>WBZU01000626.1_pt1 | contig 29435 bp, 20 predicted proteins | sample 5204311 | NCBI WGS metagenome assembly WBZU01 (sample SAMN12344359, study PRJNA552823) | activated sludge metagenome | biome: Activated sludge suspended growth; feature: Nitrification reactor; material: Wastewater; isolation source: activated sludge from nitrification reactor of wastewater...
CTCGAACGAGGCGCATTCGAATCCACCGCCGCAATCGGCCCATGCAATGGAGGTTTCCGGCGCTTTGGGAGCAACGTCATCGCTGCATCCCAACGAGCCCAGAGAAAACACGAAAACCGAACCGAGTAAGGAAAAAGCGCGCATGGCCCCAAGCTTAGCCGAATTCGCGACGAATTCAAACCTGCTCGGGAGCCCGCAGTCGCGCCTGTTTGGACAATTCGTTGAGGTCGTGGACACGAAGCTCGGCGCCGGACACGACATCGGCGGCCAATTCGGCCACGCGCGCGTGATGCGTAAAGAAAAGCACCTGCGTTTTGCGCGAAAGTTCGCCCAATGCCGCAAGCGACGCCCGGGAACGAGCGTCGTCGAAGTTGACCAGGATATCGTCCAAGATGAACGGAATGGGTTCGTTGTTTTCAAAATGCCGTTCGAGGCTCGCAATTCGGAGCGCCAAGAACAATTGATCCCGCGTCCCGTCGCTCAAACCGTCCACCGTCACGAGCATTCCGCCGGGACGAACGCATTCCAATACGGGTTTACCTTCGTCGCCCTCGTTATCGCCGCGAATTCCGATAAATGAACCCAACGTGAGGCGTTCGAATAGTTCCGAAGCTCGACGGACGATCGGTCCCTGATTCTTTTCGCGATATTGGCGAATTTCGTCGTCGAGCAGTTTGTGGGCAAGTTTGGCTCGGGCATACTCTTCGACCAATATGGCCATCGACGCCAAGTGTTGCTCGGCTTCCTCCGCAGCTTCGGCAGCCCGGGCGGATCCATCCACCAGCGCGAGCTGTTGCCCAAGCCCGCCAAGCTCGTGATCGGCCGCGCCTTTTTGATCATTCGCCGCAGCCAGTTTGTCTTGCAATACCCGTAATTCGTCGGCGATTTGATCCCCGGACAAACCCGAACATTCCGCGACGAGCGCGTCGAGCGTCAAACCTTCGCCGACATCGAGCAACTGCCGTTCGAGCGTTTCCAGGGTCGAGCGTAATTCACGAATTTGTTTCGAACGTTCTTCCGCGCCCGGCAAATCCGCAGGCGTGGCGACTCGCGCGGAAAGACACAACGCCTCGAGCTCGCTTTGCGCCGCCCGACGTCGCAAACCAAGTTCGGCCAGTTCGCGCCGTTTGTCCTCGAGCTGCACCTGAAGCCCGCGACGAACCCCGGCGTCCCGTTCGGCATTGCGGAATTCATCCACGACGGCGGCGGCAAGACGTTCAATGGTCGATTGTTCCAACGCTTCGGGCGAGGGTTGCGCAATTTCAATCGTCCGGTCGCGAAAAGAGACTTCTTCGCGCTCCATCGAGGCGAGCCGACGGCGTTTGTCCTGAGCATCTTGGACGCGTTTGCCAAGTTCGGCCAGAACCGTGAGCATTTCTTCCACTTCGATGGGACCGGTTTCGAGCGGCAAACCCAATTCGACGAGCGCTTTTTCCCAAAGAACGGCCCAATGGCCGATTTCCGCTTTTTCGCGGTCCACGATGCGTCGGCGTTCTTGCACTTCCACCGCGGCCTTTTCCAGATCGCGCACGTGCGCTTCGCGTTCTTTGTGAGCCCGGGCTTCACGATCGCACGCAGCCGTGGCGCGTTCGACGAGCCGCGCCAAACCTTCGGAAGCAGATTCGTCGCCGAGCGCAAGCGCCAGAGCTTCGGCATGTTTTGCGGCGCGTTGCCGATCCGCCAGCAAGACCGATTCCGATTCGCGAAAACGGAAGAAATCGTCGGACAAACGTTCGTAAACGCCGAGGAAATCTTTCATTTCCGCCGGAGAAAGCGGCCTGATGTCGCTCGGTTTCCACACGTCGACCCAACGCGCCCAAATTTCGTTTCGCTCTTCCTGACAAACCGTACGTCGGTGTTCGAGCGCGGTGATTTCGTGGGCGATTTGTTCTTTTTGGAGCGACAATTCGGAAATACGCGCGACACGATCGGCTTCGCGAAACATGCGATCGGCCAATTCATCGGCATGGCGAACGGCGGCTTCGTAATCGCTGAGCAGCTCGAAATGCTGCATCATGGCCGATGTGCGAAAGGTCGCGGCGTCCAGGGTGGAGTCCGGTGGAGGCGGAGCAAAGAGGTTACGCCGCAGATTCGACCAAACGGATTGACGATTTTTTCGAGCGGTTTCGAGGTCCTGGGCGGTAGGAACGTCACCACCACGCGTAGCCAAGGCGATATCGCCGGTCAATTTGGAAAAAATGCGTTGCTTTTCGGCGACCATACGATCACCATTACGAAGTTCTTCATCCTTCGCCGCCAATTCACGCTCGAAACGCTCGATGGTTTCCCGTGAAGGCATGGGCAACGTGCCGATACGATCGAATGAAAAGCCGTACAATTCGAGCGACGCATAACGCGCTCGAACGCGCTGCCCAAGCTGCTCGGTGTCCTTGGACCGCTCGCGAATTCGTTTGTCGAGGTCACCTTCGCGCCGGGCGACATCGAGCGCTTCGGTGAGGCGCTGAACGGAGGCCGGAATGGGCAGGGTATCTCCGCGACGTTGTTCCGCGGCGTGCTTTTCTTCGGCGGCGTGGAGCGTTTTCGAGGCTTCACGAATACGAGCATCGATTTCGACGCGTTGCTTGATCAAATTGCGCACGCGTTTTTCCAAAGCAACCGATACGGCGGCGGACGAATCTTTGCCCTGGAGGTAATCGACCGGATCCCGCTGCAATCGTTTGCATTTGGCGCGGATATCCTCTTCGATGTGCTCGAGCGCCGTACGCAGCTGAGCGGCTTCGGCGAGGGCTTTGCGATGACTGCCCAAGTCTTCGGCCAATTGGCGAATGCTGTTCGATTTGTCGAGTAATTTGTCCGGGATAGCCAATGCGGCGATCTTCGTCTCGATTTCAACGATATCCGCTTCGAGTTGCTCTTGACGCGGTCCGGCTTCGCGAATGTTTTTTTCTGCGGAACGTCGGTCTTCCGCGGAGGAATCGGGCAAAATGACGTCCTCGCGGCGTTGTTCGAGCGCGGCGAGGATCTCCGCGCGTTCGGCAATCGGGCGAAGGGCACGTTTGACACGTTGTAATCGGCGTTGATCGCGCCCCAACGATTCGATTTCCGAAATAAGAGCGCGTTTTTTGACTTCGAGCGCGGTCTTTTGCTTGCTCAGATCTTCCCAAGCGCGCATCGATTTCGAGGCTTCTTTTTGGTCTTCTTTGGCTTTTTTGAATTTGCCGATGGCCACGTTGAGTTTTCGCGTGCGGGCTTGCGGCGTGAAGATATCTTCGGCGCGTTTTCCCAGTTTTTGCAGGAGCGCCGACATGCCGGATTGGCCAAGCCCCGCCCCGAAAAGGCTCTCGCCCAGGTCCCCTTTGCCCTGAACGAGCGCGTGTCCGCCTTCAATGAGACGCTCGTGGGACAAACCAAACATCATTTTGAATTGGGCTTCGTCGAGGTTACCCAGGAATTTGCGCAATCGATCTTCGTCGATGACTTGGTCGCTCGAGTCCTTGAGCGTATTCTTGCGACCTTTGCGGCGAACAAAGCTCAGTTCGGTACCGTCTTCGGCGGCGATTTTGGCCCCGAGACGCAATTCGTCTTTTTTGTGGCGATGATCATCCGTCGTGCGATCGGGAATGCCGAAAAACAATCCCGTAATGGCGCGAAGAGTGGTGCTTTTGCCAGCTTCGTTGGAACCGACGACGACATGCAAGGCGCGCGAAGGTGCGGAAAAATCAAGGTGTAGGTCGGAAAAAGGTCCCCACCGCAACAAATCGAGCGTGAGAATCTTCACGGGGATTCGCCCTCGCTCACGAGTTCGGGGAGCAGATAATGCGCCATTTCAGAAACCATACGACGCATGATGTCGAGGTTTTTCGGATCGAACGAAGTGCCGTGTTGCGCGTATTCCGTGGGCAATTTGCTCATGATGTCGTCGAATGTGCCCGCCAATTTGCCAAGTTGCGCGTCGTCCGTTTCAATGGTGCGAAGGTGAACCAATAGCGCGCCGAGAGGGTCGTCGCGCCGAGCGAGTTTGTCAAGGTCAGCCATCGTGCGCGTACGAACGTTGGCCTTTTCAATCCAAACGTCACCGATATCGGAAGCCGCCGAGCACAATTCGATGCGGAATTTATCGGGATCGCGCGTGAGCGCCGCGTGCGCTCGAGACGCGCCCGTGACGACGACTCGGGCACACAAGGCGCGCTGTCCAGCGGCGTCCAATTCGCGCAGCAGTGCATTGCGGCACAAATCCACGACGTCGGCAGGCGTCGAAGCTGACGAGGCATCGACTTGACAAACGGCCCAACGCGCGACATCGAGCGTGCGATGTTCGACGGATTCGATACGGCCGTCTTCGACGGTGACGAGAGTGGCGCCTTTGGGGCCCGTTTCCCGAGCATGGCGACCTTGCAAATTGCCGGGAAAAACAATCCAGGGGCGTTCGAGTAATACTTCGCGCTTGTGTATGTGCCCCAGGGCCCAGTAGTCGTACCCCTTGTTCGCAAGAGCCGAGGGCGTACACGGAGCATAATCGGCATGACCTTCGCGCCCACCCGCCGCAGTATGCAAAAGGCCAATGTTGAATTGTCCGCGCCGTGGAGCCGGATACGTCAAAGAGAGGTCCTCCTTGGTCTCGACACGCGCGTACCCTCGGCCGTGAATGCAAACGCCAATGTCTTCGAGAGAAATCGATTCGGCGCGTGAAGTGGAGAGTTCGGTGACTCCGTCGGGCAAGTTGAGGATTTTGCTCTTGGCGTCGTGATTGCCCCGAACAATGAAGACGCGAATGCCGACGTCGCGCAATCGAGCCATTTGGCGAATGAAGAAAATGCCGGTGTTGTAATCGGTCCAGTCGCCGTCGTAGAGGTCTCCCGCAATGAGGAGAAAATCGACTCGTTCGGAAATGCATTCGTCCACCAGCGTTTCCAAAGCCCGCCGGGTGGCTCCGCGAAGTTTGTCCACGGGTGCGCCGTCATACCGGTCGAGGCCACAAAGTGGGCTATCGAGATGAACGTCAGCGGTGTGGAAAAACTTCATGCTCGGATGAGCAGGTATAGGTCGGTCGGGGTCAGGTGCCAACCAATTTTATGGGGTGGCGGGTTTCACCGGGACCGAGGTTGGAACGGTACCGACCGTAACGAAGCTACCATTTGGTGATTGAGGCGGTTTCGGACGATGCGCCACTCACATTCGCGTCTGGCGGGTGAAACCGGTGGGAAGCATAACCGACCGACCGTAACAATACCTACACTCGGTCAATCACGCGGTTTCGGATGAAACACCGTTCACTTTCGCGTCCGGTGCGTCACACGGCTGGTCAGTCGACGGATTGCGCCGATTCGATCGCGTCGGCACGGCGCTCGCGGCGGTTGGTCGCGAGTTCTTTCTTACGGACACGTACGGCGTCGGGGGTGACTTCCACGAGTTCGTCCGCATCGATCCATTCCATCGCCGTCTCAATTGTGAGCAGCCGCGGACTGGCCAGCAGAACGTTTTCGTCCTTGCCGTGGTTGCGGATGTTGCTGAGCTTCTTTTCCTTGATGACGTTGCAATCGGTGTCGTTCGGGCGGTTGTGTTCGCCGACAATCATGCCTTCGTACACTTCGATGCCCGGAACGATGAAGAACGTCCCGCGCGGTTGAAGATGATGGAGCGCATAAGGCGTCGACACGCCCGCGCGATCGGCAACGATGGCGCCCGTCGGGCGACGCATCATCGGACCGCCCCACGCCGTCCAGCCGTCGAACATCGTGTTGAGAAGCCCGGTGCCACGCGTCGACGTGAGGAACTCGCCACGGAAGCCGATCAACCCGCGCGAAGGAACTCGGAACTCGAGGCGTGCCCGGCCAAACCCGGGGTTGGTCATCTTCACCATGCGCCCGCGCCGCGTGGACAAACGCTCGGTCACGATACCGACGTACGTTTCCGGAACGTCGATGACGACGAGCTCGACAGGTTCGCGCACTTCGTCATCGATGGTTCGAGTGACGACCTCGGGGTTCGACAGCTGCATCTCGTAGCCTTCTCGACGCATTGTTTCGACGAGGATCGCGAGCTGCAATTCGCCGCGCCCGAGCACGAGGAACGTGTCCGGCGACTCCGTAGGTTCGACACGAATCGCCAGGTTGCGACGAGCTTCGCGTTCGAGACGATCTTTGAGATGGCGGCTGGTCAAAAACTTCGACGTCTTCGCTTTGCCGGCGAACGGCGACGTGTTGACGCCGATCTTCATTTTGATCGTCGGTTCTTCAACCACGATCCGCGGCAACGCTTCCGGATTTTGCGGGTCCGTGAGCGTATCGCCGATGTTGGCATGTTCGAGGCCCGCGATGGCCACGACTTCACCCGCCGCGGCGCTGTCCGCAGGCGTGCGCTTGAGTCCCTCGAACGTGAACAGCGCCTTGACGTTGCCCTTCGTGACGGCGCCGTTTTCCCCGACAACCGCGAGCTCGTTGTTTGCCTTGACCGACCCGCGCGCGATACGTCCGACGACGAGCTTGCCGACGTAGTCATCGTGGGTCGTGTTGCAGACGATGATCTGGAGAGGTTCGTCCGGGTTACCCGACGGCGCAGGCACACGCGTGAGGATCGTCTCGAAGAGCGGAACGAGGTTCGTCAGTTCATGTTCGAGTTCGCGTTTGCACTGACCAAGTTTTCCGATGGCGTAGACGGTGGGAAAATCCGTTTGGGCATCGCTTGCTCCGAGGTCGCAAAACAAGTCGAAAACCTCGGACAAAACTTCGTGCGGACGAGCATCGCCGCGATCGATTTTGTTGACGACGACGATGAGCGGAAAGCCTCGTTCGAGACATTTTGAAAGGACAAACCGCGTTTGCGGCAGCGGTCCTTCGGCCGCATCGACGAGCAAGAGCGCTCCGTCGGCCATCATGAGCGTACGTTCGACTTCACCGCCGAAGTCCGAGTGACCAGGCGTGTCGACGATGTTGATCTTGACGCCCTTCCACCGAACGCTGGTGTTCTTCGCAAGGATGGTGATGCCTCGTTCGCGCTCGAGGTCGTTGGAGTCCATGACGCGCTCGGCAACGACTTCGTTGTCGCGAAATGCTCCGGCTTGACGGAGCATGTGATCGACGAGCGTGGTTTTGCCGTGGTCGACGTGCGCGACGATGGCGATGTTGCGTAAATCCTGCCTGGCCATTTTTGCGGGGCGCCTACTAGCACGCAGTTCTGTCCATGGCGAGCGATGGTGCACGGTCGACGCTCGAAGCCTCTGGTCAAGGCGCTTTGTTTCGGCGATCGTGCGCCGACATCCATGCTGGATCTCGAAGCGCTCAAGCAAGTCGCCGAAGAGTTCATCCCGTTCAACAAGTGGCTAGGGATGAAAGTGCTGCAGATGTCCCGCGGACACGTGACGGTGAGTATTCCATGGCGGCCGGAGATCATTGGAGATCCAACGATTCCCGCGCTCCATGGCGGCGTGATCGGCGCCGTGGCGGACGCAGCCGGAGGTATCGCGGTGTGGACGGCACTCGAAAATTCGGTCGCTCGAGTGTCGACCGTGGACATGCGCGTCGACTACCTCCGCCCGGGAAGACAAGAAACGTTGGTCGCCGTGGCGCACGTGATTCGCTCGGGTTCGCGCCTGGGTTGGGCCGATGTGCGTCTGCACCATGAAGGCCGAGAAGCGGAACTCGTCGCAACGGCTCGCGCTGTCTACGCGATCAAAATTCCGAAACACGCTCGGGCCGAAGGGTGAACGTCGGACTTGGCCCACGAGCGTCAAGGACGATACGGGTTGAGCAATGCGAGCTTTGACGTTGGCGCTTTTCGGGTGTTTGTCCGGAGCAGCATGTGTGACCGCTGCCGGTCAATCGTGGGTGCAAGGCGAAGGCGACGCAACGGATGGCTTGGAACACCCAGGTTGGTCCTCGTCCGCTCGGAAAAACACTTCGACGCCGGAAGAAAGTCGCACCGCCGTAGCCGCTTCGAGTGCCTCGGCCACGAGCGCGCCGACCGCGGACGAACCCGTGGAGCTCGTGCTGGAAGGTGGGGGCAAGGGCCTGAATTTTCGCAGCGGGGAACGATTTCGGAACACGTATTACGACTTCCCCAAAGAAGACGCGGGGACGAAAGACGCCGCGATCTACGACGCCACCTGCAAGCTCATCACGAACGTGACCCGCGACTTTCACGATCGCGTCTGCGTTCAAGGCAGCGGGCGATTGTCGACCGGGGAAACGATCAGCTTCGCGAAGCGCAACTGCGATTGTGCCGCGGTTTGTCCGCGAACCGATCAGAAAATATGCTTCGAAAGGCTCGATCCGGCGCGTTTCCCGACAGGTCGCGGAGCCTTGGGAAAACCCATCACTCCGCTGCGCTCGATCGCTGTCGACTCGTCCGTGATTCCGCTGGGAACAATCGTGTTCATCCCGGAATTCAAAGGCTTGGAACTCGCCGACGGTAGGCGCCATGACGGTTGTTTCATCGCCGAGGATCGGGGCCTGAAGGTGGTTGGACGTCAAATCGATATCTTCACCGGCGATCCAAGCATCACGGCGGCGGTCAATTCCAAAGTCCCATCGAACAAAGGCGTTCGTGTGTACCCGAACGACGTTCGATGCCGCGGACTGTAGAGGGCGCCGGCACCACGCCCGTTGCATAAAAAACAGGCTGCCGGCATTCTTGGACTACCAACGAAATAAGCCATGTCCGCCCCTCCTGCAGAGCGTAAGACGACAGCTTCCATCGTCGTTCCTCAGGGACAAACTCCAGCTGCCGAGGGCACGTTGGAGCAAACGCCCCTTCTGCACTTGTACGTTTACCTGCTCGACAAAAATCTGACGGGAACGACGGTGTTGGTACCGCCTTCGGGATCCACGGTTGGAATCGTGTTGCACCATGGCAGTGCGATCCGAGGTCAAACTCGCGATGGAACCGTGGCGACCGACCGAGCGTCGCTCGAACGAGCCTTGGTGGACTTGTGCTTGATGCCCGCGGACACGCGTTACGCGTTTTACCCACACCAGGACTTTCTCAAAGATTCGGGGATAGCTCCGATTACGATCGAACCGCTCGCAGCGATCATGTCCGCGGCTCGAGCGTGTGTGGGCAGTACGTTCGCCTCGGCGACGTTGCGGAAGGTCATGAAGGCGGCGACCTTGCGTATCGCGACGAACGCGACTCCCGAACGATTTCGCTTGTCCCCCGAAGAGCGAGCCTTGGCGGAACGCATTCGGAAGCAATCCATCACGCTTCCGGAGCTCATCACGAGCAGCGGTGTTCCAGAAGCCATCGTTCGAGGGGTGATCTATGGCCTGACCATCACCCGACACTTGGACTTCGGGGTGCCTGCACGACCGCCCGTGGGGTCGGATGCGATCCCTCAAGCGATGACGATTCCCGTAGCTCGGACATCGAACCCAGGTGCGTCGTCAGGGACGACCGGAACGCCAACCTCGTCACGCCCCAACGTTGGGAATGCGGTGTCGTCAGGTACCACGGGGACAGGTTTGGCCGAGCAAGCGGCAGCCAAGGCCAAGGCCGAAGCGGAACGACCCGCGCCGCGCGTGAAGGTGGCCGAACCGGAACAGCCGATCTTCCGACCGCGTATGAATTCGGAACTGGAGCTCATCGATGCTCCGCCGTCTTCCAAGATGCCCATTTCTTTTCGGCCTCAGGATCCGTCGACCGAGGGTAAACGTCGGGCCGAAATCGAAGCCAAGCTCGCCAAGATGGCGACGGAAAACCACTTCGAGATCCTGGGCATCAAAGAAAACGCCACGGTGCTCGAGATTCGGGACGCGTACTTTGGGATGGCCAAGACGTTTCATCCGGATCGACTTGCGGACATGCCGGATTTGCGGCCGAAGGCTCAGGCAGCCTTTGCCCGCATCAATTCCGCCTACAATGAGCTCTCCGACGACAAACGCCGCACGGCCTACGTGGCCAAGCTGAAAGAGGCTCAGGCGAAAGGCGAATCGAAACCCGAGACGTCGGGAAATCAGGCGACCATCGGGCGAGCCATCAACGCAGCGCTCGAAGCGCAAAAAGCCGAAGCGCTCTTGAAGAAGAACGAATTGGCGACGGCGGAAACGCACGCGAAAATGGCGACGCTCGCCGATCCCGAACAACCCACCTACGCCGCGTTGCTCGCGTGGATTCAAGCCCAACAACGCCCCGTCCCGACGCTTGAAGAGGGAAAAACCAGCACCGTATACGACGACCTGATCGCCACGTTCGATCAGCTGCTGCGAAAAGAGCCCGACTTCGAACGAGCGGTGTTTTATCGCGCCATGCTGTTGCAACGTTCGGGTCATGTCGAACGTGCCTTCAAGGATTTTTCACGCGCGTTGGAGCTGAATCCCCGCAACATCGACGCAGCCCGTGAGGTTCGTCTTTACCAAATGCGCAGTAAGAACAAACCCGAAGAACCTCCGCCGAAAGAAACGGGCGGCGGGATATTCGGAAAACTCTTCAAGCGTTAACGAGACGCCGCCGCCGACGTCCCGATGACGCGCAAGCTGCGACAAACGGCTTCGTCTTGACACGGACCAACCCGGCCGTTGTGGTTCGTCCAAGGCACAGGATGCACGAGCGACGGGTCGCGAACGTCGGGGCCTCGCCACGGTCCAAGTGCCCGCGGAAGACTCGCTTCGCGCTCGGGCACCGAGGCCATGGTGATGTTGATCTGCGGCAAGATGCCGACCTTCTGCACGGGCGATCCGTCGGGCAAAGCAAAAAGCAGGGTGGTCAATCGAAGAACCCCGGCATGCGCGTCATCATCGAGGTACTCCTGGGCGCAGCCTTTGCCGTACGTCTTGTCACCCACGACCACGCCTCGGTGGTAGCTGGCAATCGCACCGGCGATCATCTCCGCAGCACTTGCGCTGTCCCCATCCACGAGCACCGCCAAAGGACCCGACCAACGATGCTCCTCAGGAATCTCGGGAGCGCGTTCGATTTCGATCCCGCCATCGCGACGTCGCATCGGGAACAGGGTCGCCCCAGGGAGGAAATGACCCAGCGCTGCGATCGCACCATCGGTCGAGCCTCCACCGTTCGCCCGGACGTCGAGAACGACGCCGCGAGCCGTAGGGTCGGAACGAACCCGCGCGAGCACGGATGTCATGCGTTCACCCAAGTCGTCGGGTACGTCATGAATGGCGATCACCGCCGCCCGACCATCGCCGTAACGAATCCAGTCGAGCTGTAGTTCGTCGGTTTCACTCACGGCCGGAGCGGCAGGCTCGGGAGCCGAAGGTTGAATGACCAGCTCGAGTGGGGTGGACAAACCCGACCGGAGAACTTTGATCGTCACGGGAGGACCGTGCGGAGCATCGGCAAGAATTGCGCTCTGCTCGGCTTGTTCAACGCTCATGCCCGCCAACGCGACGTTGCGAATGGCCAAGACGACGTCGCCGTTGTGTAGGGGAGCAAGCGCGCCCTGATCGACACGGACACCAAGCGCCGTGCGAGTCATCTCGGTCCACAAGCGCAAGGGCGGATGCGTTTCGAGCTCCAGGTCGTAGATGGAGATTTCTTCTTCGAGCGGGGCCCACGCACCATGGGCGTCGATTTGCGGGACGTACGCACGTACTGCGGCGGCAATCACGACTCGCCCCCAAGCCTCGGCAGACAGGTCGGGGAACAGACGCTGTTGTGCCGTCGCGACAAACGGTTCGATCGCCCCACCATAAGCTGCTCGGGCGACGGCCAAGTCGTGTCCGAGTTGCCGAGCCAAGTCACGACCGTTGCGAGTGATCGGGCCATCTTGGAACGGGCCACGACAAACTGTGTGCCAAGCGTCGGTGATGGACGATGGGGCGGCGTTGTCGATTTGCATTCCTTTTTGAAAGGCCCCGCGAAGGTCGGTCATCCATTCGGCAAGTGCGGCACCGATCGTGGCGGCAGTCGGACACGAGTTCGACGGCGTTTGGGATTCGAGTTCTCGCAAAAGTTGCTCGGCCTCACGCTCGAAAATCGAGGCGATGGGAGCATCGGGGGCGGCGGACCAAAGACCGTGAGGGTCGAGCCAATCGGCAGCGCCGGCGGCAAACTTTTCGGGATCGACCGGCGGAGTGACGGCGGCAAGGTTTTCGCGAACCTGCGCAATGACCGCTCGTGCGGACTCGCAAGACAGAGACGCCGGTGCGCCCGTTGGTAGCGACAAGCCGCCACCTTGTTGGGCGCCGCATTCGGCTCCCATGGTTTCTTCGTCGGGAAAGTCGACGAGCCTGAGTGACCAACGGGCAAGTCCCCGCTCGGCAACCAAGGGTTCTTCCGTGGGTTGGATACTTGGAAGAACGGCCAAGAGCGCCAGAACGGCACTGCCGACGAGATAGGGAGTCTTCTTTGCGAACCGCTTGGCCACGCGACGTTGAGGCATACCACGAGCGGGTGGGGGAAGTGAAAACGACGCCGAACGATTTTGTCGAGCACGTCCAAGGGTGGTGCGAACCGACCACGGATCACGATTGTGCCGAGGGGTGGTGCAAGCGATTCGGCGCGACGAGAACGATCACGCAAACGTTTCGCGTCGAGCGGAGAAACCGAGACGATTGCGCGAACCGACGCAAGAAATGCAGTCTAGGGCCGCGATTTCTGCGCGGCACCAAGCATGCATACACGGTCATGCATCAAGGTGATGGCTTCGGCGGACAGCACGAAGCCACTCGCGCTCATACAAGGAGACACGACCATGGCCAGCCGTCGAAGCGAAGCGGTTCCACTCGGAGTACGCGAGGTCGAAGTCGGGAAGAAATCGCCACTGACGCCGCAGCAGGAGATTGAGTTGTCGCTGCGTTGGCGCGAAGGCGATCGAAGGGCGGGCCAAGAGATCATCGAACGCTGCGTGCCATTTGTCATGACAATCGCGCTCGAATATCGACGGTGGGGAGCACCCATCGATGATCTGGTGCAAGAGGGCAACATCGGTTTGCTCAAGGCCGCCGAACGATTCGATCCAAGCCGTGGTTGTCGACTCGTGACGTACGCGGCGTACTGGATTCGGGCGCAAATTCGCGAGTATGTCGCGCAATGTTATCGCATCGTGCGCCTGGGTTCGTCCAAGGGAGAACGTCGTATGCTTCGGATTTACCGCCGGACGAGCGAACGTGATCCCGATGTGCTTGCGGCGCAAACAGGGCTGTCCCGCGAGCGCGTGCTTTCGCTGTTGCCAGTGCTGGGAGCTCACGACGTGAGTTTGGACAAAAAAAACCCTGAAGGAGATGCGCCGATCGATCGTTTGGTCTCGAGTTCGCCTTCGCCCGAGGATCAAGCCAGCAGCAAAGAGGAAAGTTCGCAGGTGGAATCAGCTGTACGACAAGCGATCTCCGAGCTTCCGGCTCGCGAGCGCAAGATCGCCGAACTGCGTTGGTTGCGCGAAACCCCGGTCACGCTCGAACAACTGGGTGTGGATTTCGGGGTGAGCAAAGAACGCGTCCGACAGCTTGAAGAACGCGCCAAAGAACGAGTGCGTGTGAGGCTGCTTGATCTCGTAGCGGTTTGATCCGGCGTTCGTCATGAAACACCACGGACTTTCCTTTGAGGTCAAAGGAGCCGTGGTGTTTTTCTTGCTGTAACGGGAAAACGTGACGCGTGCGGCCGTCAGATCTCGATGACCATGCCTTCGCGTGCGGCGACGGTGTTCGGGAAATGTTCCCGAGCGCGTTTTTCTTTTTCGCGCACCATGGCATCGGTTTGGCTTGGATCGTGATGATGCAGGACGAGTTGCTTGACGTTTGCCGCTTTGGCAAGTTCGCAACCTGCGACAAACGTCGCATGTCCCCACCCCGTCTTCGGGCCTCCACCGACCTCGCCTGCGTACTCTTCGGGCGTGTACATGGCATCGAAGATCAAGACGTCGGCACCTTGAGCAAGGCGCTTCAATTTTGGATCGACGATGGCGTAGTGCTCGGAATCCGTGACGTAAACGAGCGCCTTGCCTTCATGCTCGATGCGATACGCGTAGACACCGTTGGGGTGATTTCCACGCGCGTTCGACACTCGAACATCTTGCTTTTTGCCGATCGAGATCGCTTCACCTTCGTACAAATCGCGGAAGGTCATCTGTGCGCCCATTTCCGATAGGTGCACGGGAAAGCTTGGATAGTCCATCTGGCCGGCAAGCGTTTCTTCGAGCGTACGCGAGACGTTGTGACCACCGAAGAGGTGGATGATGTTCTTGCGGACAAACGCCGGGGTGAAGAAAGGAAATCCCTGGATGTGGTCCCAGTGCACGTGGCTGAAGAACAGCCACGCTTCGATGGGCATTTCAGCAAGCAGACTCTGGCCCAAGAGGCGCAAGCCCGTGCCGCCATCCAGAATAATCAATGTGTCGCCGGCCCGAACCTCGTAGCAGCTGGTGTTGCCGCCAAACTCAACCGTATCGGGTCCGGGCGTGGGGATGCTTCCGCGGACACCCCACATCTTTAGTCGCATCCTGATCGCCCTTCCGCCCCCACCGTGGTCCGATCTCAGGTAATAGATGGGTTTGGGGCATGAGGTCAAATAAAATGCCGAAGGATCTTTTCCCAGCGTAACAGGGGAAACAAACGAGTGGATGCGCGGGCTTCGATGACGGCGAGTCGCTGGTCGGTTATGGTCGGGCGCATGCGCACGGACGCGATTGTGGTTCTCGGATGCCGGGTGTTGCCATCAGGACGACCGACCCGAGCTGCGGCGAGACGAGCGGCACGGGCAGCGGCGGCGTATCACGAAGGTGTCGCCTCTCACGTCATCGCAAGCGGTGGACGACGGTGGGGTGATGTGATCGAAGCGGAGACGCTCCATGCGGAACTTGCACGTCGAGGTGTTCCGGAACTGTCGATCACGCGTGAACTGTGGTCGTTGACGACGCACGAAAATGCGATTTTCTCAGCCGAACTACTACGCCGACGGGGGGCTCGAAGCGTCACCGTCGTGACGTGTGACTGGCACATGGATCGAGCGATCATGAACTTTCGCGCCGCGGGACTCGATGCATGGCCCTTCCCCTCAGAAGGAATCGCGCGTGGCGTCGTCGGCGAAGCATATCGGTTTGGACACGAACGAATTTGTCGGTGGCTCGATGCTCGGGCAATGAGACGCAAGACCTCGATGACGTGTATCTTTCGGACAAACTATCATCGAGAAACATCGACCGGAGATCGCTCGCAATGAGAACGGCAACGATCCGACGGGTGCATGCACTTTGGGGACTTGTGATCGCAACGTCGGTCCTCGGATGCACATCGGCAAAGACCGGAACCAATCCGAGCGCGGATGCGAGCAGCGATGCGACCGTTGCGATCGACGATGCACAGGAACGCGAAACGGCAATCTTGCGCGCCGAATTGCGACGCTCGGCAGCAGAGATCACCGCTGCCGATCAGCAACATCGAGCCGTCGAAGTACGTCGTGCAGCCGCTCGAGCCTTGGCGAGAATTGGTGGAGACGAGTCCCATGCCGGCCTGATGCGAGCGCTGTCGGATGAAGACAACGACGTCATCGCTTGGGCTGCTTACGGATTGGGTTTTTCCTGTAAACGCAACGAAAAAGCAACGGTTGCCGCGTTGGTAGCCAGAGCGTCATCGTTTGACGCCCAACCATCTACGGAAAACGCCGCACCTGCCGGCAAGAGTTCGACGAGTCGTTTGGATCCGCGAGTCGCGCTTGCCAGGGCCATCGGTCGATGCGGCTCTGACGACAGCGAAGCAACCCTCGTCTCGTGGCTCTCGGGCACGCGTGCACATGCGACTGCCGCCGCCCTTGCCCTGGGCGACTTGGCGAGCACCAAGGAGCGGTTGCGGGAAGAAACCCTGGCCGCACTGTTGAACGTTGCCGCAGGGAGCGCATCGTCTCCTCCAGTTCCGGAGGGACTATTTGCCATTGGCCGCCTGGAACACGTTCCCGTTACGGTAATGCCTCGACTTCGCGAGGTTGCGAAAGCACGCTTGGGCGATCCTGGTGAAGTGAGACTGCTTGCCGTGCGTGCGCTTGGTCGCGCCGGCGCTGACGCAGCCACCGACTTGGACCGAATACTGCGCTCGAGCGACGTATTTTCCGCCGCCGAGCGTGCGGAAGCCGCTCGAGTACTGCGACGTCTTGGCTCATCAGGCCAACGTACACTCCAAAATGCCGTGGGGTCGCTCATACCAGCATCGGATGCCGTTGGATCAACCGCACAGGGAGACGAGGCAGGCGTATTGCTGGCAGTGCTGGATGCGTTGGAAGCTCCGGGAAAAGCGACGAAAGACCTGAAGATGCTTGCGGAACTTCGGCCACCTCCGAATGCACCGGCACCTGTACTTCGCCGATTATCCTGGGTGCGTTGTATGGCAGCGAGACTGTTGGCCACCGACGCTCAGGACAAGTCGCTGGTGGGCTGTGAGCAAGAAGCATCGCACGAGACAACCCCGGGTAGTCAAGACCTCCCGGACGGCGGAGTTGCGGACGGTGGACCGCCGTCGTCGCCTCACGGAGGCTCCATCGGCAAACGCATGATCGTCGATGTCTTGGATCGGCTCAGAATCGACAAATCAAACCTCAAGACCTACAAAGAAATTGCTTTGGGCAGCGATTTGCGGGCTCGAGAAGCGGCGATCGAACTACTGGCCAAGCATGAAGAACTGCAAGACATCGCTCGCGACGTCCTCGATGCAGCCTTAGCCGGGCCGGAATCGGGGCTGATTGCCACTGCTGCGGGGGTTATTACAAGCAAACCCACGTTGGCCAATGACTTGGACAAGCTACCAAGAAACAAACGCAAGAAGCATCGGAGGGAAGAATCCACCGAGCCGGAAACCGTTGCCCCAGCCCCATCAATCGTAAAGAAGCTCATGGCGATTGTGGCTCGAGCCGACGCGGAAAATGACATCGAGCTCACAGGCGGTGCCATTGATGCGCTGGGAGCACTGGGCATTGCAGAGAGCAAGACTCGAATAGACGAACTATGCCATTCGTCGTGGCCGGAAATTCGAAAGCATGCTGCCAAGGCATTGACCTTGCTGTCCAACACTGCGCCAAACTGCATCGCGCCACCCGAGGGGGGGATGGTAACGACCGAAGTCGAGCGTCCAATCGACCACGAAATCAAGCTAACGTTGGATTCCGACGCTGGACGACTGGAGCTGGTGCTCGACGGCAGAATCGCGCCCCAAGCCGTGACCCGTCTCGTGGATTTGGCCAAAGCAGGTTATTATGACGGCATGGTCGTGCACCGAGTCGTGCCGGGATTCGTGACACAGTTGGGCGCGCCTCACGGTGACGGCTACGGTGGCCCCGTTGGCAAACCATCGCTGCGGTGCGAGACGTCACCAATACCCTTCGAACCACTGACGGTGGGCATTGCGTTATCGGGTCGTGACACCGGATCGTCTCAGTTTTTCGTAATGCACGCGCGTCATCCACACCTTGACGGCCAGTATGCTTGGATCGGCCATGCATCTGGACCTTGGAGCGCGTTTGTGGACGGCGATCTCATTCGAAAGGTGACGGTCTCTCCCTAGTTTTGGTTCGGTCGGAACGCATGCAAGATAGCAATGCTCTTCGTCAACAAGACTCTGCCAACGTCGCGAGGGTATTCCACTCGATTGCCTGAATTCCTATTCGTGCGCAATGTTCGCCCTGTGAAACTCGCGCATAGCGTAGGTACCGGCGGGGAATTCCACCGTCCGATTCCCTGCACGCCAGGCGAGCAACGCATTGCGGTATGCAACTCGAAACGCACGTCGTTTGGCAACAGCGGCCAATCTAGCCTCTGGAGGAGCCTCACGTCCGACGGCGAACGTTGAATGATGTTGGTATTTGGGCTCGTAACTTGTTATCCGAGTTTCCGGTGCGATTAACATTGCTTTCTTGGCGCCGAGCACCACTTGCTTTGGAATGACAGCGTGTGCCGCATTCTCCAATCTGCACAGCTCACGCCCGATTGCCCGCCGAAACCCGCGAACTTCGTCGACCGGCACGGACGGCGGCAGAGCCATGATGAGTTTGGCCGAAGGTACCCATTTATCATTTTGCGCCGAAAAGTAAGTTTGAGGGCGTCGCGCTTCGATAAAATGTCGTCCAATGCCCTTTATGGTTGTCTTGACCCCGGGCCATTCGCGCGCCATCCAAACAAGACCAGCTCGTACCGGGTTGGCGAGAGTATACGCGATCTTTTCGATGATAGCTTGGCGCGTACACAGTTCAATGACGCTTGTTTGCGCCCGATCCCATACCGCCCCATCCCAAGCATGAATACGCTTTATTCCACGCGACACGAGGCTGTGAAACATTTCAAGAAACTTCGGCAAGTTACCTCGAGTGCCGGTAATTACGTAATGCACATGGGTTGACATCGCGCAAAAAGCATGGAGGAGCATTCCGTGTCGAAGCGCCGACACCACAAGCGAATACCGAATGAGTTGATTTACGCGCGGGTCCGGACGCAGAAGGCAATGCCTGCGCTCCGTTCGGCGAGTCACGAAGTAGGTGGTTCCTGGATGAATGGCACGGGCGTAGCTCATGGGCCGAAGCTGAGCTAGTTCCGTACCAGCCACGCACCTTGGACCGAAACTCAATCATTTCAACAACTTAAACAGAAATCACGCGCACATTCCAGGTGGCGGCCGCCATGGCGGAGGATGGCGGCCGCCAGTGTCCGTCATTTCAATGAAATTTTTCTTACAATCTTGGACACCGTTCAAACCACGGCAAGCCAAGGGCCTGGGCACGACAATCCTCGAGGTTACCTCAAGAAGTATGCGGCCCTTTCTTTTTCTTCCCGTTCTTACGCCGAATCTCGTCACCCTCGCCGTGTGCTACTTGGAAAATATGGAACTTGCCGCCACGATTTAAGACGTCACCAGGCTTGTGGCGTTCCCTAGCAGAATCGATGAATCGCTGCTGTGCTCGGAAGGGTACTCCTCCTGGCAAAGCCCCCTGTTTCGAATACCGACCGTCAGCTTCCAATGTCCAGGTTTTCACATTATCGCTCGCCAGAACATTCAGCATATCTTCAGCCCGTGCCTTGGTTGCCGCGTCCAGTAGTGGAACAAGCACTTCAACTCGGCGTTGAAAATTCCGAGGCATCCAATCCGCGCTGGAGAAGTAGTACTCTTCGCTACCACCGTTCGCGAACCGAAAAATGCGCTTGTGCTCGAGAAACCGATCAATGAGCGCACGTACGGTAATCCGCTCGGATAAGCCGGGTATCCCGGGACGCAAGCAGCACACACCGCGGACGAATAAACGAATATCCACTCCCGCCTGGCTCGCAGTGTACAACGCGTTGATCACATCGACGTCGACGATGGCATTCATTTGCGCCACAATCTCAGCCTTTCGCCCAGCCCGAGCGTGGTCGGTCTCGCGGGAAATCAACCCCAGAATCGCTTCATGCAGCCCAAGCGGCGCCACGACGATTCGATTCCACCGCGGCGGTGCACTGTAGCCGGTCAACAAGTTAAATATTGACGTAGCATCCTCGCCGATTTCGCGATTTGCCGTAAAGAGCCCCACATCGGTATAAAGACGAGCCGTCTGTTGGTTATAGTTCCCCGTCGACAGATGCACGTATCTCCGTAGCTTGTCCTTTTCTCGACGCACCACCAACAGCGCTTTCACGTGGGTCTTCAAACCCAACAAGCCGTAAATCACTTGAACGCCGCTCTGTTCGAGAGTCCGTGCCCAACGAATGTTCGACGCTTCGTCGAATCGCGCTTTCAATTCGACAATCGCCGTCACCTGTTTCCCGTTCTCCGCGGCGCGCGCAAGAGCCCTTACAATTGGCGAGTCGCCACCCGTTCTATAAAGCGTTTGCTTGATCGCCAAGACATTTGGATCGTCCGCTGCCCGAGAAATGAAATCAACGACCGGGTCGAAGGAATCGTACGGGTGATGCAGCAATACGTCACGTTCACGAATGATGGCGAACGGGTCCTCGGCATCGCGAAACGCATTCGGTACCTGAGGCGAAAAGCTCTCATCACGATTCTCGCGACGAGGATCGTCGGCCACAATCGGCACCAAGTCCGCAATGCTCAAAGGCCCGGAGACGCGGTACACGTCAAGCGCCGGGTCTATCCCAAGCGCTCGACACAACCTCTGCACACTGGCCCCGGCGCCACCCCCGCCCCCGATTTCCACACGCACGGCATTGCCTCGGTCGCGTCGTCGAAGCTCGGCTTGGATCGTCTCGAGCAAGTCTTCTCCCTCTTCCTCGTCGATCTCCAGATCCCAATTGCGAGTCACTCGGAACGGGTACGTCCCGCGCAACCTCGACACCGGGAAAAACTCCTTCACGTGACGCGCAATCAAGTCTTCGAGCAGGATGAATGCACGAGCACAGCCATCAACCTTCACTCGAATGAGGCGACTGAGCATCGGTGGGACCTGGATCACTCCGAAGCCAGGTTCGTCCTCGTCATGCTCGCGGCTGAACATGATCCCAAGGTTGATGCTCTTGTTACGCAGATGCGGAAACGGATGGCCCGGGTCAATCGCCAGCGGAGTCAAGATTGGAAAAATGTCTGTCCGAAACCGTTCATCCTGCGTCGCAAGCTCGGCCGGATCGAGTTCTTCCGGACGCACAATTCGAATGCCCACTCGTTCGAGCGCCGGAAGAATTTCAGTGTTCCAAACCTTGTACGCGCTATCGACGAGAGCATGTGCACGCGCGCTGATTGCAACCAGTTGCTCTTGAGGTTTGAGTCCGTCCGGCGGCACTTCGGCGATGGTTCGCTGCGTCTGCGCTTGCAACCCCGCAACGCGAACCATGAAGAACTCATCCAAGTTCGAGAAAAAAATTCCCAGAAACTTCAGACGCTCGAAAAGCGGCACATCGGTCGAAGCAGCCTCGGCGAGCACCCTTCCGTTGAACTCGAGCCACGATAGTTCGCGATTCAAGTAATGCGCCGGATCGAACGCATCAGGGGCTCCGGGCACAAGAGAAGAAGGACGCGCCGAAGGTATCGGCACCGCATCGGGGGATGAAGGAGTCTCGAACGTCACGATGGCCGAGTCTAGCAGGCCGGCTCCCCGAGGTCAGGTATCGGATGGATTGTACCCACCCATCAACGAGCCGGTCCGTTCCGCGAAGCTTTCTGCTAGTTTGGTGACCCATGGACATCTGGCGCTCGACGGACGCCTTCCGTCATGCCTGCGATGAAGCCCGACGCCGTGGCGAACGGGTCGGCTTCGTACCAACCATGGGTGCGCTCCACCAAGGACACCAGGCACTGGTCACCGAGGCTCGGAAATACGCCACGTTTGTGGTCGTGTCCGTCTTCGTCAACCCAACGCAGTTTGGTCCCAACGAAGACCTTGATCGCTACCCGCGCGACCTCGACGGCGATGTTCAAAAGAGCCTCGACGCCGGAGCGGTTGGTGTCTTCGCTCCACCACCAAGTGAGATGTACCCTCCGGGCGACGAAACGCGCGTTCGGGTCGGAGCACTTGCGGCGACACTCTGCGGCCCCCATCGACCAGGCCACTTCGAAGGCGTCGCCACCGTCGTCGCCAAACTCCTCAACGTGGCCGGACCATGCACCGCGCTCTTCGGACGCAAGGACTACCAGCAACTCAAAGTCATCGAGCGGATCACCAAGGATCTTTTCATCCCGGCGACAATCATTGGAGTTCCAACGATTCGCGAACACGACGGTTTGGCCATGTCCTCGCGCAACGCCTACTTGTCCAAGGAATCACGCGAAAATGCGGTGGCGATACCACGTGGACTTGCCGACGCGGTGCAGGCCTTCGCGACCGGTGAACGGCACGTCGCGGAACTCGTGCGTCTCGTACGAACACGAGTTGAACGGATCGCCGATTCCATCGATTATGTCGAGGCTGCCGATCCGGAAACATTGGGTGTCTTGGGCACGGACGAAACCGCACCGCCACGAACCCTGTTGGCCTTGGCGATTCGTACCGGCGGCGCACGCCTCATCGACAACGTGGTCCTTGGAGAGGACCCTGCACCTATCGTAACTCAGGGAGTTGAAAACGATGCGCATCGGTGAAGATGGTAACGACGGCCTTTTTGTTGTCTTCGAAGGAATCGACGGTGCGGGAACGACCACGCAAGCCGCGCGTTACGCTTCCTTTTTGCGTTCACGCCGACGACTCGTGCACGTCACGGGCGAACCAAGCACCGGTCCGATGGGATCGATGTTGCGCCTTATGCTCAAACAACGAGTGACCTTGGCGTCGCATCATCGAGAATCAACCTTGACGTTGCTCTTCGCAGCCGATCGTATCGATCACTTGGAAAGCGAAGTTTGTCCACACCTACGAGACGGATATGTCGTCATTTCCGACCGGTACGAGTTGTCGAGCATCATTTATCAATCGATCGGTATCGAAGATGAACTCGAGCGAAAAAACTTCGTTTCATGGATTCGGGAATGCAATCGCCATGCAATGCAACCCGACATCACCGTCGTCATCGACGTCGACCCCGAAGTTGCCGAACATCGGCGTAGAATACGCGGCGGAGCAAGCGACTTGTACGAAGAACCGGACTTACAAGCTCGACTCGCCCGGGCGTACCTGAAGGCCGAGGACTTCGTCGGCAAAGAACGAATCATTCACGTCGACGGAAATGGCGATGTCGACAGTGTAACCGCCGCGATCACCAAATCCCTGGCGGAATACGTTCACGAAGCGCCGTAAAGGTTCGTCACGTCCACACCCTATCGACCTATTTCGACACACGAACAGCCCCCACTGCGTCGAAATCAATCAAAGTGCAGCAGACTCGGTGCGACTTGGATGCGATTGCCCGCAGGCTTTGCACCGAGCAGCCATTGAGCCGTTTCTTCCATGTTGGTAGGGGGTGCCATGTTTTTCATATTACGAAGCATTTTCTTCAGGCAATGCGCTTTGGGATTGTCGCTCGTCTTGGCCACCCATTTGGCCTGCACTGCCTCAACCGAGCGTAAGGAAGACTCCATGCAGCCGCCCAGGACGGATAGCGCGTTACCAGACGGCGGCGACGACGATGCGTCGAACAACGGTGCGACCGTAGACGACCATGACCTTTCGTTTGAAACAGGCATGCCCGGGGAGGAACTCGACTCATGCGCGCAAACCGGGAGCGAAGCCCAACCCGTGCAGCTCGATGTCATCGTGCTGCTCGACCGCTCCGGAAGCATGTACGGTACGAACTGGACCGGCGCGACGACAGCCTTGAAGCAATTCGTACAAGACCCAGCCTCGGACGGTATCAACCTGGGAATTCTCTATTTTCCCATCGACACGCCGGCTGACAGCCTTGTCTGCAATTCCGCTCACTATCAAGATCTCGCCGTACCGCTTGGGCCCTTACCCCAGAATGCTCCAAACATTGTCCAATCGATTGATTCGCAACTGCCCAACGGTGGTTCGACACCCATGTACGGAGCACTTGAAGGCACGCTCAAGGCTGCGTCTGCGGCGCAACTAGCCCAACCCAATCACAAAGTCGTCGTGGTTTTCGCCAGCGACGGTGACCCCAACAGCTGCCCGGCCCAGCAAAACGTCATTGCAGAAATCGCAACGGTCGTACAATCGGCTTATGCATCGAGCTCCATTGAAACGTACGTGATCGCCATTGCCGGAGCGAGCCTTGTAAATCTGGACCAGCTTGCCGCCGCCGGCGGCACGACCCAAGCTTACGACGTGACCGGCAATATCAATCAATTCGCCCAGAAGATGGCCGACATCCGCGCCTCCGCTTTGGCGTGCGAATACATCATTCCCGATCCCCCCGCCAATGAGCCTCTGGAGCTCGACCGCGTGGTTGTAAAATACGTCACCGACGATGACGTTCAAGCCGAAATCCCGCGGACCGAGGGTAATCTAAATTGCGGACAAGACCCCGGCTGGTATTACGACGATCCTGTCCAACCAACGAGGATCATCTTGTGTCCTGCATCTTGTGAAATGGCCCACATCGACAACCGTGGTCGAATCGACGTATTTTTCGGGTGCAAACCAAAGCTCAATTGATTACGGCTTCTTCGTCTTCAGCGCTTCGAGTTCGGCGCGCAGTTCTTCCTCGGTAAATGGCATTTTCGCCAGCGCGGCTTTTTCATCCTGAAGCGCCGCTTCAAGCGCCCTTTGGGACTCTTTCGCCCGCCCAACCCATGCGGAAGACTCGCCGGTACGGTCGGCCATACGCACGGTGCCGTTCATCATGTCGAGTCCTTTTTCCAGTAAAACTCGATATCGAAGCCGCATGGCTCCCTCGAAAAGCTGCTTTTTACGTAATGTATCCGCTTTGGCCGGCGGCTGAATCCGCATGACGTCGCGGTAGAGGTCCTGGTAAAGCTGCCCCAATCGATAGCCGGCCATGGCCGTCCACCGCGCATCCAAGCTACGCATGGTGTCCGTGTACGCTCGCTGGGCATCTAGAAGCCCCTGGCACCTTCGCTCCAACGTCTCGCCAAAGTTCGGTGGCAGCGGGTCAAAGACGATTTGCTCGCTCTTCTTTCGCCGAACCTCACCCAAGGCAAACCAGACCACGGCCAATTCGATCGGTGGCTTACCCGCCTCGCCAAACCGCTCCCGCTCGATGATGTCCCGAGCCAACGACACTTCGCGTAAGGCATCATCCACCAGGTCCTGCTCCACGAGACCCAACGCACGCATCCCGCGCATCTCGACCGTCTCGAGCAAGGCCAGGTCCGTACGTTTGGTAAGCTCGTCCATCACGGACACCAACTCGCTCCAACGCTCGACATGCGCCAACGTCCGACCCATGCGCATACGCGCCTGGCGCTCCATCGCGAACCCTGGGAACCGACGCAGCAAGTCCCGCAACCGGGCGAGGGACTCGTCCCACGCACCGTAAGACTCGTAGGCGATGGCCGCGTTGTACAAACAAGGCGGCTCCACCGGGGAGTTCGGACGAGCCTTGGCAAGTTTGTCGAACAGCTCGGCAGCTGCCCGATGTTCGCCCGATGACAGCAACCCTTTCGCTCGTTCGAACTCCGCCTGAATCTGATCGTCCTCGAGGGGCGTGATGACCACGGTGGGCACTTCAATCACGGCTTGAGATCGACCGACCGTAGTTTTCGATACTGTCGCAGGTTGCCGCGAAACGCCGGTACACGCGGGCAGCAGAGTGCCGACAACCCCCATCGTCAACACCAACGTCCAAGCGTTGCGCCGACGAACGCGTACGTGTCGCTCCCCCGTCATACTGGACACCCCTCGACGAACTCCGTCCTGAAAACAGGATCCTGAAAGCACCGTTCCAAGATATCCTCGAACCCTCATGAGCGCTTGCCTCGGGTAAGGCAATCCGCTCGTTCGACCCGCAAGTGGACCAAACCAAGGTCGCAAGGTCTCATCTGGAGGTGGGCATGACGAAGCAGGTGCAGTTGTCGCATGAAGCCGAATCCGACCGTCTGAAAGCTGCCGAGTCCCAGCATCGTACGCTTGATACGCGGATCCAAGAACTCACCCGTCGCGCTTACCTGACACCTGCCGAACAGCTCGAACTTGCCGACCTCAAAAAACAAAAACTGAAACTCAAAGACGAAATTCACGCATTACGCGCGAGTTCGTCGTAGCAAACGTTTCCCGCCGTCCGCACAAACGCAAAACCGTCGCCCGGTCATCAACCCTTGGGCGACGGTTTGAACTCAAACCAATTTCGAGTCACTTCGCAGGCGCATCTGGAGCAGCTGCTCCCTCCGCCGGCTTCTTCTCGTCCTTCTTGGCACCGTCCTCGATGGACTCCGCTCCGCCGTACACGTCCTTGTTCAAGTCCGTCAACGACTCTTCGAGCCGCGCCTTCTCGTCCGGCTTCAGCCCGCCCGGCGTTTCCTTCTCGATCGCTGCGGCAATCGCCAACCAATGACGAGCGTTTGTCCGGTACGCTTTCTTCGGATCCGCAGCTCCGCCGCTCACGTTGGTCGTGAGTGACGAACCGGCGAGGCGATAATCCGTCATGCCGCGCAGATACGCGTATTGAGCCTGTTCGCCGGGAGAAAGCGAATCGATGTCCGCTTCGAGCACTCGGAACAATGCCAACGCTTTTTCATGCTGATTCGCATCGTAGTGCCCACGCGCTCGCACGAGGTCGTCGTGGTAGGTCGCGCAGCCAAACGTGCTGCCCAAGATGACACTGCCCGCGAGAACAATTTTCGACGCGGTCGAGACGAACGAGGCCAAACGACGCATGCGCGAAGGTTATCGTCGCCGGCGGTAAACGATCAAGAGCAGAGTCACAAGCCAAGCCAAAGGAGCAAACCGACTCCCGGACGAAGCCAATCCCGCCGCCGAACACACACACGACGAACCCGCCCTCTGGGTCGGAGGCGGTGTCGAAGCTGCCGCCGACGCCTTTTCCTCGGGCCCGTTGCACGACCACTTCTCGAGCCCCTTGAACGTGCAGTGCTCGATGATACTGCCGCTGGCCCGTCGAGCATCCACGCTCACCGTGTCCCCATCGACAGCCACCTCCACGTAGTGGTTGACGGATTCGAACTTTTGCGTCTCGGGGGTGCCTTTGCCGCGCGAGTAGAGCGGTGCGCCCGCACCTCCGGACACGATGTACTTGATCCCCTGCCCTTCGCCGCGTTCGTACAAATGATCGTGGCCCGCAAGCACCAGCTCGACCTTGTTGTCACGAAGCAAATCGACGATCCCGTTCGCATGCAGCCGCGCGTTGCCACCATGCCGACCACTCGAAAAAGGTCCGTGATGAAGCACCGCGATGCGATGCACGAGCCCCGGTTCATTCAATGCCGACGCCAGTTCGCTCTTCAGCCACTCGCGTTCGTCCCCGGTCCATGTATCCATGGCGTTGAGCATGAAAAACCGCGTGTTTGACCAGCGAAACGTCCCGTACAGGTGAGGTCGTTCGCGGCCGTCGTCATCGATGGCCGCGAAGTACCGCAGAAAGTTCACTTGGCCCGTGGGATCGGGCGTGGTCAGTTCGTGGTTTCCGACCGAAGCAAACAAGCAACGACTCGCCAGAAGTTTCGTTTCGATATTGAAAAACTCCTGCCACTCGCCTTCGTTGTCCCCCGTTTGAACCATGTCCCCCGTGTGCAGGAGAAAATCCGCGGGCGCTTTTTCGATCATTCGCACGATGGAAGCGTGCGTCGAAGCATCGGATCGATTGTCGCCGAAGAGGACAAACTTGAACGGTTTGTTCTCCGCCGGTGCCGTCGTGAAACTCGCCGACGCGCTTTCCGTGCCGCCGGCAGTCACTTTGTATTCGTAGGTTGTTCCGGGAGACAAACCATCGAAACGCACCGAGTGAAACTTCTTGGCCGACTCGGAAGAACGCGTCGCGTGAAAGTTCCCCGGACCCTTCATGTCGATGGTCACGATTTCGGGCGCCGATACTTCCGCTTTGATCGTGACCGCCTTTTGACCGAGCGCTTGAAGGTAGGGGCCCTTCGTGAACGACGCGGCAAGGGCGAGGTTTGGCGCAGCCAAGAGCAACATGCTCAAGACAAACCCCACCGCAACCGCCCCCGCGCGAGCCTCACGCCGCCCGAGGGTCGGTGGATCCATCACCCCGCGACTCACATCCCCATCGTTACGTCGCGATGCATCCGATGTATGCGTCACTGTGCCCACACACGATCCACTGGAGAACGAACTACAAGATTCCGTCGACATTACGCACCGTCGTTGGCATCATGCACGCCGTAGCCCGAGGAATCCAGGGAACCACATCGATGGCGCAACAAGCGGATGGCGAGCCTAAGGAGAACTTCGGGATAGTCCCGCCTGCGCCTCAAGAAACCCTCCCGCGCCAGTTTGGCAAGTACACCCTTCTGCGGAAACTCGCCGCGGGAGGTATGGCGGAGATCTTCCTCGCCCTTCAGCGCTCCGCAGGCGGCTTCGAAAAACTCATCGTCATCAAGCGCATCCTGCCGGCGATGAACCAAGACAAAGCGTTCATCGAAATGCTGCTGCACGAAGCGCGCGTCGCAGCCTCGATGTCCCATCCGAACATCGTCCAGACCTTCGATGTCGGGCAGGTGGACGGGACGTACTTCATCGCGATGGAGCACATCCACGGCGAAGACATCCGCTCCATCGTGCGCGCGATGCGCAAAAGAAACCTCTCGGAATTCCCGCTCGAACACGCCATCGCCATCACCTCGGGCATGTGCGCGGGCCTCGCCTACGCCCACGAACGACGCGACCTCGAAGGCCGGTCGCTCAACATCGTTCACCGCGACATCTCGCCGCAAAACATCGTCGTGACGTTCTCCGGTGACGTGAAGATCGTCGACTTCGGCGTCGCCAAATCGTCCCGACAATCCGGTGAAGACACCAAAGACGGGCAACTCAAGGGCAAAGTCCCCTACATGTCGCCCGAACAAGCCGCCGGGCAAAATATCGATTGGCGCAGCGACATCTTCGCCGTCGGCGTTCTTCTCTTCGAACTGTCCACGGGCAAACGCCTGTTCAAAGGCGCCAGCGAGTTCGAGACGCTGAAACTCATCTGCGATAAAGATTACCCTCGGCCGAGCGATGTGAAGCCCGGATTCCCGCCGGCCCTCGACCGCATCATCATGAAGGCGCTCGAGAAGGACCGGGAAAAACGCTATCAGAGCGCCCGCGAGATGCAGATCGACCTCGAAGCGTTCGTTCGAGAAGAACGTATCCCCGTTTCGCAGATCAGCCTGACGCAATGGATGCAGTCCTTGTTCGAGGACAAACTCGCGCAACAAAAGGAAGCCCTGCAAGACGTCAAGCAACTGGCGGACATCATCGCGATGCAGCAAGGCGCCTCGTACGAAGGCGGCAGTACGAGCGCGGGGACGTCGGCGACAGGTGGAGCAACGCCCGCGCCGAAACGTTCGAGCGTCGGACTGTGGCTCGCGCTTGCCGTGGTGACAGCCGGTGCCGTGGGCGGCTTCTTCTACATGCGAAAACAAGCGGCCGATCGTGAAGCCGCAGCCTTGGCCAGTCGCCCGAGCGCTGAAGCTCCGAAACCGGTGGAAGCCAAAGGCTCCCTGGACCTCAAGTGCGGCGGACAAGAAGGTTGCTCGATCTGGATCAGCGGCGACCTACGTAAGGAAGTCACGCCGGCCGTCATTTCGGGTTTGCCCCTCGATACGGACATTCAAGTCAAGCTCACGCATGAAGGCTTCGAGGCCTATCGCGAGACCGTCAAACTTACCGAGGCATCACCGACCCGCGCGATTGCCGCCTCGATGAAAGCCGGCTCGGTGACCGTCGTACTCAAGGTGATTCCGATCCCGAACATCTGGCTCGACGACAAACCCGTCAAAGGCAACCCGACCACGCTCGAGGGCCTCAGCGCGGACGAGGAACACAAGTTGGTGTTCCAAGCAAATGGGCACGTGCCGAAGACGATCAAATTCACCGCCAAGCAGGGTGAAACGAAGACGATTCAAGAAACACTCACGAAGATCGATCCCAATGCCAAACCCGGCGACCCGGCCGGCGGCACGGGCACGCCTCCCGCAGGCGGCGGAGGCACGGGCAAAGTGCGCGTCAGTTCCAAGGGTGGGTTCTGCAATGTGACGATCAACGGCACGGGGTACGGAGCAACCCCGGTTGAAGCCGACGTCCGCGAAGGTACG
>WBZU01000627.1_pt1 | contig 29432 bp, 27 predicted proteins | sample 5204311 | NCBI WGS metagenome assembly WBZU01 (sample SAMN12344359, study PRJNA552823) | activated sludge metagenome | biome: Activated sludge suspended growth; feature: Nitrification reactor; material: Wastewater; isolation source: activated sludge from nitrification reactor of wastewater...
TGCCAGCGTATCCTCGATCTCCCGCTCAAAGACCGTAAAAATCGACTCGAGGATCTCATCCTTGTTATTGAAATGGTAATAAAGATTGCCGGGACTGATATTCATCTCGTCGGCAATAACCGTGGTTGTCACGTTTGGCTCGCCAAAGTCATTGAACAGGCGCAGGCTGGTCTCGATGATGCGTTCACGCGTTCGCCGTTTGGGTTTTTTTTCCATCACCTGTCCGCCATGAGCTACCCCGGATGGCCAGCATAGCACTGCTGCAGGTGTCCGGGAATGGCCGGGTCAAACCTGCTGCGCCTGCAGCCAGGCTTCAAGATCGCCCAACGAAGAATCCAGTGCACCGGCACTGGCTGCCAGATCCGGGTGGCGCTTGTGTGACAGCAGCGAACGACTGTGGTCCTTGAGCACGCCGAGGTTCAGTTCGATACCGTGCCGCTCGAAAATTGGCCGCAACTCATGGCGCCGCCGATACAGATCGCTACGGGTACGCTGGTAAGCATGCTCGCACAAGCGGCGACGGCCGCGATAGCTGAACACATTGGTGAAGAACATGTCTGCATCGTCGCGCGTCGGTTCAAAGAGGACCACATCCCTGCCTGCGAACTCGTGCCCATAGCGGTCCATGCCGGTTCGCATTCGCGAGTGGATGATGGCGCGAAAGGTCTGTGACAAGACAACCGGCAAGCCCCCTTCAATCAGATGGTCAGGTACCGGCGTCGGATCTTCATGCCGCGGACGCTGGGCAGCTAGTTGTGAATCGAATGGCACCAGCGGATTGATGCAAATCAGGAGTTCAGTGCCCGCGTGCAGCGCAACCGAAGCATGCAGGGTCTTGATCAACGCGCCGTCGACGAAATAACGCTCGCCGATCCTGACCGGTGGAAACAGTCCCGGCAAAGCGGCACTCGCCTGCACCGCCAGCGAAATGGGGATATCGTCATGCCCCGGTGAGCCGAAGGCAAGCGACTCACCGGTGTCGAGATCGGTCGCCACGATGAACAGCTGGTGCTTGAGCTGACGGAAATCATTGCTTCGCTCGCCAACCGAAAACAGTTTCCTCAACAGCTTGTCGATTCCGGCACTGTCGAAGATCCCTGCCGGGATGGCATGACTGAGACCCTGAAAGGCTTCCACCAGGCGAAGATGCCACGGGTCCGACAAATACTGTCGCAAGGACGACCAGAACAGGACGGGAACCTGCAGCACTCGTCGCAGGTATTCACCGAAAGCAGGGCGCAGCAGCATTTCGGGGTCGAAAACCTCATCGCTTTCGTCTTCCACCAACATGCGTGCCAACTGGGCAGGCTCCATGCCATTGGCCACTGCGGCTGCCATGAAAGCCCCTGAACTGACCCCGACATAGACATCGAAGTTAGTTAAGTCGACGCCGTCAAGGGCTTCCGCCAATGCAGCCATCGCGCCGACTTCATAGACACCTCCCACCGGCCCCCCCCCGGCCAGCGCCAGCCCGAGTTTCGAACATTTCCTTGCAGTATCATCCATTGAACGCCATTCCTTTACCTGGAAAGCGCCATTGATGACAGCGTCGAGGAACGCTGCCGGCGCCTGGTTGTAAGCGCGTACCATCTCCGTGCCGGCCACGCCAAAACCCGGACGGACGGCCAAGAACCCCTCGCGGGATCTCTCCCTTCCCGGTCGGGAGGGAACCCTTGCTCTCTGGCAGCCCTGAGCGCCTGGCTTGGTCCAGCTCGCGCCAAGCGCGGGGAAAGACTTACTCGTCGCCCGCCTTCGGCAGCGTGTTCAGCACGTCGGCCGGTGTGACCGGGGGCACCGGCTTCGCAGCCGCAGACCTGCGAGCGGCTGGTTTGGCCACGGCTGGTTTGACCTCAGCGGACTCAGCCGGAGCAATCTCTTCCTTGGCCACCGACTTGACGGCGATCTTGGGAGCTGCTTTTCCTTCGGTCAGGGCCTGCACGGCCGCGCTCAGGTCGACGACGCGCTTGGACAGACTGTCGATATCCTGCTTGCTCGGCACGCCGAGGCTGCCCAGGGCACGCGCGACACGATCCTCAAATACCTGTTCCAGGCGGTCCCAAGTCCCAGCCGCCTTGCCAGCCACCTGTGCGATCCGCTCGTCGGTCATCTTGCGGGTCCTCGACTGAATGCTTTCACCTTCCCTCACCAAAGCGTCGAACACCTTGCCACCCTCTTCCTGCGCTTTGGCAAAAGCGCCAAGTCCGGCCAGCCAGATCTGCTGAGCAGATTCCTTGACCGTCGACGCCAGTTGGCTTTCCGTCACGTCACCCGCCAATTCCTTGAGTTTCTTGCCCATTTTCTTCTCCTGTAAGGTCATCATCAAAAGGCTAACAAGTTTTTTGCTTGCCCTGTGAAGCCAGTCTAGTGACAATATCTAGAGGACGCACACTAAAGACCCAGGGAAGGCCTTGATCGCACGGCCGTCGGGCAGGCAGGGCATTCAGGAGAGGACCGTGAATTTCAGGAGACAGCAATGAATTACTTCGTTACCGGCGCCACTGGTTTCATCGGCAAGCGGCTCGTCAGAAAGCTGCTCGACCGCCCCGATACCACCCTCTATTTTCTGACCCGTGCCATCGAGTTGCCGCGACTCGATGAATTGTACGAGTATTGGTGCTGTGACGATACACGTGTCATCCCGATCGTTGGTGATCTGACGCAGCCCGGGTTAGGCGTCGCCCCAGCCGACATTGACAGGCTGAAGGGCAAGATCGACCACTTCTTCCACCTGGCTGCGATCTATGACCTCAAGGCCAGCGCCGAAGACCAGCAGCGTGCCAATGTAGACGGCACCCGCAACACGGTGCGCCTGGCCGAGGAAATTGCAGCCCGGCACTTCCACCTGGTCAGCTCGATTGCGGCAGCCGGCCTGTTCGAGGGACTGTTCCGCGAGGACATGTTCGACGAAGCGGAGAACCTAGACAACCCCTACTTTCGCACCAAACATGACTCCGAAGGCATCGTCCGCAAGGAATGCCGGATCCCCTGGCGTATCTTCCGTCCGGCCATCGTGGTCGGCGACTCGCGCACCGGCGAAATGGACAAGATCGACGGCCCTTACTACTTCTTCAAGCTGATCCAGAAGATGCGCAGGATGTTCCCATCCTGGATGCCGACGATCGGCATCGAAGGCGGACGAATCAACGTCGTACCGGTCGACTTCGTGGTTGCTGCGATGGACCACATTGCACACCTCGAAAACCAGGACGGTCAGTGCTTCCACCTGACCGATCCGACGCCGATGCGTGTCGGTGATCTGCTCAACACCTTTGCACGCGCAGCGCACGCGCCGGAAATGGTGATGCGCATCAATGCTGCCCTGCTCGGTTTCATTCCGCGTTCGGTGCGCAAGGCGATGTTCGCTCTGACGCCGGTACGCCGCATCCGCACTGCCATCATGAAGGATCTCGGGTTGCCCGACGACATTCTCGAGTTCGTCAATTACCCGACCCGCTTCGACTGCCGCGAGACGCAGCGAGCGCTCAAGGGCAGCGGGATCGCGGTGCCCCCGCTCGACAGCTACGCCTGGCGCCTGTGGGACTACTGGGAACGTCACCTTGACCCGGATCTATTCATCGATCGCACCCTGCGCGGCCAGGTCGAAGGCAAGGTCGTCCTCGTCACAGGCGGCTCGTCGGGTATCGGCAAGGCCACCATTCGCAAAATGGCCGAAGCCGGCGCAATTGCCGTGACCATCGCCCGCGATGCGCAGGCGCTCGAAGAAGTCCGCCGTGAATTCGAAGCCGCTGGCCTGCGCCTGATCACACACGCGGTCGACGTTTCCGATCCACAACAATGCGCTTCCTTCGTCAAGTTCATGAACGAAGAGCACGGAGGCGTCGATTTCCTGGTCAACAACGCCGGCCGCTCGATTCGCCGCGGCATCGAGAACTCTTTCGACCGCTTCCATGATTTCGAACGTACCATGGAGGTCAACTACTTCGGTGCACTGCGCCTGACGATGGGCTTCCTGCCGGCAATGATTGCCAAACGCAAGGGACAGATCATCAACATTTCGTCGATCGGCGTGCTCACGAACGCACCGCGCTTTTCGGCCTACGTCGCCTCAAAGGCAGCGATGGATGCCTGGGCACGCTGCGCCGCATCCGAGTTTGCCGATCGCGGCATCGAATTCACCACGATCAACATGCCCCTGGTCAGAACACCCATGATTGCTCCGACCAAACTTTATGATCAGGTTCCAACGCTCTCCCCTGAAGAGGCCGCCGATCTGGTCGTCGAAGCCATCATTCACAAACCCGTGCGCATCGCCACCCGGCTGGGCATTTTCGGCGCCCTGCTGCACTCGCTGCTACCCAAGGTGGCACAGATCACGATGAACACTTCCTTCCGGATGTTCCCCGATTCCAGTGCGGCAGGCACGCGCAAGTCTCCGGAACCCGAGCCACAAACCGCTGACCAGATCGCTTTCTCGCAGATCATGCGTGGCATCCACTTCTGAAGCGAGATCCATGAATACGCCCACCTCAGTTCCTGTCCCTGTCACGGGTCAGCACGCTCGACAGCTTCTGAAGGAATTGCAGGAGACCTACCCGGTCTTCCGCGCCGGTCTGCCACTGGCCATCGGGATCGACAAGCAACTCCTGGCGCGTCTGCCAAGCCTTGATCGCAAGGTATTGCGTACCGCCCTGGGAATGCACACGCACTCGCTGCGCTACCTGAAAACCATGGAAAAAGCCGCCGTACGCTATGATCTCGACGGTCGGCCTGCCGACGAGATCCCGGCAACGCATCGCAGCCATGCCTCGGAGCTGATCAAGGAACGGCTGCGCAAGCAGGCCGAGCTGCGCAAGGCAGAGCGCGAGGCCGAGGCGCTGGCACGTGAGCGTACCGAGAAGCTCGGCCAACTGGTCGAGAAATTTGGCCGCAACCGCTAAGCCCCTGACCATGCAGTGGTTCGGTACAGATCATGGACCATCTACTCAAGGACAGCAGCCCACTCGAGTTGTACGCCTGGCTGGACGCAGAGGCCACTTTGCCGGGCTGGGACATCCTGATCGGCAACCCCTTCGCTCAAACACTGCCTGAAGATCACTTCACGACAGTTCAGAACTACTTTGCCGAGTATCATCTGGAATATTATCGGCAGCGACTTTACCAGCACTTCCCGAGCCGCCTGCACGCGCTGTTGCTCTTCGCGACGCGCGTCGATGCGGAAACCTTCCGTACCAAACACCCGGCCCGCGTCTTCGGCAAGACACTGACCAGAGCGCGCAGCAAAGGTGCTTACGTCTGCTCGTTTCATGATTCGAGCTGGCTGGATTACCTGCGGCTGCCACACAGTCTGAGCCTGTCGACGCTTGACGAAATCGCCAACCACTACTGGCAGGGGACGCTTGTCGAAGAAATCGGGCTGACCTTCCTGAATGAAAACTGGCAGGAAGCCCCCGTGATCGAAGCCCTCTTTCAGGGCACGCTTGAAGCCGTATCGACCAACCCGCAAAGCGATTGGCTCCCCGGCTTCGCCTAATGGTTACAGGCGTACCACCATAGCCTGATGGTGGGTCAGAAAGCGGCTCCTTGCCGCCCATCCCCCCAACAGTTACAATCCCCGCCTCGCTTCGCCAAGCGAATAAACACCTTTATCCATCTGGCGTTGGCTCTATCAAACCGGGGCGGCGCCGTTTCCCAGAAAGAGAGTTTGACATGGCGATCAATGTGACGCAAAAAGCACAAATCATGACCGATTACCAGCGTACCGTCGGCGACACCGGCTCTTCCGAAGTCCAGGTGGCGCTGCTGACCGCACGCATCAATGACCTGACCGGCCATTTCAAGGAGCACAAGAAGGACAATCACTCGCGGCGTGGTCTGTTGCGTATGGTCAGCCGTCGTCGCAAGTTGCTGGACTATCTGAAGCGCACCAATGTCGATTCGTACCGCAGCCTGATCCAGCGTCTCGGCCTGCGCAAATAAGCCCGCTCACCGATCCTCACCGCGATCGGATCTGCAGGCAACCCGAAAAGCAGTCAGCGGCCAGCCCTTCGCGGGCTGCGCCGCTTTTTCTGCTATTGCAGTTTGCCAAATCGGGCGTTGGTCGCCTGCCGGAGTCGCAAGCAGGCTCGCGCCAGACCATTGAGAAAGGGAACAATGTTTAATATCGTCAAGAAAAGCTTCGCTTACGGGGCCCACCAGGTGACCCTGGAAACCGGCGAAATCGCACGTCAGGCGGGTGGGGCCGTACTGGTGTCGATGGACGACACCGTCGTGCTAGTCACGGTCGTCGGCAACAAAATGGCCAAGCCCGGTCAGGATTTCTTTCCGCTGACCGTCGATTACATCGAGAAAACCTATGCTGCGGGACGCATTCCCGGTGGCTTTTTTAAGCGTGAGGGCCGTCCTTCGGAAAAGGAAACCCTGACCTCACGACTCATTGATCGTCCGCTGCGCCCACTCTTCCCCGAAGGCTTCTACCACGAGGTCCAGATCGTCGCGATGGTGATGTCGCTGAACCCGGAAATCGATCCCGATATTCCGGCCATTATCGGCGCCTCGGCCGCCCTGGCGATCTCCGGCATTCCTTTCGACGGACCGATCGCTGCTGCCCGCGTTGCTTATATCGAAGGTCAATACGTCCTCAATCCGAGTGCCACGCAACTCGCATCGAGTCTGCTCAATCTGGTCGTCGCCGGAACGCAGGCGGCTGTGCTGATGGTCGAGTCGGAAGCACGGGAACTCTCCGAGGAAGTGATGCTCGGTGCCGTGGTCTACGGACACCAGGAAATGCAGGCGGCAATCAATGCCATCAACGAACTCGCCGATGAGGCTGGCAAGCCGGAATGGGACTGGGCACCGGCGGCGAGAAACGAAGCCGTGCATGGCAAGCTCGATGCCCTGGTTGACGGCGAACTGCAGGAGGCCTACCGGATAACCAGTAAACAGTTGCGTAGCCAGCGGATCAAGGAAATTACCGCCTACGCGGTCGAAACCCTGACCGCCGGCGACGACGCCCCTGACGCCAATGCCATCCGCAACATGGTCTCTGCTGCCGAAGCCCGGATCGTCCGCGGCCGCATCCTCGCCGGCGAGCCACGCATCGACGGCCGCGATACGCGCACCGTCCGGCCGCTCGCGATGCGCTCGGGCGTGCTGCCGCGAGCACATGGTTCGTCCCTGTTCACCCGCGGCGAGACGCAGGCGCTGGTCGTGGCAACGCTCGGCACCGGTCGTGACGAACAGATCATCGACGCACTCTCCGGCGAATACCGTGAGCGCTTCATGCTGCACTATAACTTCCCGCCCTACGCCACGGGGGAATGCGGTCGTGTCGGAACGCCGAAGCGTCGCGAGATCGGGCATGGCCGGCTGGCCAAGCGCGCCTTGTTGGGCGTCCTGCCTTCACCCGAGGCGTTCTCGTACACCATTCGCGTCGTCTCCGAGATTACCGAATCGAACGGTTCCAGCTCGATGGCCAGCGTCTGCGGGGCATCGCTGGCGCTGATGGACGCCGGTGTTCCGCTTAAGGCACATGTGGCCGGAATTGCCATGGGTTTGATCAAGGAAGGCAATCGCTTCGCTGTGCTGACCGACATTCTCGGTGACGAGGACCACCTCGGCGACATGGATTTCAAGGTCGCCGGCACCGAGTCAGGGGTCACTGCGCTGCAGATGGACATCAAAATCCAGGGAATCACCAAGGAAATCATGCAGGTCGCGCTGGCCCAGGCCGGCGAAGCCCGCCTGCACATCCTGAAACAGATGCAGGATTCGATGTCCGGACACCGTGAGGAGGTATCGAGCTACGCACCGCGCCTGTACATGATGAAAATCAACCCCGAGAAAATCCGCGATGTGATCGGCAAGGGCGGTGCGGTGATCCGTGCCATTACCGAAGAAACCGGCACGACGATCGACATCAAGGACGACGGCACGATCACCATCGCTTCGGTCAGCGGTGACGCCGCCGACGCCGCCAAGGCCCGCATCGAAGCCATTACCGCTGACGTCGAAGTCGGCAAGGTCTATGACGGTACGGTCCTGAAGCTGCTCGACTTTGGCGCCATCGTCAGCATCCTGCCCGGTCGTGATGGCCTCCTGCACATCTCGCAGATTGCCAATGAACGCGTCAACGCCGTTGCCGATTATCTCAAGGAAGGCCAGAAGGTACGCGTCAAGGTTCTGGAAGCCGACGAGAAAGGCCGGGTACGGCTGTCAATGAAAGCCCTGAGCACCGAAGAGGGCGGTGCTAACGCCGCACAGTCATAGGCCGCTGATCAACAAGCAAGCAGAAAAAAGGACGCCGAGGCGTCCTTTTATGTGACACGCACCGCTGGTCGACCGCCTGCGCGGTTCGCCCAGCGCCCGTCTGCCGATATCGCTTACTTGGCGATCTGCTTTTCCCGTACTTCTTCGAGCGTTTTACAGTCGATGCACAGTGTCGCCGTCGGTCGAGCTTCCAGACGCTTGATGCCGATCTCGACCCCACAGGCAGCACAATAGCCATAGTCACCGCAGTCAATCCGGTCGATGGTCTCCTCGATTTTCTTGATCAGCTTGCGTTCGCGATCGCGGTTGCGCAGTTCGATGGCGATGTCGGTTTCCTGGCTCGCTCGATCATTGGGATCGGCAAAAACCGTCGCTTCATCCTTCATGGTATGCACTGTACGCTCGATGTCCTCGATCAACTGCTGCTTGAGCGTTTCGAGGATGCCACGAAAATGAGCCAGTTGATCGCTGTTCATGAACTCTTCACCCGGTTTCGGCGAGTAGGGAGTGAAATGCTTGTGGAGCATGTCAGAAGTCATCCAGGTTCCTGTGTATTGATAGTTGTTCGTCTGACGATGAGCAAACCAGGTCGTGAGCCTTGAGTGATCCTTATATTGTGCCACATGACCCGAACACAAGTGCGCATACCACGCAGCATTTCTCGTGAACAGCGTCTACCGGGTCTCTTCGGCAGCCCTCGGCATGGCTGGCGCTCCGGCACGGGTCGGGATAGGGACAAGTGCAGAATATCGATCAATCGCATCGGCACGATCCGCCTGCGGCCTGGGCAAGGTCGATCGCTAACCGGCAATCCCGGCAGGCTATAATGAACTTCCCATTGACGTTGGCCAAGGCTGTCATGCCAATCCTTCGCGCCGCTGTCTGTCTGTTGCTGCTGGCTGAACTGGCGATCGCGAACGCCGCCGGAGCCCCCCCGATCGCTGCCGCGGCTGATCTCAAGTTCGCACTGACCGAAGTTGCCGAAATTTTCGAGAAGGAGAGCGGACACGCGGTGAAACTGTCTTTCGGTTCATCGGGAAACTTTGCCCACCAGCTTGAGCATGGCGCCCCTTTCGAGTTGTTTCTCTCTGCTGACGAGAATCTGGTTTTCCGGCTCGCCGACCAGGGGCTGACACGAGATCGTGGCGTCTTGTATGCCATCGGCCGCCTGGTGCTGTTCGTCCCACACGGCTCGCCCCTGCAGGCAGATGCTACGTTGAGCGATCTCAAGGCGGCACTGGCCGACGGCCGCGTCAAACGCTTTGCCATCGCCAACCCGGAGCACGCCCCCTATGGTCGTGCGGCGCGGGCGGTGTTACAACATGCGGGGCTGTGGTCTGCGATCGAGTCCAGGCTCGTGCTGGGCGAAAATGCCGCGCAGGCCGTGCAGTTCGCGGTATCAGGATCGAGTCAGGGAGGCCTGCTGCCCCTGTCACTTGCCAGTGCGCCGGCAATCGCCAAATCGGGAAGCTTCACGCTGATTAGCAGCGAATGGCACACGAGCGAACCGTTGCGCCAGCGCCTGGTGCTGATGAAGTCCGCTGGCGATACCGCGCGTGCCTTTTACGACTACCTTCAAAAGCCTGCCGCTCGCGCCATCTTCGTTCGCCACGGCCTGGTTCTGCCGAATAAAGCAACGCATTGATGGACACGGCCGCAATCATTCTGTCGGTCAGACTGGCCTTGCTGACCTTGCTATTGCTGCTTCCCCCGGCGATTCTTGCCGCCCACTGGCTGGCGGTAACCACGCGCAAGCGCAAACTATGGATTGAGGGCCTGCTGGCGCTCCCGCTGGTCCTGCCGCCAACAGTGATCGGCTACTACCTGCTCGTGGCGATGAGTAGTCAATCGCTACCGGGACGCTGGTTTGAGGCGCTTGCCGGCCAGACACTGGCCTTCAGTTTCAGCGGCCTGATCGTCGCTTCAGTGGTCTTCAACATTCCCTTTGCCGTGCAGCCGATCCAGCGCGCCTTTGAAGCCATTGCACCGGACATCCGCGAAGCCGCTCAATGTTGCGGATTGACCTTCTGGCAAACCTTCCTCAGGATAGAACTGCCGTTGGCCTGGCCCGGCATTCTGTCTGCATCGGTGATGACCTTTGCCCACACCCTCGGCGAATTCGGCGTGGTGCTGATGGTGGGTGGCAACATCCCCGGTGAAACCCGCACCGTCGCGATCTCGATCTACGACAAGGTGCAATCCTTTGATCACGCTTCGGCAGGAGCGATGTCGCTGCTGCTCCTGCTGGTTTCGCTGTGCACCATCTCGGTCAGCTACGGGCTGGCCAAACGCCTGGCCAGGCGGCGCCGCGCAACGTGACTCTCAGCGTACAACTGCGTCATGGCGGTCCGCCGCTCGATTTTGCCGCCGAGTTTCCCGACGGACGGATCACGGCCCTGGTCGGCCCCTCCGGCAGCGGCAAGACCTCCATCCTGCGCGCCATTGCTGGCCTGTTGCCGGTCAGGCAAGCACGCGTGGCACTGGGGACAGAAATTTGGGCCGAAGGAAAAAACCACCGGCCGACACGCGAGCGGTCAATCGGCTTCGTTTCCCAGCATTATGGTCTGTTTCCCCACCTGACGGTGCAGGCGAATGTCGAGACCGCACTGATCCATTTGCCGATCGGCGAACGCCGGGAACGAGCGCTTCGTTGCCTTGCCCTCGCCCATGTCGAAGGTCTCGAAAGACGCTATCCCGACGAGCTGTCCGGTGGCCAGAAGCAGCGTGTGGCGCTGGCGCGGGCAATTGCCCGCCAGCCGCAGGTCCTGTTACTTGATGAGCCTTTCTCCGCCGTTGATCGCAGTACGCGCAAGCGTCTCTATATGGAACTGCTGCGCCTGCATGAGCAACTCGGCGTAACGGTGCTGCTGGTAACCCACGATCTCGACGAAGCCGCACAACTGGCTTCGCACCTGCTGCTGCTACGGCGTGGGCGACTGGTGCAAGCCGGGGCCACTTCCGAAGTATTGACGCGCCCCGCAAGCGAGGAAGCAGCACGCCTCCTCGACATCCCCAACATCTTCACTGCCAGGGTAGACGGCACGGCCAGCGGGCGCAACCTGCGACTGCGCTGGGGACCGCATGCCCTACGTGCCGCCGGCCCGCTACCGGTGGGCATGGAGGACAACCTGCGCTGGGCTATCTTGCCGAGCAACGTACTGCTCGTCCGCCCGGACAAACCCTGGGGAAGTCACCTCGAAAACCCGCTGGTCGTCGTCGTCGAGGAAGTCATCGAAATGGGCACTGAGGCCGTCGTCCGCTTACAACCGCAGGGTCTTCCGGAAGCCTGCCTGCAGATGCGCCTGCCGGTTCGCGCCGTCCATCGCTACGGGGTTGCGGTCGGCCGGGAGGTCACGGTCTCTCTGCGGGCAGGCGATATCGTGCCGCTGCACACGGGACGCTGAGCACAGCCCAATTCTGCGTCTGTGGGGTGAAGGCGGGGTTTCGCGGAGCACTGCTCTGCGCCGCCAAGCCGGCCCACGATGCAGCGCGGGCCGTGGAAAGGGTTTGGAAGAGGGGTAATCCGTTGTACATGCGATTCGCCAAATTCTTGCGAAAGCAGATGGCCAGAGCCTTCAGTCTGCTCTGGCGACCTCTGTGAGGGTATGGACGCCCCTCTCTCCCAACTCCTCCCCCGCGAGGGTGAGGGGAGTCAGGTATCCGCCCAACACTTTCGTTCGCCCTCCGCGCCTATGTGGTGTGGGTCCAGTCTCGCCGGCATGATGGAAAATCATCGATGCAACAATGATCACAATCGGTTCACGCCCCGCTTGCCACATTGTCGGTCCGGGTTTGTCGAACCCCCTCGCCGCGCCCGACCCCGTGATACTCGATCCCCAGACTACGTACTAGAACGGGGTCAAAAAGGTTTCGGCCGTCGAAGATCAGGGGCTGCTTGAGCAGCACCCGGATCTGCTCAAAATCCGGACTCTTGAACTCGCGCCATTCGGTGGCGATCAACAGGGCATCCGCGTCCTGCAGCGCCTCGGCAGGGTGACTCGCCAGGCTCAGCCCAGGAAGGTCGCCGAATACCCGGCGCGCCTCGTCCATCGCCACCGGATCGTAAGCCCGAATCGTCGCACCGAGACGCAGCAGTTCATGCACGATCACTCGACTTGGTGCGTCACGCATGTCGTCAGTATCCGGTTTGAAGGCCAGCCCCCACAGCGCGAAGCTGCGTCCCTGTAGGTTTCCCTCGAAGCGGGCGAGCACCTTGTCGACCAGCACCCGCTTCTGGATGTCGTTGACCGCCTCGACGGCTGCCAGGACACGAAGATCGATACCAAACTCCTGGCCGGTGCGCACCAGCGCCTTCACGTCCTTGGGAAAACACGAGCCACCGTAACCGGTGCCGGCATAGAGAAAGCGTGTGCCGATACGCGGATCGCTGCCGATACCATGGCGAACCAGTTCGATGTCAGCGCCGACGCACTCGGCCAGCCGAGCCAGTTCGTTCATGAAGCTGATGCGCGTCGCGAGCATCGCATTGGCTGCATACTTGGTGAGTTCGGCGCTGCGCGTATCCATCAGCAGCAGCTTGTCGCGGTTACGCGAAAAAGGGGCATAGATTGCCCGCATCAGCAGCGTCGCGCGTTCATCGTCAGCACCGACGATAATGCGGTCGGGGCGCATGAAGTCATCGACCGCGGCGCCTTCCTTGAGGAACTCCGGATTGCTGACCACAGCAAATTCCATGCTCAGCCCGCGCTTGGCCAGTGCTTCCTGCACGGCCGCGCGAACGCGATCGGCGGTACCGACGGGTACCGTGCTCTTGTCGACGATCACTTTGTAGTCGGTCATGTGCTGACCGATGTTGCGTGCAGCGCTGAGCACATACTGCAGATCGGCCGAACCATCCTCGTCGGGAGGCGTGCCGACACCGATGAACAGCAGCGTACCGTGATGTACTGCGGCAGCGATGTCGGTCGTGAATTGCAGACGTCCCGCTACGGCATTGCGCTTCACCATTGGCTCCAGGCCAGGTTCATGGATGGGGATCCCGCCGCTGTTGAGGATCGCAATCTTGTGTTCGTCGACATCCAGACACAATACGTGGTTGCCCATCTCCGACAGGCAGGCGCCAGTGACCAAGCCGACGTAGCCCGTTCCAATTACGGTCACTTTCATGGGATGACAATGTTCCTTTCAGACCTGGTAGTAGTTGCGATACCAATCGACAAAGCGCGCGATGCCCTCGGACAACAGCGTGTCTGGTGCGAAGTCGATCCATTTTTCGAGGCGGGAAGTGTCGGCATAGGTGATCGGTACGTCGCCCGGCTGCATCGGCAGCATCCGCTTCTCGGCCTCGCGTCCCAATCGTCGCTCGATGCAGCCGATGAAGCTCAGCAAGGGCACCGGTTGATGATTGCCGACATTGAATACGCGATATGGCGCATCACTGGCGGACGGATCTGGACGGTCGGCAGTATAAGTCGGATCGGGCCAGGGAATCCGGTCATTGACTCGCAGCACGGCCTCGACAATGTCATCCACGTAAGTAAAGTCGCGCTGCATCCGCCCGTGGTTGAAAACCTCGATCGGCCGCCCTTCGAGGATCGCACGAGTGAACAGGAAAGGCGCCATGTCGGGCCGGCCCCAGGGACCATAGACCGTGAAGAAGCGAAGTCCGGTGGTCGGCAAACGATAGAGATGACTGTAGGTATGTGCCATCAGCTCGTTGGCCTTTTTGGTTGCGGCGTAGAGGCTGACCGGATGGTCGACATTGTCCCCCTCGGAGAAAGGCATGCGTGCGTTCCCGCCGTAGACGCTGGAACTCGACGCGTAGACCAGATGCTGAATCGCATGCTGGCGGCAGCCCTCAAGGACGGTCATGAAGCCGACGAGGTTGCTATCGACGTAGGCATTGGGATTGGCGAGTGAATAGCGCACACCGGCCTGTGCCGCCAGATGGATCACGCGATCAAATCCTTCGCTGGCGAATAACGTCGCCATGGCTCCCCGATCGGCGATGTCCATCTCGATGAAGCGGAAGTCACCCTGCCCTGCCAGACAGGCAAGGCGGGCGCGCTTGAGAGTCACCTCGTAATAGTTATTGAGGTTGTCGATGCCCACCACCGTGTCGCCACGACGAAGGAGGCGCTGCGCGGTGTGCATGCCGATGAAGCCGGCTGCGCCGGTGACGAGAAGTTTCAAGGGGTGGGGCTCCGGAAATCGGGTTCCTCTCTACCATGCTTTGGGCTGGAAGCGGTCATCGTTAAGAATCGCTATGCTGTCGCCGGTTTGCGCCAGAACGAACAACCCTTGCCGATAGGCATGGCGAGCGACTTCCGGGGGAACCACCATCGCCGCCACCGACCCCATGGCCCGTACATCGGCATAGCGCGGCAGCATCCGTTTGAATTTCGCCAGCCGCTCCAGATGCTCGTCTACATCGGACTGCGCCAGTTTGCTTTTCACTTCCACCAGTACCGCCTCACTGTCGTTGACCACCAGCAAATCAATTTGTATGCCTTCGTTATGCCGGTCGACCGATACGTCGGGATGCACCTCATGGACGACGATGCCTCGTGCCTGGAACAGCCGTACCACCGCCGGTTTGACCAGTCCTTCGACAAACTCGCCGAGTCGGTTGCCCAGTTCTCCGGTCCTCCTGCCGACCTGCTTCAATTGCCGATCGGTTTCCTGAAACTTTCGGTCGGTTTCCTTTTGTGCGTCCGCAATTTCGCGGAATAGTGCCCAGACCTCATCCTGCGTTGTACCACTCATGTCCTGGTTCTCCATCCGGTGCCAGACTGAATCTTAATGTGAAAGCGGCATCAGCGACTCACGAATCTCCCTCCCCCACTTCGACTTGCCGCCGAGACGACCGCATGCACGCCCGTCATGGTGAGCGACGTTCAGTAACCAGCTTGTCCAGTAGTGCAAGCATCTCCATCGCCAGGGCCGTACGGTCGTATTTCCTGGCAGCCGCGAGACCGTTGGCGCGGTATTTCTCGTACCTTGGGCGGTCATTTCTCAGGGCCTTCATCTGAGCCACCAACTCCTCGGCGTTTTCAGGCTCGAAGACGATCCCCACATTCTCTGCACGCACCATCTCCGCCGACTCACCGGCCACGCCGTGCAGTACCGGCAAGCCCATGCCCATGCATTCGAATAACTTGGAGGGAATCACCGTCTTGAACAGCTCGGTTTTCCGAAGGTGAATGATCGACACATCCAGCAGCGACCAATACCGCGCCACCTCATCCTTGGGCACAGTGTCCACAAACGTCACATTCTGCAACCGGCGCCTGTGTGCTTGATCCTGAAGTGCCGGTTTGCGGGCACCGTCGCCAAGCAGGATGAAGTGAAAATCTTGTCCGAGGCCCTCGGAAATGAATATCTCCGCGGCGTCCAGAACTGTCTCGAGGTGGTGTGCCAGGCCATGGGTACCCACATAGCCACCCACGAATTTGCCTTCCAGGCCCAGCTGTTGGACCAAGAATGGATCTCTCGGCATGGACTTGAAGCGCGCCATGTCCACACCATTGGTGACCACACTGATCTTGTTGCCATCGATGCCACGCCTGATCAACTTGTCACGGAAAGCATGGGTCACCGTGACAATCAGCTTGGCCTTTCGATAGAGGAACAATTCCAGTTTTTCCAGCCAGCGGATAGCCGTTGAATCCTGCATCGCCCCCACGGCCTTGATCGACTCGGGCCAAAGGTCACGCAGCTCAAAAACGAATGGTATCCGCTTGAAAACGCTCAATACCCATGCCGCGCAGACTGTAAAAAACTGGGGGGAGGTACCGACCACCACATCCACGCGCTGGATAAGGAGTCCAGCCAGGGTGGCGGCCACCATGAAGCTTTGATAATCGAGAATTCGTTTGACGAAGCCCTCGTTGGCCGTAATGTAAGACCAGACCCGGATTAGCCGAATACCTTCGATGATTTCAGCCTGCCAAAGCCGATTGCGATATCCCGCATAAACGCGACCCTTTGGAAAATTTGGCACACAGGAAATCACCGTCACCTGATGGCCTGCCTTGACCCACTCGCGGCAATGCTCGAAGGTGCGGCTGGCAGGTGCATTCACTTCCGGCGGGAAGTTGTCGGACAAGAACAGGATATGCATCTCACTCCCAGGAAAAATCGACGATCAGTTCAGCGCTGTCGAACGGAATCTCAATGCAGTGACTGGGTACGGATGCCCCGAACTGCGGGTGCCAGGTCGAAGACACCACGTTCGCCGTACCGCCAAAGACAGACCAGAGGAGTCTGTGACCACTCTGCAGATGCAGTTCCCGATTCCCCGCGACCTGAACATCTGGATGCAGGTAAAAACGGCAGACGGCCTTTCGGAACTGTCCGGATAGCGAATCGATCATGCGCAGGCGACCCTTGGCAAATGCCCATTGCCGCTGGTGCATCGGATGGCCCGGCAAACGCCGATATCCGTCATGTGCGCAACGAATCCGCAGTTCCTCGCCTTCCATCCCCGGCTCTCGCCAGATTTCCGGTACGCTCGGTCGGGCCCGGCGCGCAACCCGGAAGCCGGCCCAGACTTCCGAGGAATCTTCACCATCGATCTCAACCGTATTGTGTGCAGCGGTACTTCGCTGGCGCAGCCGTTCGGTGTCATCGCCGTAGCGGGACGTCCCGGAATTGACCAGGACCCGCTGCCCGAAGAGGCTCAACTCAAAGCCGAGCGTGTCCGCGTGTGCATGACCAGGCTGGTAAGCCGGTCCCACGGCAGCCACATCCAGCAAGGCCTTGCCGCCCTGCTCCGGAAGGACGACGATGTAACCGGTATCACGAAGATAAGTGCAGGACAAGGCTTCGGTCAGGCCTTTGCTTTCCAGACAACCCAGGGCTCCGGCATAGGCCTTGATTTGTCGAAACTGCGGCGCAATGCCAAAAGCTGCATCGTTGAAAAAAGAGATTTCCCCGTCTGGATGGCACATGCTTTCGAGCCAGGCCAGCCCCCGTTCAATCACGCCACGCCATGCCGCTGCCCGTTCAAGCAGCTCGGGGACAGCACTTCGCTCAGCCAGGTTCACGAGATCGCACATATCCCAAAGCAGGGTCGAGTGATACATCGGAGAAAGTTCAAAATGGCCACCATCCGGCAGGAACTGCTCGCTGATCTCCCGATCCAGGATACGCAACCCGCCCTTCAACCACTGCCCCCCCTGATCGCCGGAAAAAAACGCTCCGGCGAAGGTCAGCGCCTTGCCATTGGCAAACAGGTGGTTCGCAAGAATGTGGCGTTCCTCCTGAACCGCAAGGGCCTGCGCCTGCCTGCCGATACTGACGAGCCATTCCGGAGAGACTTGTGTTTGCCTCGCACACCATTTCACCAGGTTCCCGATTCGCAAGGAAAGTGGGTAGGGTTCCCAGCCATGACCGGCGAGTGGTGGATTGTCATCGATCCAGCGTTGAATCAGCCATCCTTGCTGATCGGAGCGTGCATCTGCATCCACTGCGTTGAGGTCGTCAAGATAATGGAGGTTATAGAGCCACAGCTTGGTCTTGTTCACCGCATTCCAGTCACCGGCCGTCTCGACGCGGCCGCGCTCTCCAAGGAACTCGAATACGCCTTGGTCGATATGGCTACGCGGTGCAATCAACGGCGCCACCCAGGGCCGGACCCAGGCTCTCCGGGAAAGCTCGGTAATCGATGCGAGGGCCTGCCGGGTGACCAGAGGCCTGGCCAGGCGGTAATACAAACGGTAAGCAATCTGCTCCCCGCGCAGATGTCGGACGGTGTGGAACAAGCGCGACAGGTGCCCGGAACCGATCATGAGTCCTGGTGGCGTGCCGTCAGCAGTTGCTCAAATGCCGCCACAACCTGCGGGCCGGTTTGCCGGTCCCATTTCAGTACGATTTTCATCAAATCCAGCGCCGCGAAATCGCCTGCAACAACGAGTGCTATGAAGTTCGTCACGAGTCATCGGAGATTCTCAGCCACCTCAATGCTGATCCGGCTGACTTCCAGAATTTCAGCCAGCGCGATCGGAGTAAGCTCGCCCTTCTCGACGGCACTGACGAACCTTGCCGCACAATTCTTTTGTCCCTTGTCTTGCCGCCACAGGTTCATCTTCGTGAAGCCTGGCCAACCGAATCCCGTAAGCTTCCGGAAATTGTCCAGTTGCAAGACTCGGCCGGCAACAAAGACCTCCAGGCGTTCCTTGGGATAGGACTTGCTGCCATTGGCGAAGTAGTGAATCGTGCCGATCGACCCATCGGCGAAAGCCAACTGGATTGTCACCGTATCGGCGGTTGCCGCCTGCATACGAACACTGCAATGGGCTGTAATCTCGACGCCGGCCAGGAAACGCAACAGATCGATGAAATGGCAGCCCTCACCGATGATCCGCCCGCCCCCCACAGCCAGGTCCTGAGTCCAGTGTTCAGTGGGAATGGCACCGGCATTGACGGTCATCACAAAAGCCTTGGGACCTCTGGCACCTTCAAGCAGCGACCTGATCTTCTGTACTTGAGGGGAAAAGCGGCGGTTGAAACCGACCATTACCACCGGAGAACGGCCAGTCGCCACCGCGATTGCATGCGCTTGTTCGATCGCTGCTAATTCTTCATGCTTCATTGCCAGCGGCTTTTCCACGAAGACGTGCTTGCCGGCTGCGAGCGCCTGGCAAACCAGAGCGGCATGGCTGTCGTGGCGAGTCGTAATCACCACCGCGTTAACCTGCGGGTCGGCAAAAATACGGTCTGTGTCGGTGGTGCTTGCCTCAAAACCATACTTGCGACCGGCATGGAGACCACTGACACCGCCGTTCGATGCAACCACTTTCAAGCGAGCGCCGGCTGCCTTGAAAGCCGGGATCAATACCGCCGTGGCGTAGTTACCCGAGCCGATAAAGCCCAATGCCGCATTCCCGGCGGCAGCACAGGGATCTGCCAATCTGACGCTAGAGCGACGCACTTCAACTTCCGGCTTGTCGGCAGGCGTCGGATACCGCAAGAGGATGCCCAACGAGGATGCTGCACTGCCTATCAAGGCATACGCCTCCTCTGCCGCATCAATTGGAAAGCGATGGGAAATCAGTGGCTGCACGTTCAAGCGGCCATCCGCGAGCATGTCCAGCACGGCCTCGAAGTTGCGCTGCTCGGTCCAGCGTACGTAGCCTACCGGATAGTCCTGACCTTTCTCTTCATAGTTCGTGTCATAGCGACCCGGCCCATAGGAACAAGAGACCTGAAAGGTCAGTTCCTTCTCGAAGAAGTCAGCGCGTGAGAGTTCAAGCCCGGTCACCCCCACCAGTACGATGCGCCCGCGCTTGCGACTCATCAACGCCGCCTGATGCACTGGGGCATTACTCTGGGTGGAAGCCGTAATCAGCACCGCGTCCACCCCGCGCCCGCGGGCAAAGGCTTGTGCCGCCGCGACCGGGTCCTCGCCAGCCGCGAGATTCACCACTTCCGCACCGAACTCTCTGGCCATGGCCAGTTTCTCGGCATCGAAGTCGATACCCAACACCCGACAGCCATGGGCACGCAGCAACTGCACCGCGACCAGACCGATCAGCCCCAGCCCCGTCACCACCACCGCTTCGCCGAGAGTGGGCTGAACGAGCCGTATTCCTTGAAGTGCGATCGCGCCGATCACTGTAAATGCCGCCTCCTCGTCGGAAACGACGGGGGGAATTCTCGCACAGAGGTTGCCCGGAACAGAGACCACCTCGGCATGTTTGCCGTTCGAAGCCACCCGGTCACCGGGTGCAAAACCGGTTACCCCGCTTCCCGTCTCCATCACGACACCGACATTGCAGTAGCCAAGCGGCAAAGGCTGATCAAGCTTGTTGAATACCGTCTCGACTGTCGGTATCAAACCGTCGGTCTTGATCTTGTCCAGAACCATGCGCACCTTGTCGGGCTGTTGACGTGCCTTCTCGATCCAGCCAGCCTTGCCGAACTCCACGAGCATACGCTCCGTGCCAACGGAGACCAGGGAGACCGTGCTGCGGATCAATACTTGCCGGTGCATCACCACCGGGCAGGGGATCTCGGCAACCTCAGTCGCACCTGTTTTAAGTGATTGCAGAATCTGTTTCATGACGACTTGGGGGCCCGGTTAATCGTTTCTGTTCTTCGGAAAAGCTGAACTCGCAAAAATGATCGCCGTTTACGACCATTCTGGCTATACAAAGCATTAGCAAGGTAGAAAGCTCGACTTCACGCCACTCACGTTTCTCCTCGGAAAATGGTTGAAGAATCGCCAGGTGATGGCCGACATCTTTCGGCCAGAATCTCTTCTTTACCAGTTTATCACCCTGCCAGACGACAAGCTGGCGGAAATCATCAATCTTTGCGATCAGATCACCCTGCTGAATATTGATCGTTTCATTAATTCCTTCAAAGGGTTCACCGCGGGCCGTTAAAATGATGTTGACCAGATCACCTCGCTCGCTGGTCAGTACAATCGCCATATCTTCGTCACGCGTCATCGCATTGCTATAAACGGTGGTGATGCCCCATTTATCCGGCAGACTCGACCAACAAAGCATATGCACTGCCAGATCCAGCCAGTGACCCACATTACCGCAAACCCTTGTTCCTTCCTCGGGCTTACGATACCAATGCTCGGGCCCTAACACATGGCCGCTGATGAAACAATTCAGGGTCAGTGGTTGGTCCACCCCTTTCATCAAGTGATACAGATGGCGCACCGCAGCAGAAAATGGTCGGTTATATCCGGCAAAAATCTGCCCGCTCGTTCTCCGAATGGTTTTATTGAGTCTTTGTAATTGCTCGATACTGACGCTAATCGGCTTTTCCAGGTAAACGACTTTTCCAGCCAGCAGTCCTTGAACTGCATAGTCCGTGTGCGAGGCATGATTGGAAGCAATATATAGAAACCTTACGCGCTCGTCAGCAATGACTTCCCGGGCGGAAACATCGTCTTGTGCAAGGCCAAAGAAAGAGGCAAAAGAGCGCTGCTTTTCGACATTGATGTCGTAGCAAATGGCAAACCGATTCCCATATCGTCGCCAAATCGAAAAGCCAATCGTTGCAAAAGCAAACTGCCCACAACCAATAATCCCGATATCCGCTTTCCCACTTTTCCACAGCCTGGCAGAAAAACCATTATTTGGTCTTACCCGACCAAGAATCTTGAATATCGTTTTCCCGAGACCATAAATGGTCATGAACCGGAGCACCTTGCTTACTTCTAAAATCTTTCCACGCGCACTCATTGTAACGATTCACCCTTTACGCTGCTACCGGAATGGCCGCAAGCGCGGGAAGTTCCCGGCTCTTGCGGTCACCTCGATGACGGTGCCGAGAGAGTCGTGCGCATCCGCCGGGTGTGCTTCACCGCGCTGTCGTAGCCGCTCGATGGTCGCGGCGTGGTGAATCCACAACCCTTCCGGCGGGTCGATTCGCGCCGCGCACCTGGTAGCCGGGTTCTGATTCAGCCGGTCCTGACATTCCCTGGCGTCGTCCAACCGGCGGATAGACGCTTCCAGCCGTCGCTTCGCCGGCAGCTGCTTCAGCCACCTGGCGTCCATTTGCAGAAGGTCGTGTTTGCGAAGGGGCATGGCGCTGAATCGACGTTGAGTGGCAGAACCGTGAGCGTCTATGAGAAACCCGGCGCCTGGCCTGACTGCTCCCGACTTGCCGCTGCTCCCCGACAAACCGCCGACGATGGCGCACGACGATGAGTGCGTCTATCGCAGCACCATCCCGACCAATATACCAGATTTCCAGCCTGATTTAATCTATTGATTTATATTGGTAATTGGCGCACCAAATCTGTGCGAGCATGTTAGGAACCATTTGTAATCAATGGCCTGGAGAATTTATGCCGGGCATTGCCATCAACATGCCACACCCACGCCAGGCGCAAGGGAAACTCGTACCCCCAGGAGCCCGCTCCAGTCCTTCCCCGAAGCTGCAGAACTGCCGTTTGCCAGGGATTTCATGGGGTGACTTGCCAGCGGCGGCGTTATGGCGTCTAATCGACCTGTATCCTGGCACGGGTGATCGGTGATTGCAGGTACTGCGGCGAGGTACCGCCGCCATCCGGTGCGGGCAGACGGAGAAAGGCGCTATGTTTTCGCCCGAATGGTGGCACTGGATGGTCCTCGGACTGATCCTGACGATGGCCGAAATAGCCATCCCGGCATTTTTTCTGGTCTGGTTTGGCATCGCGGCGGCAGCCGTCGGCGTCATCCTGCTGGCCGCGCCGGAGCTTGCCCTGGCAAGCCAAATCCTGCTCTGGGCAGCGCTCTCGGCCATGCTGGTCGGTCTCTGGTTCCGTTATCTCAAGCCACGTACAAGGACTGCCATCGGCACCTCGGCCGCCAGCGTGGGCGGTGAAGTCGGCATCCTGATCACCGGAATCACCCCGGATACCCGTGCCCAGGTGCGTTTCCAGAAGCCGATTCTCGGCGCCGACGTCTGGGAGTGTTACGCCGATACAGCGATCAGGGCGGGTGAACGGGTTCGCATCGTCGCTGTTGAAGGCAGTTACATCAAAGTGGAGCAAGCAAGATGACTGGTATGACCATATTTTCGATTGTTCTCCTCATCTTTGTCGCGGTCACCGTCGCTAATGGCGTTCGTATCGTTCCGCAAGGCGAGGAGTGGGTCGTGCAGCGCCTCGGCAAGTACCATAGCACGCTGCTGCCAGGACTGCGCTTTATCATTCCCTACATCGACATCGTCTCCTACAAGGTCACTACCAAGGACATCATTCTCGATGTCCAGGAGCAGGAGGTGATCACACGGGATAACGCGGTGATCGTGGTCAATGCCATCGCCTTCATCAAGGTCACCGACCCGGTAAAAGCCGTTTATGGCGTTCAGGATTACTCTGAAGCGATCCGCAACATGATCATGACCACCCTGCGCTCAATTGTCGGTGAAATGGAGCTGGACCAGGCGCTGTCATCGCGGGATACCATCAAGGCACGTCTCAAAGCCGGTGTTGCCGACGAAGCACTGGACTGGGGACTGACCGTCAAGTCGGTTGAAATCCAGGACATCAAACCCTCGCAGTCGATGCAGCGCGCAATGGAAATGCAGGCCTCGGCCGAGCGGGAGCGCAAGGCGATGGTCACCCGTGCCGAAGGCGAAAAGCAGTCGATGATCCTCACCGCCGAAGCACGCCTGGAATCGGCCAAGCGCGATGCTGCAGCGCAGGTGACCCTTGCCGAGGCTTCTTCGCAGGCGATCACCAAGGTGAATCGTGCTTTTGGCGACAACGAACTACCGATGCTCTATCTGCTCGGCGAGAAATACATCACCAGTCTCAGCAAGATCGCCGAGTCCGACAACGCCAAGATCGTCCTCCTGCCTGCCGACATTCAGAACACCTTGCGCGGACTTTTCCAGCGAGTAAGCAGGAACGGTCAGTGACTTCCGGCAAGTCATCTCCGTTTCCCTCGCCCTCACGATAATGGAGGGGCAATGAACGCAGGCTGGATCATTTTTGGCATTTGCATCGTTTTCGTTCTCGGCGCCGCGCTGCCACTCATCCACGATCGTCGTGCCCACAAGGACGCGCCCCTGCCGCGCAAGGAAACGCTGCGCGACTGGCGCAACGAGAAGTAGCGTCAGGCCACCAGGTTTAACCAGAATCATGACAGGAGTCGGCATCGTCTTCTTCCGCAGCCTGGGTCACGTCTCGCTCATGATGGCCGAAAAGACCCCGGCCGCTTTGCGAACGCCCCTGGCGAGGCCGCTCTACCCGTCGCCGTCAGTCGAGCCAGCGAATCGGCGACACCAGTCCGGGCGCTTGCCGCGCCGTGCCTGGCAACCGGACCTGCCACCATCCGGCTCGCAGCCCGACCCTGTCAGGCGGCCAGTACCTTTCGCAAGCCACGCATCACGGTCCCGAGTACGGGCAGTTTCATATACAGTTGCGGATGGTTCTGCCACCGGAAGCAGCCCTCTGGGCTGAGGGCGCCGGCATCCAGCGATTGGTCAAACCGGACGGCGTCGATCTCCTGCCGACCTTCGACCTGGCCCTCGCAGCGCTGGCCGACTGGCGCGCCGCACATACCTGAAACAAGCTCCCCCGGAGGTTTCCGGGTCAGGCGGACGATACCGCGGCCTGCCTCCGGACAAAACGGACCAGCCCATGCGCGTCTTCAACGCGCAGCAGACGTCCGGCATATTCGAGTCGATTCAGGTGCGCTATCGCTTCGCCCATGGCGAACATCGTCTGATGCGGATCGAGATCCCGCGAGAACAAGGTCATCAATAGCTCGGCAGCGCTGCGTGGCGTGCTGCAGTGCTCTTCAAGCACCTGCAAGCGCTCCTGGTGGTGTGCGTGCAGCGCATTGACCCGGTTCTCGATACCATAGAAAGGTAGTCCGTGCGAGGGAAGGACCAGGGTCCCGGCAGGCAGTTCGCGATAGTGATCGATCGACTGCAGATAGTCGCCGAGCGAGTCGGCCAGGGGGGTGACGGCAAGGACGCTGACATTGGTCGAGATCTTCGGCAAGAGCATGTCGCCGGAGATCAACACGCCAAGTTCTGCGCAGTAGAGCGCCGCATGTTCCGGCGAATGGCCGAAACCAATGCGGACTTGCCAGCGATGTCCGTCAATGGCCACCTGGTCGCCGCCAAACAAGCGCTGGTAATGCGTCGGCAGGCTCGGTACGCCGCGGTTGTAGCCACCGCGGCGACGTTCCAGTGCCGCGCAGCGATCGGCATCGAGGCCGTGCGCACGAAACTGCTGCAACATCGGCTGATTGCCGTGACCGCCCACCTCGTGCCAGACTGCATGTGCCGTCAGATACTCGCCCACCGTCATGCACACCGGCGCACCGGTGCGCTCCTGCAACCAGGCGGCGAGGCCGAGGTGATCAGGGTGGAAATGCGTGACGATGATGCGAACGATTTTTCCGCCACGCGCCGTGGTGGTCAGACGGAAGAGGATGCTCTGCCAGCATTCCTTGACCGTCTCGAGTGCAAAACCGGTGTCGACGATGGTCCACCCGGCATCGTCTTCGAGCAGCCAGAGGTTGATGTGGTCGAGGGCGAAGGGCAACGGCATCCGCAGCCAGTGGATACCCGGAGAAACCTCGAAGGTCTCGCCAGCGGCGGGCGGGGTGGCAAAGGGGTAATCTGGCAGCATCTCGGGGCGGATTGTAAAAAACGCTGAAATCTATACACTGGACGCGCTCGGGGGCTGACTGCCGCCAGCGCCGAGCTGCACCATTCTACACGTGATTCCTTTCGTGCCGTCCCGTGCCGAGGCAACTCGGCACAAGCTTCCAGATATTACAATTCGCAGCCATGCACAAAGCCCAGGATTCCCACTTTGCCGAACGCGTCCGCGCCAGCTTTGCGCGGCAACAGGCCATGAATCTGATCGGCGCCCGCATGGCGGTGGTCGAGGCAGGTTACACCGAGATTCATCTGCCGTACAAACCCGAAGTCACACAGCAGCACGGCTACATTCACGGCGGCGTCGTCGGCATGATTGCCGATTCGGCGGCGGGTTACGCCGCCAACACCCTGACGGCGGCCGACACCGAGGTATTGACCGTCGAGTACAAACTCAACCTGCTAGCCCCGGCCGAAGGACAACTGTTGATTGCCGAAGGATCGGTGATCCGCTACGGGCGAACACTGATCGTGACCCGCGCCGAAGTGTTTGCCGTCAGCCATGGCCGGAAGAACCTGTGCGCGCTGATGCAGCAGACCATTATGGCGGTGCATGGCAAACACCCCGCCAAAACCTGACGGTCATGACCGTTTCCAGGCACCCCCGATCATCAAAGTCATGACCGTTTCCCTCTCCCCCAACCCCTCCCCCGCGAGGGGGAGGGGAGGTTCGTGAGTCGCATACGCGATTTTCACATTAACGCGACTTTCCCATTCACAAGGAACGACAGACATGCCCTACCCGAGCCTAAATTTTGCCCACGGCGAAACCATCGACATGCTGCGGGCAACCGTTCAGGCTTTTGCCGCTGCCGAAATCAGGCCGCGCGCCGAAGCCATCGATCGCGACAACGTCTTTCCCGCCGATCTTTGGCAGAAGCTGGGTCGCATGGGCCTGCTCGGCATCACCGCCGAGGAGGAGTACGGCGGCAGCGGGCTCGGCTACCTCGCACACATCATCGCCATGGAAGAAATCTCCCGGGCTTCGGCGAGTGTGGCCCTCTCCTACGGCGCGCACTCGAATCTCTGCGTCAATCAGATTCGCCGCAATGGCAATGCCGCACAGAAAGACCACTATCTGCCCAGACTGATTTCCGGAGAACACGTCGGGGCACTCGCGATGTCGGAAGCCAACGCCGGTTCGGACGTGGTCAGCATGAAATTGCACGCCGAGCGCCAGGGCGACCGCTTCGTCCTCAATGGCGGCAAGATGTGGATCACCAACGGCGGGGATGCCGACACGCTGGTGGTCTACGCCAAGACCGACCGCGAAGCCGGCTCGAGAGGCATCACCGCTTTCATCGTGGAAAAGGGAATGCCGGGTTTCTCCTGCGGGACCAAACTCGACAAGCTCGGCATGCGCGGATCGAACACCTATCCGCTGTTTTTCGATGACTGTGAAGTGCCCGAAGAAAATGTCCTCGGCCAGTTGAACGGCGGCGTGCGCGTGCTGATGAGCGGCCTCGACTACGAACGCGCGGTGCTCGCCGGCGGTCCGTTAGGAATCATGGCCGCGGTCATGGATCTGGTCCTGCCCTACATCCATGACCGCCAGCAGTTCGGCCAATCGATCGGTGAATTCCAGTTGATGCAGGGCAAGATCGCCGATCTGTACACCACCTTCAACGTCTGCCGCGCCTACGTCTATGCCGTGGGCGCGGCCTGCGATCGCGGCGAAACGACGCGCAAGGACGCCGCCGGGGCCATTCTGTACGCGGCCGAAAAGGCGACCTGGATGGCCGGCGAGGCGATCCAGATCCTCGGCGGCAATGGCTACATCAATGAGTACCCGGCGGGTCGCCTGTGGCGCGATGCCAAGCTCTACGAGATTGGTGCCGGCACATCGGAAATCCGCCGCATGCTGATCGGCCGGGAGCTTTTTGCCGAAACGCTGTAAAACCTCGCTATCCAACCAAACCCTCTATGGACCGCCAGTAAGATCATGACCTGCACGCTGCGCGCCCTCAGCGCTAACGACACCACCGCCATCGACCACGTTCGCCAGTTCTTCCGCAATTACGCCGCGTGGCTCGGCGTCGACCTGTGTTTCCAGAATTTCGAAGCGGAAATGGCATCGCTACCGGGCGCCTACGCCCAGCCTGACGGTCGCCTGTTCTATGCCGAACGCGACGGACAGCCGGCTGGCTGCGTCGGTATTCGGCCCTTCTCAAGGGGTCTTTGCGAACTGAAGCGGCTGTATGTCGAACCCAGCCAGCGCAGTTCTGGCATCGGCCGCGCCCTGACGATGGCGGCGATCAAGGCGGCCAAGGAAATCGGCTACCGCAAGCTGCTGCTCGACACGCTGCCAACCATGCGCGTTGCGGTCAAGCTCTACCGCGAACTGGGTTTCAAGGAAACGCCGGCCTATTACCAGACGCCGCTGGAAGGCACGATGTTTCTCGCCCTCGATCTCGAAAACTGGTCGGAGGAAGCCGTCGTCAACGAAAACCTCTTTCACCTGTTCGACTTCAACCGCGCCTGGTCGAGTCGCATGCAGGAGATCGATCCGGGATACTTCCTCAAACTGTCGCGCCTGCAGACACCTCAATACCTGTGGATCGGCTGCTCGGATTCGCGCGTGCCGGCCAATGAGATCGTCGGGCTACTGCCGGGCGAGCTTTTCGTCCACCGCAACGTCGCCAACGTCGTCGTACATACCGATCTCAACTGCCTGTCGGTGATCCAGTTCGCCGTCGATGTCCTCAAGGTCAGACACGTCATGGTCGTTGGCCACTACGGTTGCGGCGGCGTCAAGGCGGCACTCAATCGGGATCGTGCCGGGCTGGTCGACATCTGGCTGCGGCATGTCCGCGACGTGCACGACAAACATCTGGCACTGGTCGATACCCTGCCGCCAGAGCAGCAACATGATCGACTTTGCGAACTCAATGTCCTCGAACAGGTGACTAACGTCTGCCAGACCTTCGTCATCCAGGACGCCTGGCAGCGCGGCCAGCCGCTCACCGTGCACGGCTGGATCTACGGCCTGAGCGATGGACTGATGCGTGATCTCGGGTTCACGGTGCACCGTCACGAAGACCTGCTGCGGAATTATCTCGCGGCACTCGCGGGGCTGCAGGTCTGAGTCGCAGACGCAACGTGCACATGAAAAATCCTGCCATGCCCCTTTCATGGCCACTTCCCTGCCCCTGCCGATTCTCCCGCAGCGCAGCCGCGACCGCGGAGACTCCTTGACTGCGGCTGCCGAGCGGGCGCTGGCGTCCCTCACCACCTACCTCAAGCTGCTCGCCACCGCCCTGGTCTGGGGGGCAACCTGGATTGCCGGCCGGGTGGCGGTCAGCGAAGCCTCGCCACTGGCCGTGGCCAGTTGGCGCTTCCTGCTCGCGGCGCTGGTCCTCGGTACGCTGGTGGTGATCCATGAAGGCTGGCCGCGCTGGTCGTTCAAGGAGTGGCTGACGCTCGCGGCGCTGGGTGCGAGCGGCATCTTTCTCTATAACCTGTGTTTTCTCTACGGTTTGAAGATGATCGAGGCCGGGCGCGGCGCGCTGGTGGTAGCGCTGACGCCGGCGGTGGTCGCGACCGGTGACTGGCTGCTGTTCAGGGCGCCGATGTCGTCGACCAAGGCTGCCGGCATCGCGCTGGCGATGTTTGGCTGCCTGCTGGTGGTCACCAACGGCGACCTCCGTCTGCTGCTGACCGGCAAGGTGGGTCTCGGCGAATGGCTGATCATCGGCTGCAGCGTGCTGTGGGCGGTTTATACTTTCGTCGGCCGGCGCGGCACGCGCTCGCTGTCGCCGTTGGCGATGACCTTCGGCGCCAGTCTCACCGGCTGGGGGATGCTGACCGTCGCGGCGCTACTGCAGGGTTCGCTGTTCGCGCTGACGGAAATCACCTGGCGTGGCTTGAGCGCGATCGTTTTCCTCGGGCTATTCGGTACGGCCCTTGCCTTCACCTGGTACGCCGAAGCCGTGCAACGCATCGGCGCAACGCGCTCGGCGGCGTTCATCAACCTGGTCCCGGTCAGCGCCGTCATCCTCGGCGCCGTGCTGCTCGACGAACGGCTCGGGGTCGTGATTCTGTTCGGCGGCACGCTGGTCATCGCCGGGGTCGTCATTACCAATCATGCCGGCGCGCGCCTGGCGGCCGGCGTCATC
>WBZU01000370.1_pt2 | contig 29386 bp, 28 predicted proteins | sample 5204311 | NCBI WGS metagenome assembly WBZU01 (sample SAMN12344359, study PRJNA552823) | activated sludge metagenome | biome: Activated sludge suspended growth; feature: Nitrification reactor; material: Wastewater; isolation source: activated sludge from nitrification reactor of wastewater...
GTTCATGCAGCGGCTGGCCGCGCTGGTGCCGCGGCCGCGGCTACACCTGATCCGCTTCCATGGGGTGCTGGCTCCGAACGCGAAGCTGCGAGCGCTGGTGGTGCCGCAGGGGCCGCAGGGGACCGACGTGCAAGAGCAGGCCACCGAAACCGCAGGTGCCAGCGAACGCGAGGCCGAGACGGTTCAGGACCAGAGCCGACCGCACCGGATCCGCTGGGCGCGGCTGCTCAAGCGCGTGTTCGACATCGACATGCAGCACTGCCCGAACTGCGGCGGCGGGGAGCTCAAGATCATCGCGGCCATCCTGGAGCGGCCGGTGATCGAGAAGATCCTGACCCACCTGGGGCTGGATCCGCAGCCGCCGCCCAGGGTCCGGACGCGCCAGGCGGGGCAGGACTGAAGCCACCTGAGGCCAGCCGGCCGTCGCGGGCATTTCGGCAAAGGCTGCACCCCTTGACCGCCGCCGCGGCGGCGCTGCGCGACGTGTCAGCGCGATGCTGCCGACATAAGGGTGAACCCTGAAGTCTCGAGGCGCTCGGGCACGGTCCGAGCTCGGTTGATCAGGCCCCGGCAACTGACAAGGCACGGCATTTCGGCAGTCCACGCGCCCTCATCGAGGTACTTCATGGCACTGTCGGCAGGTGCCGGCCCGGTCCCGGCCCCGGTCTCGAGCCGACTGGAGCACGGTTGAATTTCCTATCGCCTCCTATCGCCCGATGGTGCCGGCACGATCAGCGCGGAGCGAAAGCCGTACCGGGCCGCCAACTCCACCACGGCTTGCTGTTGCGCCGAGCCGGCGGCGATCTCGTGACCGCGGGCGGGCTCCGAATGCGTCAGCGCGTAGGCCAGCCAGGGGTCAGTGGCATACCAGGCCTGCTGCTCGTACTCCAGGCACCAGACCGGATCGCAGGCCAGCAGGAAGCGGAACGATTCGTGCGACGCGTCGTCTCGCACGAAGCTGAGCGACGCGTCGTCTCGCACGAAGCTGACGAACGCCGCGGCGTCGGCGCCCATCAGCGCGACCGTCTCGGACAGCACCGTCACGGCCTGCGCTTCGTCGACCGCGGTCGCCAGCCCGCCCATCGCGGCCATGGCGTTGGCCGAGTACAGCGGATCGGCCGCCCGTTCAGCCAGTGGCGACCGGGTCCGTTCTTGCGGCGAACAGGGCGTCTGCATGGCGTGTGAGGCTCGCATACACCAGCGGGTAGTCGAATCGGGCGCGGTCGGCGTCGCACCAACGCATGAACTGCCCGGCCGTGGCGAACACGACTGCCTGGACCACGCGGGCGGATCCGGGTTGCCGGATCACGCGCTCGACGAACACGCCGTCGGGCGTGCGCCGCAGGGTCACGACGAGTGCGCCGTCGCCGCTGCGGACGGTGCGGCTGTCGGGCCGCTCAGGCGCCGTCCAGGGAGCGAGGGTCCTGTTCATCGCCGTGCAGCAGATGGCCGCAGTGCCGGCAAGACGCCATCCGGATCTGGGCTGGCGTCGGGACTGCAGGCCAGGCGCACACCGTCTCGTCGCCGCAGTGCGCGCACTCATAGATCGCCAGGTGGAATCGGCGGGTGCAGGCCTCGCAGGCGAGGGCGTGCATCTCGTCGGGCGCCAGCAGTTCCAGGTCGTCGACGTCCGTTTGCCCACAGTGGGGGCAGGTCACCCGGATGGCTGTGGCAGCCGGAGCTTCGCCAAGTTCCATGCAGCACCTCCCAATCGCGCCGCGTACCTGTACACCTCGGGCTCGTCGGTTCAGCTATGGCGCGGTGAGCATTTGTTGTCCATCACCAGCTTGCAGACTCTGCGCCTTCGCGGACCGGAGTTTCCGCCTGCACGGTGGAATCCCCAATACCCCCGTGACAAGCCGTTACCGTGTCGAGCCGGTCGAGGGCTGCCGTGCGTCGCTTGCCTGCCGGAGCGCAGCGGCGGCCACAACCCTGGCCGGCGCGTTCTTCGATGTCGGTGGCGGTATGCATGACGAGCCGCTGGGACGAGCGTGAACCGTACGCCGGCTCGCGGCTCCGAGCGCCGATGATTTCAGGCTGAAATTCGTCGAGGGCGAGCGTCCCGAGTCCGCCCACGGGCTGCAGCAACAGCGATACGATTCGTGGTGCATGGCTAGAGCCATGCTGCCTGTGCACGGTCGGAATCGATATGTGGTTTGTCGTCGCTCGCACGCCGATGCCCGATGCCCGGTACTGGCCGGGCAGGCGGTTGCTCGCGGTCGCCGACGCGTTGGCGTGGCCGGGCGTGTGGGTCGTACTGGCGACGCAGCTGCCGCAGTCGGGGGGCATCGCCGGCCCGATGATCATCGCGATCGCCGTGCTGAGCGCGGTCGGCCGCGCGCGTCGCGCAACCTGGCAGAACCACCGCTACCACTTCACCACATGGCGCTGGGGCGGCATCGCGCTCGGCCTGCTGTTGATCGGGCTCGTGCTGAAGGTGGCGATGCCGACGTAGCACCTGCACCGTGAAGGTGATCGGCGCGTTGCGGCCGCTGGCGATGCGGGGATCGGCGGCAGCTGCGCCGATCAAATGCGCGTCACGTCAGTGCGAGACCGTTGGCCGGCCGGCGCCCCATTGCTCGAGGTCAGCGCGGCGCCAAGCGACGGCGCGCTTGGCCAAGCGCACGGGCGACGGAAACCTGTGCTCGGCTATCAGCCGATAGATCGTGGATCGGCCGAGTCCGGTCATGCGGACAACCGCGGCCATTCGAACGAACATCGCGGCTTGCGCATCGGCGGTCTTTGACGTCATCTCGGCTTGCGACAGGTTCATCAATGTGACTCCTGGAATGCGTGTGCACAGAACTCTAGGTGCAGCAGGAAGGCCAGGACACGATGACTTTGGCTCAAAAAATGCCGCCAGACAACTGGAGACCGTCTGTCGGATACGAGTGGGTCGTGGCAGCCAGCCCACGAATCGGCCCTCGGCACTCCGCAGCGTGGCGCTGCACGCCAGCTGTTGCCTCAAGAAGACACCAGCGGTGGCGAGGGCGATTTCGGACACCGCTCGGACACGGATGATCCAGAAACGCGAAGGGGTCAGCGATCTACATCGCTAACCCCTTGATTCTCTTGGCTCCTCGACCTGGGCTCGAACCAGGGACCTACGGATTAACAGTCCGGCGCTCTACCGACTGAGCTATCGAGGAACGGCAGCGTGCATTATATCGGCCGCGGCGGGAGCGGCCGGGCGCGGCCGCGAGGGCGCAGTGACGATCTTCACAGCTGCACCTGCAGCGACGCCGAGAACGCGCGCGCCGGTTGCGGAAACAGCCACGCGTGCCCGAACTGCATGGGCGACATCCGCCAGGCCCGGTCGTCGAACAGGTTGTCCACGCCGGCGCGCCAGATCAACGTGCGGCTGCCGATCTGCTGCCGGTAGCGCAGGCCCAGGTCGACACGGCCCCAGCCGGGGATGCTCAGGCTGTTGTCGGGCATCACGATGCGGTTGCTCTCGTAGGCGCCGATCGCCAGCAGTTGCAGCCCCGGAACCAAAGCCGGCTCCCAGCCGAGCTGCAGCGTGGCGGTGTAGGCCGGCACGTTGACCGGGCGCAGGCCGTTCAATGCCGGCGTGACGGCGCTGCCCTCGCGCCGGGCCTGCAGGGCCATCGCGCCGCCGGCCAGGCTGAACTCGCCGAAGCGCGTGTCGAGGCCGAGTTCCAGCCCGCGGTGGCGCTGGCTGCCGTCGCGCACGCGGGTGCAGCTGTCCACGCCGCTGCAGCTGCCGGCGTCGCCCGACACCGGCCGGTCGATGTCGAACAGCGCCGCGCTCCAGTTGCCCTGCGCCAGCGTTCCCTTGATGCCGAGCTCGACCTGGCGGCTTTGCAGCGCATCGAGCGCCTGGCCGCGGTTGGTGTAGATCGGCGTGTTGGGTGCGGCGTCGGATTCGTAGCCCCGTCCCCAGCTCGCATACAGCAGCGTGCCGCCGGCCAGCTGGTGGGTGAAGGCGATCCAGGGCGAAGCGAACGACTGCTCGATGGCCATCGCCTGGCTGCCGTCGGTCTGCACGGTGTGCGTCTTCTGGCGGGTGTAGCGCAGGCCCAGCCACAGCGCGTCGGCCGGGCCGAAGCCCATGCGGTCGCGCAGGTACAGCTCGTCGGAGTCGGCGTCGCGGTTGGTGCCGGGGCTGGTCAGGGTGGGATCGGGCGGTACCACCGCCGTGCCGTCGATGTTGCCGGTGCCCACGTAGTTGAAGGCCTGCGGCTGGAAGCGGTTGGTCACGCGCGCGAGCTGCACGCCCAGCGTCAGCGCGTGCTGCACCGGGCCGGTGTGGACCGTGCCCGCCAGCGACAGGTCCAGCGCGTTGGTGCGCCTGCGTTCGCCTTCGCTGCGGTAGTCGTAGTAGTCGAAGGTGCCGTCGCTGCAGAAGCGGTCGTAGATGTTCTCGGCACTGCAACCGAAGGGGAAGGCGGTGTAGTCGTCGGTCTTCAGCTGCTGGGTGCCGGCCAACGCCGTGAACTGCCAGCTGTCGGCCAGGCTCTGCCGCCAGCGCAGCGTGCCCGCCGTCGAATCGAACACCGACGCTTGCGTCCAGGGCTGGTCGTTGAGGTTGATCCACGGGTTGCCCGGCGGCGGCACGCGGCTGCCGAGCACGCTGAATCCGGGCACGCTGGGCTGGCTGCGGTGCGCGACTTCGAGCTCGGCTTCCAGCAGCGTGTCCGCGGCCGGCCGCCAGTCGCCCGCCAGCGCCAGCAGCCAACGGTTGCCGCTGGCCTTGTTCGCCGGCGGGTCGAGGTGTTCGGCCGCCGCATTGAGCCGCAGGCCCGCGGCCTGCTGCGCGCCGAAGCGCCGGCTCAGGTCCACGCTGCCGAGCACCGAGCCGTTGCTCTGCCAGCCGACGAAGGCCTCGCTGAGCGTGCCGGCGAGCGGGCGCTTGACGGCCACGTTGACCAACCCGCCGGGCGAGCCGACACCGGCCTGGAAGCCGTTGATGCCCTTGAGCACTTCGAGCCGTGCCTTGTTGTCAAGCGCGATCGTGGTCTCGGCGCTGATCGGCAGCCCTTCGCGGCGGTAGTTGAAGCGGTTGTCGAGCACGAAGCCGCGCACGCTGATCAAGTCCCAGTAGCCGACCGCGTTGTAGCCCTGGCCGACCGACGCATCGACGCGCGCCACGTCCGAGATGCGGCGGATGCCTTCGTCGCGCATCTGCTCCTGCGTGCGCGTGTCCACCTGGAACGGCGAGGTCGCGATCGGCTGGTCGCCGAAACCGGTGACGGTGCCGGCGCCGCGCGGTGCGGTCACGACCACGCTGTCGCTCTGCGCGAGTGCGGGTGCGGCCGGCGCGGCGGCCAGGACCATGAGTGCCGCGCGCGCCAGTGCGGGCAGCAGCGGTGATCGGTTGGGTGCCATCGTCTTCTCGATGCGATGGCAGGTCGGCGGCGCCGGCGGCCGTCTGTGCGGCGGCCCGGCTTGCTTCCCTGCGCGAGGATTACCTCAATCAGGTTCGAAGGGACTTTCTCAGTCGGCCGTGCAGCGATGCACGGCCAACACCCCCAGCGGAGCGCCGGCCGCAAGGGATGCGGCCGGCAGTGCGGATTATGGCGCTGTTGCGGCGGCCCTTCGATAAAGCCCCCAGGCGGCGGCAAACGGCCGCCGCCGCCCCCCCGAGGGGGGGGAGTCAACTCGGGAGCGGCCCTTCGTTGACTCAGTCGTCGAAGTTCGGCGTCTCGACGCCGAGCACCTTGTGCAGCTTCGGACTGGTGGTGGTGTACTGCAGCAGGATGCGCTTTTCGGGGAAGACGTACGGCGCGGCGCCGAAGGCGGCGAGCGCCGCCTCGTGGAAGCCCGACAGGATCAGCTTCTTCTTGCCCGGGTAGGTGTTGATGTCGCCCACCGCGAAGATGCCGGGTACGCTGGTCTGGAACTTCTCGGTGTCGACGACCAACTGCTTGCGCTCGATCGCCAGCCCCCATTCGGCGATCGGCCCGAGCTTGGGGCTCAGGCCGAAGAACACCAGCAGGGCGTCCAGCGGCACCAGCCGCGTCACGCCGTCGCCGCCGGCGATCTTCAGCCCGCTGAGCCGGCCGCCGCTTTCCTCGAAGCCGGTGGCCTGGCCGACGATGAACTGCATCTGCATCGCTTCGCACAGCTCGCGCATCTTCGCCACCGAAGCCGGCGCCGCGCGGAAGCCGTCGCGCCGGTGCACCAGGATCACGCTGCCGGCCTGGTTCGGCCCTTCCTGCACGAAGTTCAGCGCCCAGTCGAGCGCCGAATCGCCGCCGCCCATGATCACCAGGTCCTTGCCGGCGAACTGGGCCGGGTCGCGCACGCGGTAGAACAGCTGCGTGCCCTCGAACTTCTCGATGCCGTCGACCTTGAGCGTGCGCGGCTGGAAGGCGCCGACGCCGGCGGCGATGAACACCGTCTTCGTCAGGAAGCGGGTGTCCCGGGCGGTGCGCACGAAGAAGCGGCCGTCGTCCTGCCGGCGCAGTTCCACCACTTCCTGGCCGAGGTGGAAGGTCGCGCCGAAGGGCTCGATCTGGCGCAGCAGGTTGTCGGTCAGCTCGCCGCCGGTGCACACCGGCACCGCGGGGATGTCGTAGATCGGCTTGTCCGGGTACAGCTCGATGCACTGCCCGCCGGGATAGGCGAGCGAGTCGATCACGTGGGCTTTGATCTCGAGCAGGCCGAGCTCGAACACCTGGAACAGCCCGACCGGGCCGGCGCCGATGATCACGGCATCGGCTTCGATCGGGGCGGCGCCAGCGGCCCCGGCGGGATTGGGTGGGTTCATCGATGCGGGCGCGGCGCCCGGCCTGCCGGCCGCACCGCGTCGGGAAGGTGGGAGGGGTTCAGCGCTTCAGCTCGCCGAGCTTGCCCTTCTTGTCGGCCCACTCCTCGGCATCGGGCAGCGCGCCCTTGCGCTTGGTGATGCTGGGCCACTTCTTGGCGAGCTCGGCATTGAGCTTGATGAAGCTCAGCTGGTCCTGCGGTACGTCTTCTTCGGGGACGATCGCATTCACCGGGCACTCGGGGATGCAGACCGCACAGTCGATGCATTCGTCCGGGTCGATCACGAGGAAGTTCGGGCCTTCGCGGAAGCAGTCGACCGGGCACACGTCCACGCAGTCGGTGTACTTGCAGCGGATGCACGATTCGAGGACGACGTGGGTCATGACGGGTGGGGTGGTGGGCGCGGGGGTGTCGGGGTCCAGCTGCGGGCCGGTGGCGCCGGTGATGCGTCGTGCCCTGGGGACAACCCGAATTCTAGAGCTTGGGCCGCAGCCTGAACCCCGAGCCCCGACTGCGTCCGCGGTCTTGCGCAGGCTGCGGCCGCGCAAGACCGCGCCGCCGTTCAGCGCACCGAATGCACCAGCAGCGCACCGCTGGTGCGGTGGCTGGCCGGATCGACGACGATCAGCGCGCCGGCGACGCGATCGTCCGCATAGGGTTCGAGCGGCAGCGGCTGCTGCAGCTCGACCACGACCTGGCCGATGTCGTTGACCTCGAGGTGCTCGGCGTCGTGCGGCTGCAGGCTGCCGATGTCCAGGCGGTGGCCGATCGCCACGATCCGGGCCTGCACCCAGCGGTGCCCGTGGCGCACCAGGTACTTGCGGCCGATCACGGCGGGCTCGGGGTCGAGCCAGGCCAGTGTCGCGCCGAAGCGCTGCACCGGCAGCAGCGTGGCCGGCGCGCCGATCCAGTCGCCGCGCGACACGTCGAGTTGGCGGTCGAGCACCAGGCCGACCGATTGGCCGGCCTCGGCGCCGGCGGCATCGAGGCCGGCACGCCGGCAGGCCACGACACGCGCGCGCTCGCCGCTGGGGAACAGCTGCACTTCGTCGCCCGGCCGCACCCGCCCGCGGGCGATGCGCCCCCACAGCGTGCGCGGCTGGTGGCCGGTGCCGTCGGCGTGGCTGCCGGATTCGCGCGCCACGTACTGCACCGGCAGACGCAAGGCCGCGTCGATGGGCTCGGCGCCGGCCGGCAGCTCCTCGAGCAGCTCGAGCAGCGACGGCCCGCGGTACCACGGCGAATCGAGCCGGCGCGTGACGTTGTCGCCGCGCAGCGCCGACACCGGCACCACCGCCGCCGCCTCGATGCCGGCTTCGTGCGCGAAGCCGAGCAGCGACGCGCGCACCGCGGCGAAGGCGGGGCCGGGGTCGGGCAGTGCGTCGATCTTGTTGACCGCGAACACGATGCCCGGCACGCGCAGCAGCCGCGCCAGCAACGCATGGCGCCGGGTCTGCGGCAGCAGCGGCACCGGGCGCATCCGCAGGTCGAGCTTGGTCGCGTCCACCAGCACGACGGCGGCATCGCTGCCCGCGGCCGCGGTGACCATGTTGCGCGTGTACTGCTCGTGGCCGGGCGCGTCGGCGATGATGAACTTGCGCCGCCGGGTCGCGAAGTAGCGGTAGGCGACATCGATCGTGATGCCCTGTTCGCGCTCGGCCTCGAGGCCGTCGGTCAGCAGCGACAGGTCGATCGGCTGGCCGGCGGCGCGCCGCTCCAGATGGTCGAGCTGGTCGGCCAGGATCGCCTGCGCGTCGTAAAGCAAGCGCCCGATCAGCGTGCTCTTGCCGTCGTCGACGCTGCCCGCGGTCAGGAAGCGCAGCGCGCGCCGGTTGCCGGCGCCGGCGCCGGTGCCCGCAATCTCGCCTTCGGGGGGCGCCGCTTCGTTCAGCACTGCAGCCATCAGAAATACCCTTCCTTCTTGCGTCGTTCCATCGCGGCTTCGCTGCTGCGGTCGTCCATGCGCGTGGCCCCGCGCTCGCTGACGGTCACGCTCATCGTCTCGGCGACGATCTCGGCGGCACTCGCCGCGGCGCTCTCGACCGGGCAGGTGCAGGTCATGTCGCCCACGGTGCGAAAGCGCACCTGCGCGGTCTCGACCTGATCGCCGTCGCGCGGCGGCGTCACCGGCGTCACCGGCACCAGCAGCCCGTTGCGGCGCACGACGTCGCGATCGTGCGCGTAGTACAGCCCGGGCAGCGGGATGTGTTCGCGCGCCAGGTACAGCCACACGTCCAGTTCGGTCCAGTTGCTGATCGGGAACGCGCGGAAATGTTCGCCCGGGCGGATGCGCGTGTTGAACAGCGTCCACAGCTCGGGCCGCTGCTCCTTCGGCTGCCATTGGCCGAAGCTGTCGCGGTGGCTGAAGATGCGCTCCTTCGCGCGCGCTTTCTCCTCGTCGCGGCGCGCGCCGCCGATCAGGCAGTCGAAGCGGTGTTCGTCAATGGCTTCGAGCAGCGCCACCGTCTGGTGGCCGTTGCGCGACTCCAGCGGGTGCGCCAGGCGCACCGTGCCGCGGCGGATCGAGTCGTCCAGATGGCCGACGACCAGGCGCTCGCCCATTTCGGCGATGCGCTGGTCGCGGAACTCGATGACCTCGGGGAAGTTGTGGCCGGTGTCCACGTGCAAGAGCGGGAAGGGCAGGCGGCCTTTGAATTCATTGTCCTGCACTCGAGTTTTGAAGGCCTTTTCGGCCAGGCGCAGTACCACGCAGGAGTCCTTGCCGCCGGAGAACAGCAGCGCCGGCCGCTCGAAGCTGGCCGCCACCTCGCGCAGGATGAAGATGGCTTCTTCTTCCAGCCAGTCCAGGTGTTTGTGGTCGAGTGCCGGCAGCAGGCGGTCGATGCTCAGCGGGGCGTTCATGAATGCGCTTCCTCCGGGTTCTTGACGACGTGCAGGCCGCTGGCGCTTTCGCTTTGGCTGCGGCCGGCCGCTGACGCGGCCTTCACATCGGCTGCGCCGATGTGAGCCTGCGCCGGAACGACGATGCCGGTCGCCTCGCTGCGCGAGGCGGCGGCTGGCGCCGCGGAATGCGGCTTGACGTGCAAGCCGCATTCCCTGGCATCGTCGTTCTCCCACCACCACCTTCCGGCGCGGAAGTCCTCGCCGACGGCGATGGCGCGGGTGCAGGGCGCGCAGCCGATGCTGGGGAAGAACTGGTCGTGCAGATCGTTGTAAGGCACGGCGTGCGTGGCGATGTAGTGCCACACGTCGCCCCAGCTCCAGTCGGCCAGCGGGTTGAGCTTGATACGGCCGGCGCCGTCGCGTTCGCTGAACGGCACGGCGCCGCGGTTCGACGACTGCTGGCGGCGCAGCCCGGTGACCCAGGCCGTGCGCCCGGCGAGCATGCGCGCCAACGGCTGCATCTTGCGCAGATCGCAGCAGGCCTTGCGCAGCTCGACGCTGCGGTACATCGGCTCCTCGCCTTGCTCGCGCACGAAGTGCAGCACCGCCTGCTGCACCGGCGTGTGGCGTTCCACCGCCAGCCCGTAGCGCTGCTCGATGCGCGGGATCAGCGCCAGCGTCTGCGCATGCAGCAGGCCGGTGTCCAGCGTGGCCACGGCGATGGGCAACTGGTGGCGCGCGATCAGGTCGGTGAGCACCATGTCTTCGGCGCCCAGGCTGGTGGCCTGCACGATGGCGCCGGCGTGCTCGACGGCGGCCGCCTGCAGCGCCGCCACCGCATGCGCCACGCGTTCGTCGAATTGCGCATCGGCGCGCGCATACAGCGCGATGGCCGAGGCGGCGTGCGCGCGGGCGCCGGGAAGGGCACTGCTCAGGCCGTTCATGCGGCCTTCCTTGCTTGTTCGCGCACGAAGTGCGGCCGCGGCTCGAGCACGTCGCCCTGGTAGAAGGCGGCGTAGCGCTCGAACTGGCGCTGCGCCGCGCCGGCGTTCACGCCTTCGGCCAGCACGGCGCTGCTGAAGCCGCTGCGCTGCATCTGCACCAGCTGGTCGATCAGCACGTCGCCGGTGGCGCGCAGGTCGCCGGCAAAGCGCCAGCGGCGGCGCAGCAGCACCGCCTGGCTGAAGGCGCGGCCGTCGGTGAACTTGGGGAAGTGCAGTTCGATGCGTTCGACGCCTTGCAGCGCGCCTTCGGCCGCCAGCGCGCCCAGGTCGGCGTCGTTGGCGATGCGCAGGGTCTTGGCATCGTCGGGGGCCGTGGCGGCGGCGTCGCCGGAAATCAGTTTCAGCATGGGGTGATCCTCTGGCGGGTGTCAGGCGGCGGCTTCTTCGGCCACGGGCTGCGCGCGGTGGCCGCTGCCGTGGCGGGCCGCGTTGGCCGCCTGCTTGAAAGGCTCGTGGCCGACGCGGCGCAGCGTGTCGATGAAGTGTTCGGCGGCGCTGCGGCGCAGCGCGCGGTAGGTGTCGAGCACCGCCTCGACCACGCCCGGCACCTCGGCCGCGCTGAACGCGGGGCCGACCACCTTGCCCGGCGCGGCCGGGCCCGACAGCGCCGAGCCGTCGGAGCCGCCCAGCGTGACCTGATACCACTCCTTGCCGTCCTTGTCGACGCCGAGGATGCCGATGTGGCCGCTGTGGTGGTGGCCGCAGGAATTGATGCAGCCGCTCATGTGCAGGTCGATGGGGCCGAGGTCGGTGACCTCGTCGATGTCCTGGAACAGCTCGGTCAGCGCCGCGGCGATGGGCAGCGAGCGCGCATTGGCCAGCGAGCAGAAATCGCCGCCGGGGCAGACGATCATGTCGCTGATCAGGCCGATGTTGGGCCGCGCCAGCCCCAGCGCGCGCGCGGCCTCGTACAGCGCCGGCAGGTCGCTCGCATGCACCCACGGCAGCATCAGGTTCTGCTCGTGCGTCAGGCGCGCCTCGCCGGCGCTGAAGGCGTCGGCCAGTTGCGCCAGCGCGTCCAGCGTGGCCGCGTCGGCGTCGCCGGGGGCGAAGCCGGCGCGCTTGAACGACAGCGTCACGGCGCGCAGCTGCGGCAGGCGGTGGCCGCGCACGTTCTGGCGCAGCCAGCGCTGGTACATCTGGCCGCCGGTATCGACGCCGGCCGGCCGGTCGGCCGCCTTCAGCTCGGGCACCACGAAGTTCGATTGCACGCGCTGCAGCTCGGCGCGGGTGATGGTGTGCGGCGCGCCGTCCAGCTCGACGATCTCGCGGTACTCGGCCTCGACGTCGTCGATGAACTTCTGGCCCTCGGCCTTGACCAGGATCTTGATGCGCGCCTTCCATTTGTTGTCGCGCCGGCCCCAGCGGTTGTAGACGCGCACGATGGCCTCGATGAAGTTGAGCAGCTGGTCCCAGGGCAGGAACTCGCGCACCACGGTGCCGATCACCGGCGTGCGGCCCATGCCGCCGCCGGCCATGACGGTGAAGCCCGCGTCGCCGGCCTCGTTGCGCCGCGCCTGCACGCCGATGTCGTACCAGCCGGTGGCGGCGCGGTCCTCGGCGGCGCCGTTGAAGGCGATCTTGAACTTGCGCGGCAGGAAGGCGAACTCCGGGTGCAGCGAGCTCCACTGGCGCGTGATCTCGGCGAAGGGCCGGGTGTCGACGATCTCGTCCTCGGCGATGCCGGCGTAGGCTTCGCAGGTGATGTTGCGGATGGCGTTGCCGCTGGTCTGGATGCCGTGCATGTGCACGCTGGCGAGCAACTCCATCACGTCGGCGGCCCGGGTGATGGGGATCCAGTTGAACTGCACGTTGGTGCGGGTGGTGAAGTGGCCGTAGCCGTAGCGCAGCGGCGGCGCGGCCAGCGTCAGGCCGGGCTGGGCGGCCTGCAGCGCGTCCTGCGTGGCCTGGGCGTGGGCCAGCAGTTCGGGATCGGGCTTGTCGTAGTCGCGGGCGATGCGCGCCAGCATGCGCAGCTGGGCGCTGCTGATCTCGCCATAGGGCACGGCGATGCGCGCCATCGGCGCGTAGCGCTGGATGTACCAGCCGTTCTGCAGGCGCAGCGGCAGCAACTGCTCGTCGCTGAGCTCGCCGCGCTGCCAGCGTTCGAGCTGGTCGCGGAACTGCGCCGCGCGTGTGCGCACGAACTGGCGGTCGAATTCGGTGTACTGGTACATGACGCTGGATGCGATCTCGCGCCGGCTGCACTCGCGTCCCAGCTGCGGTGCCGTCGGCCGTTGAGCCCTGAACAGCCCCCAGGACCGGGCTGCTCCCAGCCCGCCCCCTTGGGGGTCAAGGAAACTCGGGGCGGCCCGACGTTTCCTCGAGGCGGGAGTCTAGGAATGCGTCATATAGTTTGGAACTACAGAAAAGTTGATTGCATATGATGTATTGGAATGAAATGACGGTCTGCGTGCGTCGGCTGGGTGCCGCGCTGCTGGTGCTGCCGGTTCTGCTGGTCGGCTGTCAGAGCCCTCCCAAGCCTGCGCCGGCGCCGCCGCCGCCGGAGCCCGCCGCTCCTGCCGCGCCACAGGCGCGCCCCGCGCCCAAGCCTGCGGTCGTCGGCCTGGCGCTGGGCGGCGGCGCGGCGCGCGGCTTTGCCCACATCGGCGTGATCCAGGTGCTGGAAGAAGCCGGCATCCGCCCCGACCTGGTGGTCGGCACGTCGGCCGGCAGCCTGGTGGCGGCGCTCTACGCGTCCGGCAAGAACGGGCGCGAGCTGGCGGCGGTGGCGTTGGCGATGGACGAGGGGGCGATTACCGACTGGTCATTCCCGGGCCGCGGCCTGATCCGGGGCGAAGCGCTGGCGCGATGGGTGCGCGAGCACACCGGCGCGAAGCGCATCGAGCAGATGCCGCTGCCGCTGGGCATCGTCGCCACCGACCTCGACAACGGCCAGGGCATCCTGTTCCGCGTCGGCGACCCGGGCGTCGCGGTGCGCGCGTCGAGCGCGGTGCCGGCGGTGTTCCAGCCGGTGCGCATCGGGCAGCGCGAATACGTGGACGGCGGCTTGGTGGCGCCGGTGCCGGTGAGCTACGCGCGGCAGATGGGGGCGCAGCGGGTGATCGCCGTGGACATCAGCACCCCGCCCGAGGGCGGGGCCACCGGCGATCTGATGCGCGTGCTGCTGCAGACCTTCTCGATCATGGGGCGCAGCATCAACCACTTCGAACTGCGCGAAGCCGATGTCGTGCTGCGGCCGCGCCTGAACGGCGTGTCCAGCGCCGACTTCGCGGCGCGCAGCCGCGCGATCCAGGCCGGGCGTGAGGCGGCGACGGCCGCGTTGCCCGAGATCAGGCGCCGGCTGGCGCCGGCTGCCGCGCCCTGAGCGCACCAAACAAAACGGCCCGGTGTTGCCACCGGGCCGGAAGGTACCTCTCCAAGGGGCGAACGGAGGGTACCGAGGAGACAACCATCCACAACTGCCGCAGCCTCCTCGGCCGCAGCAACCGCTTCTGATTCCCCGGTACGCCGGAAAGTTCCGTCCGGTTCGGATCCGTTCGCCGCGGGCGGCGTTGTGCGGGCGCCGCCCGGTTCAGCTTCAGGCGCGCTTGCGGGCGGCCGGCTCGACGGCCTTGACCGCCGTGCTCGCCACGGCCTGGAAGTTGGCTTCGGCGACGCTGGCGGCCTGCTTGGCGGCCTTGCTCACGCTTTCGTACGCGTTGTTGGCGGCGGCCACGGCCGACTTCACCAGCGCGACGGCGTTCTCGCTGCCGGCCGGCGCGTTCTTGGCGGCGACTTCGACGGCGGCGGCGAACTTCTGCTGCACCTCGGCGAATTGCGCTTCGGCGACACGGGTCACTTCGGCGCTGGTCGCGGCAGCGATTTCGTACACCTGACGGCTGTACGACGCGGCCTTCTCGGCCGACGGCTGCAGCATCGCGGCTTGCAGGGCGAGCAGTTCCTGCGCGTCCTTGACCGACAGCACGGCACGGGTGTTGTCGGCGGCTTCCTCGAGCGCGGTGCGCGCCACTTGCAGGTTCAGCTCGACGAGCTTCTCGACGCCTTCGAAGGCCTTGTTGGTCAGGCCGAAGAGGGTCTCGACATTGGCCTTCTGGGCGGCCAGCACTTGTTCAGCGGTCAGCATGGTTCAATCTCCTGGGTTGCAGACGGGTGGGGGTTCTCGGTGTTGCCGCCTTCAGCATTTGCTGCGCTGCAACATGAGTCACAGTATAAGGGTCAACCCGGGTGTTGACAAATCTTTTTTGCTGCAATGCAACAAAACTAGGGATCGCAGCCTAGTCACGGGCCGCCAACCAGCGCCATGCAGGCCTTCCACGCCGACAGCTTCACGATCGAACTGCCCTCGGGGCATTCCTTTCCGATGCCCAAGTACCGGCTGCTGCGCGAGGCGATCGCACTGGCCGAACCGGGCATCCGGGTGCGCGAGGCGCCTGCTGCGAGCGCGGGCGAGCTGGCGCTGGTGCACGAGCCCGCCTACATCGCGGCCGTGGCCGAGGGGGCGTTGTCGCCGGCACAGCAGCGCGAGATCGGCCTGCCGTGGTCGCCGCGGCTGGCCGAACGGGCGCGGCGCTCGGTGGGCGCGACCATCGCCGCCGGCCGCGCCGCGCTCGGCGAAGGCGTGGCTGCCAACCTGGCCGGCGGCACGCATCATGCGTTTCCCGGCCGGGGCTCGGGCTACTGCGTGTTCAACGATGTCGCGGTCGCGACCCGGGCGATGCAGGCCGAAGCGCACCGCTGCCGGCGCGGGCTGCTGCGGGTGCTGGTGATCGACCTGGACGTGCACCAGGGCAACGGCACCGCGGCGATCTTCCGCGACGACCCGACGGTGTTCACCTTGTCGCTGCACGGCGCGCGCAATTTCCCCGCACGCAAGGAGCCGGGCGACCTGGACGTGGATCTGCCCGACGGCTGCGGCGATGCCGACTACCTGGCCGCGCTCGACGCGGCGCTGGCCGAGACCTGGCGCCGCCACGGCGATCGGCTGCCGGCGCTGGCCTTCTACCTGGCCGGCGCCGATCCGCACGAGGGCGACCGCCTCGGGCGGCTGAAGCTCAGCTTCGACGGCCTGGCGGCGCGCGACCGCCGCGTGTTCGACGCGCTGCACGCGCGGCGCATCCCGGTGGCGGTGGCCATGGCCGGCGGCTACGGCCGCGTGATCACCGACACCGTTGCGGTGCACCAGCGCACGCTGTGCGAGGCGCTGCGCAGCTGGCGCGCCTGGACGGCGCGGACGCCCGCCGGCGGCTGCGGTACCTGAGCGGCACTTGAGCGGGATCCGAGCGGCACCCGAGCGGCACCCGAGCGGCGCCGACCTGGATCGGCCGCGGGGCCGGCCCGCACCTTGCGGGCCGGTGCAGCCGCGCCCGGCCGGGCACGGCGGCTACGAGCGGATCATCGTCAGCAACATCTTCCAGCGCCCGCCGGGCATCAGCGCGTGGGGCACGTTGGCCGGCATCACGATCATCCCGCCGGCCGCCAGGCGGTAGGGCGTGCCCGCGATCCTGACTTCGGCCTCGCCGTCGAGCACCTGGATCAGCGCGTCGAAGGGGGCGGTGTGCTCGCTCAGCCCTTGTCCCGGCGCGAACGCGAACAGCGTAACCGTGCCGGTCTTCTTGTCGACGAGGGTCTTGCTCACGACCGCGCCGTCCTGGTAGGCGATCATGTCGAGCAGGGTGCCTGCGAGGATCTCGCTCATCGTGGCCTTCCTTCGGGGTCGTGTGGAGTCGGGGTGGGGCGCGGCGACGCCCATGCCGGCGGCGCGCGGGCGATGGCCCGGTTTTCCTGCCCCCGCGGGTGCCGGCCGGGGGCTCTCACGCCTGCAACGCCCGCCGCAGCCCGGCCAGCACCGCATCCGGCGCCTCGGCCATCAGGTGGTGGCCGGTGGGCACGGTGACCACGTCGGCCTTCAGCGCCGCGGCCAGTTCCTTCGTGGCCTTGGGCGGGGTCATCTGGTCGCGCGCGCCGGTGATCAGCGTGACCGGGCACTGCACCTTCGCCATCGCCTGCGCGCCGCCGGCATAGGCGTCGCAGATGCGGAAATCGTGCTCGAACAGGTTGATCTCGCCCGACAGCGCCTGCTGGTTGCGCATCAGCGCGCGGTTCGCGCCGTGCAGCCACATGCCCGGCGCGGGATAGCTCGGCTTGGCCGCCAGCGTGCCGATCGACAGCGCGTTGACCATGTCGATCGCGCGCAGCGGCGCCTCGCGCGCGGTGGCGAGCAGCGCGTCGCTGACCTTCATCGGGTAGGCGGCGCCGAGCAGCACCAGGCGGGCGACGCGTTCGGGCGCGCGCGCCGCGGCTTCCAGCGCGATCAGCGTGCCCATGCTGTGGCCCACCAGCGTGGCCTGCGTCACGCCGGCGGCGCTCATCAGCGCCAGCGTCCAGTCGGCCAGCGCCTCGACGCTGGGCAGCGGCGCACCCGCGCTGCGGCCGTGGCCCGGCTGGTCGGGCGCCAGCACACAGCAGCCGTGGTGCGCGCACCAGCGCGCCAGCAGCGTCCACACGCTGTGGTCGCCCATCGCGCCGTGGATGAATACCACGCAGGGCAGCGTGGCATCGAAGGGCTTGCCGCCGGTGTAGGCGAAGGCTTCGTGCGTGTCGACGTCGAGCTTCATGCCGCCTTCTCCGCCGCGCGCAGCGCGCGCTTGAGGTCGTCGATCAGGTCGTCGGCGTCTTCCAGCCCGATGCTCAGCCGGATCGTGCCGGGGCCGATGCCGGCCGCGCGCAGCGCCGCGTCGTCCATGCGCAAGTGGGTGGTGCTGGCCGGGTGGATCACCAGCGAGCGGCAGTCGCCGACGTTGGCCAGGTGGCTGAAGAGCTTCAGTGCGTCGATGAAGGCCACGCCCTGCCGGCGGCTGCCCTTCAGGTCGAAGCTGAACACCGCGCCGCAGCCGCGCGGCAGCAGCCGCTTCGCCAGCGCCTGGCTCGGGTGGCCGTCGAGCTCGGGGTAGCCGACGCCGGCGACCATCGGGTGGCCGGCCAGGAACTGCGCCACCCGGCGCGTGTTGGCCACGTGCCGCTCCATGCGCAGCGGCAGCGTCTCGATGCCCTGCAGGATCAGCCAGGCGGAATGCGGGCTCATGCAGGCGCCGAAGTCGCGCAGGCCCTCGCGGCGCGCGCGCAGCAAGAAGGCGCCGACGCTGCTCTCGTCCTGGAACACCATGCCGTGGAAGCCGTCGTAGGGCTCGGTCAGCTCGGGGAAGCGCCCCGATGCGCTCCAGTCGAAGCGGCCGCTGTCCACCAGCAGCCCGCCCATCACGGTGCCGTGGCCGCACAGGAACTTGGTGGCCGCGTGGTAGACGAGGTCGGCGCCGTGGTCGATCGGCTTCATCAGCCACGGCGTGGTGAAGGTCGAATCCACCAGCAGCGGCAGGCCGGCGTCGTGCGCGACCGCGCTGACCGACGGGATGTCGAGCACCTCCAGCCCCGGGTTGCCGAGCGTCTCGCCGAACAGCAGCCGCGTCTCGGGGCGGATCGCCGCGCGCCAGCCGTCGATGTCGCCGGGCCTGACGAAGGTGGTCCGGATGCCGAAGCGGCGCAGCGTGTAGTGCAGCAGGTTGTGGCTGCCACCGTACAGCGCGCTGCTGGCGACGATGTGCGCGCCGGCGCCGGCCAGCGTCACGATCGCCAGGTGCAGCGCCGCCTGGCCGCTGGCGGTGGCGACGGCGCCGCTGCCGCCTTCGAGCGCGGCGATGCGCTCTTCCAGCACTGCGTTGGTCGGGTTGCTGATGCGGCTGTACACATGGCCCGAGCGCTCCATGTTGAACAGGCTCGCCGCGTGCTCGGAGCTGTCGAACACGAAGCTCGTCGTCAGGTACAGCGGCACCGCGCGCGCGCCGGTGGCGGGGTCGGGCGCGGCGCCGGCGTGCAGCGCCAGCGTGTCGAAACCGGGGTCGGCGTATCCGGCCATCGTGTCGGCCTTTCGGTGTGGGGGTCGATTCGGCATTGTCGCGCGCGGCCTGCCGCCTTCGCCGATGCCCGCGGCGTTGACCTAAGCTCGGCCCCGATGGGCAAGTTCGGCTGGATGACGGGGTGGCTGAGGACAGGCCTGCGTGTGCGGCGCGCGCGGCGATGCCCGGCCGCGCCGGCCGCGCGCCGGCCGCTGCTCGGCGGGCTAGGGCTGCTGGGCATGGCGGCGGCCGGGTGGTCGGGCATCGGACTCTGGCCGCGCCCGGGCCGCGCCGCGCCGCTGCCGCCGGCGGCGCCGGGCGATGCGGCCGCGGCGCGCGCGCGGGTCGAGCAGTACCAGGCCGAGTCGTCGCTGAGCCGCACCCGCGCAGTGCGGCGGGCGCCGCGCGTCGATTGGGGCGATGCGTTGCCGCCGTTCAAGACCGTGGCCGGCGACCGCACGCTCGATCTGCCGGCGCCGCGGCACGAATCGCGGCTGGCGCGGGTGCTGGATGCCGCGGCGCTCGGCGACCTGCTGTGGCACACCGCCGGCGTAAGCCTGGAGCTCGGCGGCATCCACTACCGCGCCGCACCGTCGGCGGGGGCGCTGTTTGCGACCGAACTGTACGTCGCAATCCACCAGGTGGCCGGCGTCGAGCCCGGGCTGTGGCACTACGGCGCGCGGCATCACCGCCTGCAGCGGCTGGACGCGGCTTCACCCGCCGCAGCGGCGATCGGCCGGCCCGGCGCCCCTTGGCCCGACGGCGCGGCGGCGGCGCTGGTCGCGACGGCGGTCTTGCGCCGCACCGGCCGCAAGTACGGCGACCGCGCCTACCGCTGCGTGCTGGCCGACCTCGGCCATGCGCTGGAGAACCTGCGCGCGGCCGCTGCGGCGCTGGGCCTTGCGCTGCAGCTGCAGCCCCGATTCGACGGCGCCGCAGCGGCCGCCGCGCTGCGCATCGACGAGGCCGAGGAGGGCGTGCTGATGGTCGCGCTGCTGGGCGATGCGGCTGCGGTGTCGCCGGCCTGGCTGCCGCCCGTGCGCGGCTGGCAGCCGGCGGCGCAGTCGCCGGCGGGCACGACCGCGCGCCTCGGCATCACCGACGCGGTGCACCGCGCGACTTCGCTGCGCTGGGCCGGCCCGGCCGGCCCGGCCGGCGAGGCCGGCGCGGCCGGCACAGCGGCCGGCACAGCGGCCGGCACCGCAGCGCTGCCGCGGCGCAGCGCCGACGCGAGGGCGCGAGCGATCGCTGGCGCGAAGCCCGCCGCACTGCCGCGTGCGGGCAGCGGGCGGCTGCCGCCGCCGGCGCTGCCGCGGCAGGCCGACACGCTCGCGCTGATCGCGCAACGCCGCTCGCGGCGCCGCTTCAGCGGCGCGCCGATGGCGCCGGCCGACATCGGCGCGGTGCTGGCGGCGACGGCGGCAGCACCGCCGCAGCTGTCGGCCGCGGTGCGCGTCGACCTGCTGAGCCTGCGGGTCGCGGGCCTGGCCGCCGGCGCCTGGCGTTACCGCAGCGACGGCCACGCGCTGCAGCCGCTGCCGGTGGCGGGCGAGGGGCTGCGCCTGCGCGCCCGCGCCGCCGCGCTGGACCAGGACGTGGTCGGCGATGCCGCGGCGGTGCTGCTGCTGTCGATCGATCGGCAGGCATTGGCCGCCGACCCCGACGGCTTCGCGCGCGCCTGGCGCCACGCCTTCCTCGAGGTCGGGCTGGCCGGCGAGCGCGCCTACCTCGAGGCGGGCGCGCGCGGCCTGGCGGTGTGCGCGGTCGGCGCGTTCCACGACGACGAGGCGGCGCGCCTGGTCGCGGCCGATCCGGCGCGCGAATGGGTCGCGCATTTCGTCGCGCTGGGCCTGCCGGGTTGAACCTGTGCCGCCGGCGAATGCTGCGCGCGGCGGCATTCGCGGAGCACGGCGGCGGTGGCGAAGACGCGGGTGTTCATGAGCCGCATCTCGGCCGAGATGGCGCTCGCCCAGGCGCTGAAGGAGCGGCTGCAGCGCGGCTTCCTCGGGCTGCTCGACATCTTCGTGTCGTCCGACCAGACGACGATCCGCGCCGGGTCGAAGTGGCTCGACGGGCGGGGCTTCGACATCGTGCACCTGGTGCTGCCGGTGCATCCGCGCACCGGCGAGATGGTCTTCAGCGGCGTCGACCCCCGCAGCAACCTGCCGGCGCCCGGGCCGGCCGATGCGATGCCGCCGGCGGCCTTCGTGCGCCTGCTGGTCGAGGCCAAGGTCCGGCTGGTGGTCCTAGTGCAGTTTTCCACTCTGTGCAGCACTTAAGAATGCCGATGGATTTGTCGTCCTGGCTAGGCGCAAACCGCAGCGATGCCCAGTGGCATCGCGAGGATTGGCAACGACGCCAGGGCGGCAAAGGCGCGGTTTTATGTGCTGCATAGCGTGGAACACTGCACTAGCCACCTGCCGCGTGCCGCTGGTGGTGGCGCAGGAGGTGCAGCGGGTGGCGCATGTCGCGGCGAGCAACGACGACATCAGCGGCGAGCAGGTGCGCGAATGGGCCGAGTGCTTCTACGGCCTGCTCGCGCAGGGGCGATCGGTGCACCAGGCCTTCGACCTGACGAAGACGCAGGTCGAGGTGCCGATGCGCAGCTTCGAGACGGCGCGCGATGTCGCCTTCGCCGCAGCGCCGCCCTGAGGGCGATTGAATCGAGCCGCTTGCCCGAATGCCGGGTCGCAGGGCGCGTCGCCGGCGATGCGGCTGCCTAGAATGACGCGATCATGTCCGGCTCCACCCTCGGCACGCTGTTTTGCGTCACCAACTTCGGCGAAAGCCACGGCCCGGCGATCGGCTGCGTGATCGACGGCTGCCCGCCGGGCCTGGCGCTGAGCGAAGCCGACATCCAGCACGACCTCGACCGCCGCCGCCCCGGCACCAGCCGGCACGTGACCCAGCGGCGCGAGGCCGACGCGGTGCAGATCCTGTCGGGCGTGTTCGAGGGGCTGACCACGGGCACGCCGATCGCGCTGCTGATCGCCAACACCGACCAGCGCAGCAGCGACTACGCCGACCTGCTCGACACCTTCCGCCCCGGCCACGCCGACTACGCGTACTGGCGCAAGTACGGCCACCGCGACCCGCGCGGCGGCGGGCGCGCGTCGGCGCGGCTGACGGCGCCCACGGTGGCTGCCGGCGCGGTGGCCAAGAAGTGGTTGCGCGAGCAATACGGCACCACCTTCGCCGGCTGGATGGCGCAGCTCGGCGACATTGCGATCCCCTTCGTCGACGAAGCGCAGATCGCGCACAACCCCTTCTTCGCGCCCAACGCGGGCGTCGTGCCCGAGCTGGAAGCGCACATGGACGCGCTGCGCCGCGCGGGCGACTCCTGCGGCGCGCGCGTGAACGTGGTCGCGCGCGGCATGCCGGCGGGGCTGGGCGAGCCGCTGTACGACCGCATCGACGCCGACATCGCCTACGTGATGATGGGCCTGAACGCGGTCAAGGGCGTCGAGATCGGCGCGGGCTTTCGCTGCGTCACCCAGAAGGGCAGCGAGCACGGCGACGAGCTGACGCCGCAGGGCTTTCGCAGCAACCACGCCGGCGGCATGCTCGGCGGCGTGTCCACCGGGCAGGACCTGGTGGTGTCGATCGCGGTCAAGCCCACCAGCTCGATCCGGCTGCCGCGCGCGTCGATCGACCGCGCCGGCAACCCGACCGTGGTGCAGACGCTCGGCCGGCACGACCCCTGCGTGGGCATCCGCGCGGTGCCGATCGCCGAGGCGCTGCTGGCGATCGTGGTGATGGACCACGCGCTGCGCCAGCGCGCGCAGTGCGCCGACGTGCGCCACGCGGTGCCGCCGATCCCCGGTTCGGTCGGCGGCGCGTGAGCCCGCCGGCGCCGCCACGCCGGCCCCCGGCCGGTGCCGCGTGTGCGGCCGGGCGGCGGGCGGCTGCCGATAATCGCGCGCCATGAAGATCCTGATCGTCGGCGCCGGCCGCGTGGGCGAAAGCGTCGCCGAGAGCCTGGCGTCGGAGAAGAACGACATCACGGTGATCGACACCGCGCCGCAACGCCTGGCCGCGCTGCAGGACCGGCTCGATCTGCGCGGCGTGGTCGGCAACGCGGTGCAGCCGTCGGTGCTGAAGGCCGCCGGCGCCGAGGACGCCGACATGCTGATCGCCTGCGCGCCCATGGACGAGACCAACCTGGTCGCGTGCAAGCTGGCGCACGACCTGTTCGGCATCCAGACGCGGATCGCGCGCGTGCGCAGCCCCGAGTACGCCGACGGCAGCCCGCTGATGGGCAAGCAGGGCTTCGCGGTCGATGCGGTGATCTGCCCCGAGCAGAGCCTGACCACCTACATCGGCAAGCTGATCGAGTACCCCGAAGCGCTGCAGGTGCTGGAGTTCGCGCGCGGCCGGGTCAGCCTGATCTCGGTGCGCACGGTGGTCGGCGGGCCGCTGGTCGGGCACGTGATCTCCGACCTGCCGAACCTGGTGCCGGCGCTGCCGATGCGCATCGTGGCGATCTACCGGCGCGACGCCGCCGGCCGCGACCGCGCGGTGGTCTGCGACGGCGCGACCCGCATCGAGCCCGGCGACGAGCTGTTCGTGCTCGCCGCGAGCGAACACATCCGCGGCGTGCTGGTCGGCCTGCACCGGCGCAGCAACCCGGTGCGCCGGGTGATCATCGCCGGCGGCGGCCGCGTGGGGCTGCGGCTGGCGCGGCAGCTCGCCGGCAGCTGCCGCGTGAAGATCATCGAAGCCGACGCCGCGCGCTGCGAGTACCTGAGCACCGAGCTGCCCGGCGAAGCGCTGGTGCTGCATGGCGACGCCACCGACGAAGACCTGCTCGCCGCCGAGAACGTGCAGGAGACCGACCTGTACCTGGCGCTGACCAGCGACGACGAGGACAACATCATGTCCTGCCTGCTGGCCAAGCGCATGGGTGCGCGCCGGGTGCTGGCGCTGATCAACCGCCGCGCCTACGCCGACCTGGTGCAGGGCGAGGGCACGCAGATCGACATCGCGATCTCGCCGGCGCAGACCGTGATCGGCGAGCTGCTGGCCTACGTGCGCCGCGGCGACGTGGCCGCGGTGTACAGCCTGCGCCGCGGCGCGGCCGAGGCGCTGGAGGCGGTGGCGCGCGGCGACCGCAAGCACTCGCAGGTGGTGGGCCGGCGCATCGAGGAGTTGAAGCTGCCCGACGGCGCGCAGATCGGCGCGATCGTGCGCGGCGTGGACGAAGACGGCGATCCGCAGTTGATCATCCCGCACCACGACACCGTGATCGCCGGCGGCGACCACGTGGTCGTCTTCCTGCCGCGCAAGCGCATGGTGCGGCAGATCGAGAAGCTGTTCCAGCCCAGCGCCACCTTCTTCTTCTGATGCGCATGCCGGCCGCAGTGCTGCCGCCGAAGCGGCTTGCGTCAGGAGCTCGGCGATGATGCTCGCCGCGGCCGCGCTGGTCGGCCGGATGGTGATGCTGTTCGCGCTGCTGATGGCCGTGCCGCTGGCCTTCGCGGTGGCGCGCCACGATGCGGCCGAGACGGCGTTCTGGACCGCAGGCGGCGTCACGCTGGGCGTCGGGCTGGGCTTGAGCCTGGCGACGCGGCGCTTCAAGCGCGAGCTCAAGCCGCACGACGGCTTCCTGCTGGTCGGGCTGACCTGGATCACGCTGCCGCTGTTCGCCGCGCTGCCGCTGCTGCTGGCGCTGCCGGGGCTGTCGTTCACCGATGCGTACTTCGAGGCGGTGTCGGGCTTCACCGCCACCGGCGCGACGGTGCTCACCGGCCTGGACGCGATGCCGCTGTCGGTCAACGTGTGGCGCTGCTTCCTGATGTGGATCGGCGGGCTGGGCATCGTGGTGCTGGCGGTGGCGATCCTGCCGCTGCTCGGCGTGGGCGGCACGCAGCTGTTCAAGACCGAGGTCGCCGGGCCGATGAAGGACGCCAAGCTGACGCCGCGCATCGCCCAGACCGCGCGCGGCCTGTGGGGCGTGTACTTCGGCTTCTCGGTCGCCTGCTTCTTCGCGTTCGCCTGGGCCGGCATGAGCTGGGAAGACGCGTTCATGCACATGTGCTCGACGATGGGGCTGGGCGGCTTCTCGTCGCACGACGCGAGCTTCGGCTACTGGAATTCGGCACGCATCGAGGCGGTGGCGGTGGTGTTCATGCTGCTGGCCGGCATCAACATCGCGCTGTACTTCGCCGCCTGGCACCATCGCTCTGCGCGCGCGCTGCTGGCCAACGTCGAGGCGCGTGCCTATCTGGCGGCGATGGCGTTGACGACCGCGGTCGTGTCGCTGTACATCTGGTTCAACGGGCAGTACGCGAGCTACCTCGAGGCGCTGCGCCACACCGCGTTCCATGTCGTGTCGGTGGGCACGACCACCGGCTTCGCATCGCAGGACTATGCGCTGTGGCCGGCCTTTGCCTCGCTCGCGATGATCCTGCTCGGCTGCTTCGCCACCTGCGCCGGCTCCACCGGCGGCGGCATCAAGATGGTGCGCCTGCTGCTGCTGCTGAAGCAGGCGCAGCACGAGCTGGTGCGCATCGTCCACCCCAACGTCGTCAACCCGGTGGTGCTCGGCGGCCAGCCGATCCCGCAGCGCGTGATGCAGAACGTGATCGCCTTCATGATGATGTACGGCGCGACGCTGGTGGTGCTGACGATGCTGCTGCTGTTCAGCGGGCTGGACGTGGTCACCGCGTTCACGGCGGTGATCGCCTGCGTCAACAACATCGGCCCCGGGCTCGGCGAGGTGGGCCCCGCCGTCAACTACCAGGGCCTGAGCGACTTCCAGACCTGGGTCTGCGCCGCGGGCATGCTGCTCGGCCGGCTCGAGCTGCTGTCGGTGCTGGTGCTGCTGACGCCGCAGTTCTGGCGGCGCTGAAGCCCGCGCGCAGGCTTCAGCGCGGCGCCGTTTCGCGCGCGACGTCGGCTTCGAAGTCGGCGTCGCGCACGGCGAAGCTGTCCATGTAGACCTTCGGATAGAAGGCCGCGAAGTCGTCGAGGATGCGCTGCAGCGGCACGTCGTCGAAGGCGCCGTGCTGGCGCACGTACTCCATGTGGCGGCGGCCGGCGCGGTCGAAGGGGTGGTAGATCGAATCGCCGACGCCGTCGAACTCCAGCGGCAGCAGGCCGAAGCGGTCGCACAGCTCGATGTTGAAGGCCGGGGTTGCCTTGCGCCAGGCGTCGTCGAGCCAGATGTCGGTGTAGCCGTGCCACACGAACAGGTCGGTGCCCATGTCGCGGCGCATGCGCTCGGTGCTCAGGTGGTTGCGCACGTCGGCGTAGCCCACCCGCGCCGGGATGCCGGCGGCGCGGCAGGCGGCGGCCAGCAGCGCCGCCTTGGGCACGCACCAGCCGTATCCGTTGGCCAGCACGGTGCTGGCGCGCAGGCCGTGGACCGTCATCTCGATGCGGTACGGGTCGTAGCGGAAGCCGTCGCGCACCGCGTAGTACAGCGCCACCGCGCGCTCGCGGTCGGTGGCGCCGCGCGCATGCGCGTGCGCGTAGGCGATCACCGCCGGGTGGCCGCAGTCGACGATCTGGGCGGGGCTCAGCGCGGCGGCGCGTTCGGACGGGGTCATTGCGTTTCCTTCGGTGGTTGGGCTGCGGCGCACGGCGCCGCGGCGCGCGGTCATTCTGGCACGCGCGCCTGTGCCGCCTTGGGCAGCAGCGCGAAGGCCACCGCGCCGGCCACGAGCATCGCGGCGATCGTCAGCAGCACCGCGGTGTAGGTGTCGGCGCCGCGCGCCGCCGCCTGCGACGCGACGAAGCCGGTGAACCACTGCATCAGCGCCACGCCCATGAACATCGCCATCGTGAACAGTGCCAGCGCGCGCCCGACGATCGCCGCGGGATAGCCGGCGCGCACCTCGCTGTACTGCAGCACCATGTAGCCCGACATCACGCCCATCACGACCGGCAGCGCGACGTCGAGCACCGCCGAACTCAGCAGCGCCAGCACGACGAACATCGCCGCGAGCAGGAACGAGCAGCCGACCAGCACGCGCCGGCGCGCGCTGCCGCCCGGGTCGAAGCGGCCGAACAGCGCCGGGCCGAACAGCGAGGTGGCCGACACCGCCAGCACCACGTTGCCGCTGGCCACCAGCGAGAAGCCGTGGCGCTCGATCAGCAGCGGGCCCAGCCACAGGCCGCGCAGCGACAGGAAGGACGCGTAGCACACGAAGGCCAGCGCCATGATGCCGGCCGTCCACGGCAGGCGCAGCAGCGCCGCGAAGGCGAGCAGCGCCTGCGCCAGCGATTCGCGCGGCGCATCGGCCGCCTGCGGCAGCGCCGGCTCGTGCACCCGCCAGGCGATCAGGGCCCAGGCCGCAGCCGAGCAGGCGGCCAGCACGAAGAAGGCGGCGCGCCACGACGAGGCCTCGACCAGCCACGCCAGCGGCGTGCCGGTGGCGAGCAGGCCGATGCCGCCGACGCTCATCACCAGCCCCGAGACGGCGGCGAAGCGCTCGGGCGGGAAGTGGCGCGCGACGAACACGGTGCACACCAGGAAGGCGGGCGCGCAGCCGATGCCGATCAGCACCTGGCCGAGCACCAGCGTGGCGTAGCCGGGCGCCAGCGCCGACAGCAGCGCGCCGGCGATCGTCAGCGGGAACGCGGTGAGCACGGTGCGGCGCACGCCGTGCAGGTCGATGCCCACGCCCATGAACACCTGCAGCGTGCCGAAGGCGAAGTGGAAGGCGCCGGCGAAAGTGCCGAGCTGCTGCGGCGACAGCCCGAATTCGGCCTGCAGCGGCGCGGCCAGGATCGCGCCGACGGTGCGGTAGGCCTGGCTCAGCGTGAACGCGGCCGCCAGCGCGAACAGCATCGCCCAGGGCAGCGCGGCGCGCGCCGGGGCGGCGGCGTCGGCCTCAGGCACCGGGCGGCACCGGCGGCGCGGCGGCGTCCTCGGCCGCTTCGGCGTCGAGCCGGCGGCGCAGCTCGGCCTTGGCGATCTTCTCGAGCGTCGCGCGCGGGAAGTCGCGGACGATGCGCAGCTCGTGCGGCTGCTTGAAATCGGCCAGCTGCGCCGCGCAGGCGGCGCGCACGCGGTCGAGCAGGTCGCCTTCGGCATGCGCGGCGGGCAGCACGAACAGCACCGGCACCTCGTCGAGCATCGGGTGGCGCCGGCCGACCACCGCGCACTCGTGCACGCCGGCCACCTGCAGCACCACGCGCTCGATCTCGCTGGCGGCGACGTTCTCGCCGCCCACCTTCAGCATGTCCTTGGCGCGGTCGCCGAAGCGCAGGCTGCCGTCGTCGAGCACGTCGATGCGGTCGCCGGTGCGGAACCAGCCGTCAGGGTCGAAGGCCTCGGCGGTGGCGCGCGGGTTGCCCAGGTACTCGTGGAACAGCGACAGCCCGCGCACGCCGCGGACCAGCAGCAGGCCGCTGCCGCCCGGGCCCACGTGGCGCGCGTCGCGCACCGGCACGGCGTCGTCCTCGACGACGGCGATGCCGTACTCGGGCGCCGGCCGGCCGATCGTCAGCGGCCGGTTCGGCAGCTGCGGGCTGCCGACGATGCCGTGGGAGATGGTCTCGGTCATGCCCCACCAGCCGATCGTCTTGACGCGGAAATGCGCATCGGCCGGCGGCTCGCTGACGGCGCTGCCCCACAGCCGGTAGTGGTGCGCCGGCACCTCCTGGTCCATCAGGGCCTTCACGCAGAAAGGCACCAGCGAAGTCCAGGTGCAGCGCTGCGCGAGCGACACCGGCCAGAAGCGGCTGGCCGAAAAGCGCGGCAGCACCACCGCGGTGGCGCCGACCCACAGGCACGCCAGCACCGAATAGGCCTGCGCGTTGGTGTGGAACAGCGGCAGGTGCACCAGGTGCACGTCATCGGCGCGCAGGTCTTCGTGCAGCGCGTTGACGCGCGCGCCCCACAGCGCGTTGGCGTGCGTCCACAGCACGCCCTTGGGCCGCGCCGTGGTGCCCGAGGTGTACTGCACGCTGCACGGTGCCAGCGGGTCGGGCGCGCGCCGCGGCAGCGGATCGGCGTCGATCGCGTCGAAGTGCGTGGCGCGCTCGGGCGCGAAGGCCGGCTCGTCGCCGCCGTCGGTGGCGGTGACCGCGAGCCACTGCAGCCCCGGGCAGTGGCGTGCCGCCAGCTCGGCCAGCCGCGGCTGGGTGATGCCGGCCACGGCCTCGCTGTGTTCGGCGTAGTAGGCGAGCTCGTCGCCGGCGGCACGCGCGTTGGTGGTGACCGCGACCGCGCCCAGCCACGCGCACGCATACCAGGCCAGCAGCGCCTCGGCGCAATTGTCCAGGTGGATCAGGATCCGGTCGCCGCGCTTGACGCCGCGCCGCTGCATCCCGCCGGCGATGCGCTGCACGCGCGCGAGGAACTCGCCGTAGGTCCAGCGCTGTTCGGGCCCTTCGAAGGGCACCCAGACGATGAACGGGTGGTCGCGGCGGGCGAGCGCGCGCTGCTCGAGCAGCCACGGCAGATCCTGGCCGAGGAACGGGTGGGCGTCGTGGGTGCCGAGCGGCTGGATCATGGGCTGTCCTCGCTTCCCAGGCCCTCAGTCTTCCGGCTCTTGCGGCGGCCGCCTGGCGGTGCGCAGCCGCGCCTGGCCGAAATCGGCCGAATCGTCGAACAGCGCGCCGATCTTGAAGATGCCGCTGGCGCGGGCGACGGTGGCGCCGTCGGCGCTGACCAGGCCCTGCAGGAACACCAGGCTGCGGGTGGTGCGCAGCAGCTGCGCGTCGCCCTGCACCCAGGCGCCCAGCGGGCTCGGGCCCAGGTAGTCGACCTGCAGCTGGATCGTCGGCAGCATGCGCCGCGCCAGGTCGGCCGACAGGTAGTGCGCCGAGATCGGCAGCAGCATGTCGCAGAAGGTGGCCATCATGCCGCCGTGCAGGATGCCCATCGGGTTGCAGTGGCGCGGCTCGACGCGAAAGCCCAGCTGCACGCCGCCGCCTTCGACCTTGCGCAGGTACAGCGGGCCGTTGGCGCCGATGAAGCCGCTGCCGCCGTACTGGCGCGGA
>WBZU01000628.1_pt1 | contig 29386 bp, 41 predicted proteins | sample 5204311 | NCBI WGS metagenome assembly WBZU01 (sample SAMN12344359, study PRJNA552823) | activated sludge metagenome | biome: Activated sludge suspended growth; feature: Nitrification reactor; material: Wastewater; isolation source: activated sludge from nitrification reactor of wastewater...
TATATTGCCGCATACTAAGTTTGCAGCTGAAATATATGTTTTGAGTAAAGAAGAAGGTGGTAGACATACGCCGTTTTTTGCTGGATACCGTCCGCAATTCTACTTTAGGACAACTGACGTTACGGGGTCAATTGAGTTACCATCTGGGACGGAAATGGTAATGCCAGGAGATAATATTTCAGTAACGGTTAATTTAATTGCACCGATCGCAATGGATGAGGGGTTACGGTTTGCGATTCGTGAAGGGGGTAGAACTGTTGGCGCTGGTGTTGTCGCTAAAATATTTGAGTAATCTATTTTGATTATCTAAATAAAAATTTATCAATAGCCTACATAAGAAAATTGAAGTAAAGAGAATTCATATGCAAAGTCAAAAAATTAGAATTCGTCTAAAGGCGTTTGATTATCGCCTAATCGATAAGTCAGCAATAGAAATAGTTGAAACAGCTAAACGTACAGGAGCTGTAGTAAAAGGACCAATACCGTTACCAACTAAAATTGAGCGTTTTGATGTTTTGAGGTCTCCACATGTTAATAAAACATCACGAGATCAATTCGAAATACGAACACACTTGCGATTAATGGATATACTTGATCCTACTGATAAAACTGTAGATGCACTAATGAAGCTTGATTTGCCGGCTGGAGTTGATGTGGAAATTAAATAAAGTAATTCAACAATCAGGTAAAAGTAGTACAGCGACTATAAAAAGTAAAGGAAGATAAATGCAGATGGGATTAATCGGTAAAAAAGTGGGTATGACAAGAATTTTTACTGATGGCGGCGATAGTTTGCCGGTAACGTTAATTGATGTGTCGAATAATCGAATATCGCAGATTAAAACTAAGGAAGTTGATGGCTATACAGCAATACAACTAACTTATGGGACACAAAAAACACATAGGGTTAGTAAAGCTAAGATTGGTCATTTCACAAAAGCAAAGATTGAAATCGGGCAGAAAAGCAAAGAGTTTAGATTAATAGACAAGGATGTTAAAGATTATCAATTAGGTGAAGTAATAGAATCAAATTTGTTCACTGTGGGTGATAATATAGATGTGACGGGTCACAGTATAGGGAAAGGCTATGCTGGAACGATAAAGAAACATAATTTCTCATCAAACAGAGCTAGTCATGGTAATTCTAAATCTCATCGAGTTCCTGGTTCTATAAGTATGGCCCAAGATCCTGGAAGAGTTTTTCCAGGGAAGAAAATGACTGGAAGATTGGGGGGCGGGGGATGTACTGTACAAAATCTTGAAGTTTTAAAAATAGATAATGAAAAAGGTTTATTGTTTGTGAAAGGATCAATACCTGGCCACACTAATAGCATTGTATTTATAAAAAAGAGCGTAAAAGGTGTAGTAATTAAGTCATAATCAAATTTATTACATAAAAATTAAAGGTGTAGAGTGGAAGCAAATTTTATAAGCTCTGATGGCAAAACGGCAAGAGTTAATATACCAGAGCAAGTATTTGGTAAAGAGTATAATGAAGCGCTTGTTCATCAGCTAATAGTTGCTTATATGGCAAATGCGAGAAGTGGTACTCGAGCTCAGAAAAGTAGATCACAAGTACAAAAATCTACGCATAAGCTATGGAAGCAGAAAGGAACTGGAAGAGCTCGATCCGGAACAGGGTCAAATCCAATAAGGAAAGGTGGGGGAAGAATATTTCCTAATTTACCCAGCGAGAATTTCACGCAAAAGATAAATAAAAAAATGTATCGGAAAGGAATTAGCGTAATTCTATCTCGAATATATAGTGAAGATAAACTATGTGTATTTGATAAATTCGCTTTAACTAATTCAAAAACAAAAGATTTTGTAGCTATGTTGGAATCTGTTAATTTGAATAATGATTTACTCATTATCACTGAAGATATTGATGATAATCTATATTTATCAACGAGAAATATACCAACAATTACGATTACAGATACACTTCATGCGGATCCAGTAGGTCTTCTTAAGCATAAAAAAGTATTGATCAGCCTTCAGGCAGTCGATAAATTTGAGGAATTATTAGCGTGAAAATTATAAAAATAACACCTGAGCGTGCCTTGAATATTATTTTGCAACCATTGATAACAGAGAAGGCAACTTTAATATCAGAAAAAAATAATCAATACTTGTTTAAAGTTAAAAACGATGCAGATAAGGCAGAAATAAAAGCAGCAATAGAATATATCTGGAAAGCAGAAAATATTAGTGTTATTGGTGTGAATACGATTAATATTAAAGGTAAAAATAAGCGATTCGGTCGATTTTTAGGGAAGCGACCAGACTATAAGAAAGCTTATGTGTCTGTAAAACAAGGTCAAAATTTAAATTATACTGACATAAAACTTTCGGAAAAATAAAATGGCGTTAATTAAAATAAAACCGACATCACCTGGCTTGAGAGCCGTAGTTCGCAATAAAAATAATCAATTGCATGATGGTGATCCGTATCATCCATTAACTGAGAAAAAATTTCGTACGGCTGGCAGAAATAATACCGGAAGAATAACGACGCGGCATAAAGGTGGTGGCCATAAACAACGCTATCGGTTGATTGATTTTATTCGCAATAAAGATAGCATAGAAGCAAGAATAGAACGGTTAGAATATGATCCTAACCGTAGCGCGAATATAGCGCTCTTATGTTATAGTGATGGAGAGCGTCGGTACATAATAGCCCCAAAAGGTGTAACCAAGGGCGATATTTTAGTTAGTGGTTTGCAAGTATCGATCAAGATTGGTAACTGTACTTCACTTGCTAATATTCCAGTAGGCAGCACTGTTCATTGTATTGAAATAAAACCTGGTAAGGGTGCACAATTGGCTAGATCTGCTGGATCTTCTGCTCAAATTCTTGCTAAAGAAGGAAATTATGCACAAATTCGTTTACGCTCGGGCGAGATTCGTCGAATTCACGTTAATTGTAGAGCAACTATAGGTGAGGTAGGTAACGAAGAGCATAATCTGGAATCGATAGGTAAGGCTGGAGTACAACGTTGGAAGGGAATACGTCCCACTGTCAGAGGGGTCGCAATGAATCCAATTGATCATCCGCATGGTGGCGGTGAAGGTAAAACTGCTGCTGGCAGGCATCCGGTCAGTCCTTGGGGTGTTCCAGCTAAAGGTTATCGGACAAGAAAGAATAAACTAACTGATTCTATGATACTTAGAAGAAGGTATGCTAAAAAAGGATAAATAGTTATATGGCTAGATCTGTTAAAAAAGGACCATTTGCTGATCTGCATTTAGTAGAGAAAGTAAGAAAAGTAATTGCATTAAATGATAAAAAACCTATTAAAACTTGGTCAAGGAGATCGACTATATTGCCTGACTTTATAGGTTTAACTTTTGCTGTTCATAATGGCAAGCAACATATTCCTGTTTTTGTAACTGAAAATATGGTTGGCCACAAGCTTGGTGAATTTTCACATACCAGAAACTTTAAGGGTCATTCTGGAGATAGAAAAGCAACAAGTACTAAGAAATAAAATATAGGATGTTCTTATGCAGACTACGGCAGTATTAACACGTACTCGACTATCTGAGATAAAAGGGCGATTAGTTGCGGATCAGATAAGGGGTTTAAAAGTATCGAAAGCAGTAACACTTTTGAATTTTAGTTCCAAGAAAGCTGCTAAATTAATAAAAAAATTACTGGAGTCTGCTATAGCGAATGCTGAGCATAATGAAGGTGCTGATATTGATGATTTATATGTATCTGCAATTTATGTGGAAAGAGGCTCATTATTAAAACGTGTCCGGGCGCGAGCTAAGGGAAGAGGAAATAGATTGATGAAACCAACAAGTAATATTTTTCTTACAGTAAGCGATAAGGTATAAACGAGGATTTAAATATGGGACAAAAAATTAATCCTATTGGATTTAGATTATCGCTACAAAGAAATTGGATATCACGTTGGTATGCTAATGATAAAAACTTTCCGTCTTTATTGACAGAAGATATTAAAATAAGAAAGTTGATAAAGAAGAAATTACATCATGCTTCAGTAAGCAAAGTAATAATAGAACGACCAGCAAAAAATGCTAGAATAACTATTCTGAGCTCTAGGCCCGGTCTGATTATTGGTAAAAAAGGTGAGGATATTGAAATGTTGCGCTCAGAGTTAGAGAGATTGATGCGCATACCTGTACATCTTAATATAGAAGAAATTAGAAAACCCGAATTAGATTCCCAGTTAATCGCCGATAATATCGCGCAGCAGCTTGAAAAACGTGTAATGTTTAGAAGAGCTATGAAGAGGGCTATTCAAAATGCTATGAGAGTTGGGGCGATAGGAATAAAAATTATGAGCTCTGGTAGATTAAATGGTATAGAAATAGCGCGTACTGAATGGTATAGGGAAGGACGTGTTCCATTGCATACTTTACGTGCTGATCTCGATTACGCAACATCGGAAGCTAAAACTACTTATGGCATAATTGGAATTAAAGTTTGGATCTATAAAGGATCGTCACTACAAACTAAATTTATAGAAAATGAATTAAATAGCAAACAATCAATTTCATAATGTATAGCAGTAAAAAAACAAGATAAATAGTGTAATTGCTAAAATGGGATAAGTAAAGTATGTTGCAGCCAGCTAGAACCAAATATCGTAAGCAGCATAAAGGTCGTAACAAAGGTGTCGCTTGTCGCGGTAATAAAATTAGCTTTGGAGAGTATGGTCTTAAGGCAGTCAGTCGTGGAAGAATCACGTCGAGGCAGATCGAAGCGGCAAGGAGAGCAATTAGTCGACATATTAAAAGAGGTGGAAGAATTTGGATAAGAATTTTTCCAGATAAGCCTATTTCAAAGAAGCCTGCAGAAGTCAGAATGGGGAAAGGTAAAGGAAACCCTGAATATTATGTATCTGAGATACAGCCTGGAAAAATGCTTTATGAAATGGATGGCGTTAATGAAGCGCTAGCAAAAGAAGCTTTTCGATTAGCGGCTGCGAAATTGCCGGTACAAACTACATTTATTGTTAGGCATATTGGAGCTTAATTTTATATGAATCAAAGAAATATACAAAATAGAGATGAATTAAGTGATTTGTTAACTTCAGCATTAGTTATTAATTTTAAATTACGAATACAGAAAACAACTCAGCAGTTAAAAGATCATTCTAAATTAAAACTATCTCGTAGAGAAATAGCAAGAATTAAAACTAGATTACAAACTAGATAGAATAGGTTAATAATATAGATGAATACTAATGATAGTAATGCTCCAAAATTAATTGGTAAAGTGGTCAGTGATAAAAGAGATAAAACTATAACTATACTTATTGAGAGAAAAATTCGTCATCATTTGATTGGAAAGACAATCATACGAACAAATAAAATCCATGCGCATGATGAGAATAATGAATATCAGGTAGATGATCTTGTTACAATACAAGAAACAAAACCAATATCTAAAACTAAAAGTTGGCGAGTAATTAACTTAATAGCTAGAAAATAATAAAAATAACTATAAATATCAATACGATATACTATAACATAGGAAATGAAAGAAAATGATCCAAACGCAGACTATTCTTAAGGTAGCTGATAATACGGGTGCTAAGCTAGTGATGTGTATTAAAGTTTTAGGTGGATCAAAGAGAAAATATGCTTCAATAGGAGATGTCATTAAAGTTGCCATTAAAGAAGCGTTACCTCGTGGGAAAGTCAAGAAAGGTGAAGTATATAATGCGGTTATAGTTAGAACTGCTAAAGGCGTAAGACGTAGTGATGGATCTTTAGTTAAATTTGATGGTAATGCAGCTGTAATTTTAAATAATAAACATGAACCTATTGGGACAAGAATTTTTGGACCGGTAACCAGGGAATTAAGAACAACTAATTTCATGAAAATAATATCACTAGCCCCTGAAGTAATTTAAAGCAAAGAGTTTTATGAAATGAAAAAAATAAAATGTGGTGATGAGGTTATTATTCTTACTGGAAAAGATAAAGGAAAAATAGCCACAGTTAAACAGTTTGAGAATGCTGATCAAGTATTAATTCAAGGTGTAAACATCGTTAAAAAGCATGTCAAGCCGGATCCAAATAAAGGAGTAATTGGCGGAATAATTGGATTTGAGAAGCCAATACATATTTCAAATGTGGCAATCTATAATGCAAGCACAAAAAAAGCAGATCGGATAGGATTTCGTATTTCTGACGACAATAAAAAAATTAGATATTATAAATCTACTGGTGAACCAGTTACAAGTAAGTAAATTGGTAAGGATAATCGATAATGACAAGATTATATGAGTTTTATAATTCAACTGTAAAATCTGAGATGATCAAAATGTTTGATTATAAATCGGTCATGGAAGTTCCCAGGATTCAGAAAGTTACAATTAATATGGGTGTAGGAGAAGCAACGGCTGATAAGAAAATACTTGAGAATGCTTTAAGTGACTTAGAGAAAATTACTGGACAAAAACCTTTCACAACACGAGCAAAAAAATCGATAGCAACGTTTAAAGTGAGAATGGGTTATCCAATTGGATGCATGGTTACAATGCGAGGCAAACGAATGTTTGAATTCTTGGATCGATTGATAAATGTTGCCATTCCAAGAATTAGAGATTTCAGAGGTATATCTGGTAAAGGTTTTGATGGGAGAGGTAACTATAATATTGGTATTAAGGAGCAAATTATATTCCCAGAAATTGAATATGAAAAAATTGATACTATTAGAGGAATGAATGTGTCAATTACAACAACAGCTAAAACTGATGCTGAAGCGAAGGCATTGTTAGCATTGTTTAAATTTCCATTTAAAAACTAAAATGGCCAAAATAGCAATAATTAATCGAAATCTGAAGCGGCAAAAAGTCGTTGCAAAATACGCTAAAATTAAATTAACCCTTTTGGAAATCTTAACTGATAAAAGTAAATCTGTTGAAGAAATAGATGCTGTTAAAGTTAAGTTGCAGAAACTACCAAGAAACGCATGCCAAATAAGATTAAGAAATCGATGTGCGCTTACCGGTAGGGGGCGTGGTTTTTATAGAAAGTTTGGCCTAGGGCGAATTAAATTCAGGGAAATGGCAATGAATGGGGAAATACCTGGAATCACTAAAGCAAGCTGGTAGTTTCAATTTTATGAGATAAGGTATTAAAAGCAATTATGTCAATGAGTGATCCTGTAGCAGATATGTTGACGCGGATAAGAAATGCTCAACAATCTAGAAAAAAAAATGTAAATATTAATTTTTCAAAATTAAAGTACTGCATTGCGGAAGTACTTAAAAATGAAGGCTACATTAACGATTTATTACAAATCGAGCAAGAAGGAAAAAAGCAATTTATAATTGAGTTAAAATATTATAAGGACATTCCTGTAATTGAGAATATATCCAAAATTAGTAAACCAAGCTTGCGGGTATATAAAGAAAGTAAGAAGTTGCCTAATGTTGTTAACGGTCTAGGAATCGCTATTGTATCAACCTCAAAAGGTGTCATGGCTGATAGAAAAGCTAAAGAACTTGGAATAGGTGGTGAAGTTTTATGTATCGTTTCGTAATTGGAAGCTAAAATGACTAGAGAAAGTGGCAGATCGATTACAGTACCAGAGAAAGTTAATGTAAATCTAACAGAATCTAGTATCGAAATTACTGGTCCTAATGGAAAACTTACTTGTTCACTTCATCAAAATGTGACGCTAAAGAATGAGAGAAATCATATTCTCATATTAAACAGCGATGAAACAAAGTTATCTAAAGCCATATCTGGAACCTATAAATCTTTGCTCTCAAATATGATTCATGGTGTTACAGTTGGATATGAAAGGAAGCTTTTAGTTGTTGGCGTTGGTTATAAGGTAGCTGTTAACGCTAATGTTCTTAGCATGAATATTGGTTTCTCTCACGCTATTAATTATCAAGCTCCCGATGGGATATCCATTATTTCTCCAAATCCTACTGAAATTGTGATTCGTGGCGCTGATAAACAAAAAGTTGGACAGACAGCTGCTGAGATACGTGCATATCGAAAACCTGAACCATATAAAGGTAAGGGCATACGCTACGAAAATGAAGTAATTATCTTAAAAGAAACAAAGAAAAAATAAATCATGAATAAATTTAAAGATAACCGCTTAAGGCGAGCTAGAAGGACTCGAATAAAGATACGTATGAGTGGTAAACACAGGTTATGTGTATTTAGAAGTAATCAACATATTTATGCTCAAATAATCGATACATCGGGTAATAAAATTTTAACTTCTGCTTCGACGTTAGAGCGCGCTATTAAAGAGCAATTGACAGCTGGTGGTAATATAAAAGCTGCTGAATATATTGGTAAAAAAATAGCGGAAAGGTCTTTGGCACTGGGGATAAATGCGCTTGCATTTGATAGATCAGGATATAAATTTCACGGCAGAATTCGTGCTCTTGCAGAAGCCGCACGTAATTCTGGCATAAACATTTAAGAAAAGTTTTAAAATGGCTAAAACTACACGATTGCAAAATGATGCTTTAGGTAATGACGAGAATGCTGATGGTTATAAAGAAAAGATGATATCGATTAATCGTGTAACAAAGGTAGTTAAGGGTGGCAGGATTTTAGCTTTTGCTGCATTGACAGTTGTTGGCGATGGCAATGGGCGTATTGGAATAGGAAAAGGAAAGTCACGTGAGGTACCGGTTGCTGTTCAAAAAGCAATGGATGAAGCTAGAAAAAAGATGGTAAAAATAAGCCTTAAGAATGGTACATTACAACACTCTGTTATTGGGAGACATGGAGCGTCGAAAGTTATTATGCAGCCAGCTTCTGAAGGTACAGGTATAATTGCGGGAGGAGCGATGCGAGCAGTTTTTGAGGTTCTCGGTGTTCATAATATTCTGGCAAAATGTATTGGTTCGACAAACCCCTATAATGTTGTTCGTGCAACACTTCATGGCTTATCGACAATGCGTACCCCGAGTTTTATTGCTTTAAAGCGTAGTAAATCTATCGATGAAATAACAAATAAGAATAATAACAATGCTAAATAATACTATTAGAATTAAATTGTCGCGAAGTTTAATAGGTGTTAGGCAAAAACATCGCGAAATAGTAGTTGGACTTGGTTTAAAAAGAATCAATAGTGTTTCTGAGCTACATGACACTCCATCGATTAGAGGAATGATAAAAAAAATATCTTACTTAATCAAATACATTGATAATCAAAATGCAATTAAATAACATTAAACCACAAGAAAATTCAAAGCATCGAAAGAAAAGATTGGGTAGAGGAATTGGATCAGGATTTGGAAAAACTTGTGGAAGAGGACATAAAGGGCAGCGTTCTAGGGCAGGCGGTTATCACAAAGTGGGTTTTGAAGGTGGTCAAATGCCATTACAAAGACGATTACCAAAATATGGGTTTACTTCTAAGAAACCTCAAGTGCTTGAAGTTAGATTATCGCAATTATCAAAATTTTCTGACGAAAATATTACTTTGGCCTTGCTGAAAGCAAAAAAACTGGTTAATCGAAAATGCCGGGGAATAAAAATTTTATTTGATAAAAATATTAATAATGTTTTAAAAATTGATGGTTTAGCTATGACAAAACAAGTCCGAGATGAAATTATTAAAGCACAGGGAATTATTTTATAAAGTTTTAGATTAAAAGAAAATATATCGTGGTAGTTAATAAAAATAAATCTAAAGATCAAAAGTTTAGAGATCTAAAAATAAGATTGTGGTTTTTGTTGGGCGCATTAATAGTATATAGAATAGGTTCTCATGTACCCGTGCCTGGAATAGATGCGATAGTATTAAAGGATATTTTTGAGAGTCAAGATAATGGTTTATTGGGAATGTTTAATATGTTCTCAGGCGGTGCGTTATCACGGTTTTCAATTTTTGCATTAGGGATAATGCCATATATTTCTGCATCGATTATTATGCAATTAGGTACAGTTGCAATACCTTATCTCGAAATGTTAAAAAAAGAAGGTGAAAGTGGGCGAAAAAGAATCACCCAATACACGCGGATTGGTACAATTTTTCTAGCATTGATACAAAGCTTTGGTATATCGATTGCCCTGCAATCGCAGCCTGGTTTAGTAATCACCCCTGGAACTATATTTGTTATTACAACTGTGGTAACACTTGTAACAGGAACAATTTTTCTTATGTGGTTAGGAGAACAAATTACTGAACGTGGTATTGGTAATGGCATTTCGTTAATCATCTTTGCTGGAATTACTGCAGGATTACCCAGTGCGATAGGCGGTACGTTAGAATTGGTACGGACCGGATCTATGCATTTCCTTGTTGCGTTTGGTATATTTGTTGCAGTTATTAGCGTTACTGCATTAGTTGTATTTGTCGAAAGAGGGCAGAGAAAAATTCTTGTGAATTACGCAAAACGACAAGTAGGTAAACAAGTATTGGGGGGACAAAGCTCTCATTTACCATTAAAACTTAATATGGCAGGCGTAATTCCACCAATATTTGCTTCAAGTATTATCTTGTTTCCAGCTACTTTAGCTGGATGGTTTTCTACAGATACTACTTTTTCGTGGTTAAGTGATTTTAGTGCTTCATTATCTCCTGGTCAGCCTGCTTATGTATTATTATATGCAAGCATGATTATTTTCTTTTGTTTCTTTTATACTGCATTAGTTTTTAATCCAAAAGAAACTGCTGATAATCTTAAAAAAAGTGGTGCCTTCATTCCAGGAATAAGACCTGGGGAACAAACAACGAGTTATATTGAGAAAATCATGCTTAGACTGACTCTTATTGGTTCTATATATGTAACTCTTGTATGTTTATTGCCAGAATTATTAATTTTAAAGTGGAACGTCCCTTTTTATTTTGGAGGAACTTCATTATTGATCATCGTAGTTGTTACAATGGATTTTATGGCACAGGTTCAGTCCCATGTGATGAGCGCCCAATATGAGAGTTTATTGAAAAAAGCAAACCTTAAAATGAATAATTTAGGACTTGCAAAGTAAAAATTATTTTGATGTCATGTCAAAAGAAGAAACAATACAATTACAAGGGGAAATCATAGAAACTCTACCAAATGCAACTTTTAAGGTTAAATTAGAAAACGGTCATGTAGTATTAGGTTATATATCTGGAAAAATGAGAATGAATTATATTCGAATACTACCTGGCGATAAAGTAACGGTTGATATGACTCCATACGATTTATCAAAAGGAAGAATAACTTTTAGAAGTAAATAAGTGATACGTCATTTAATTCATTTAAAATATATATTATGAAAGTCAAAGCATCAGTTAAAAAAATTTGTAGAAATTGTAAAATTGTAAAACGTGAAGGGATAATCCGAGTTATCTGTGTCAATCTTAGACACAAACAAAGACAAGGATAAACTTTAAAATTCAAGTAAACTTAAGATTAGGTATTAATAAATGGCTAGAATTGCAGGTGTCAACATTCCTAATAATCAACATCTAAGAATTGCACTAACAGCAATTTATGGTATAGGAATTCCTACCGCAAAGAAAATCTGTTTAGATCTGAATTTAGATGGTAGTGTAAAGATGAAGGATGTTGCAGATTCGCAAATCGATCTAATTAGAGATTATATTTCTAGAATGACTGTCGAGGGTGATCTGCGACGTGAGATAACTATGAATATTAAGAGATTAATAGATATTGGAAGTTATAGAGGTATGCGACATAAAAGAGGACTTCCTGTAAGAGGACAACGAACTCGAACAAATGCAAGGACACGGAAAGGTCCTAAAAAATCTGCTAATTAAAGTTAATCAATAATTTTGTTAATAAATATGGTTAAAACTGCTAGTCGAGGTAAAAAGAAGATAAAAAAGAATGTTGTTGAGGGAATAGCGCATATCCACGCTTCTTTCAATAATACTATTGTAACTATAACAGATAGACAAGGAAATGCCCTGTCTTGGGCAACTGCAGGAGGTGCTGGTTTTAAAGGATCCCGGAAAAGCACTCCTTTTGCTGCGCAAGTAGCTGCAGAGAATGCTAGTAAAATAGCTCTTGAATATGGTGTTAAAAATTTAGAGGTTAGAGTTAAAGGCCCTGGACCAGGAAGAGATTCTGCAGTGCGTTCTCTTAATGCTGCGGGTTTTAAAATTTCTAGTATTTCAGATGTAACGCCTGTTCCTCACAATGGATGCCGTGCGCCTAAACGCAGAAGAATATAAAGGATATAAAGTGGCTAGAAATCTACAACCTAAGTGTCGTCAATGTCGTCGGGAAGGTGAAAAATTATTTTTAAAAGGTGAAAAATGTTTTTCTGATAAATGTGCAATTGAACGCAGAAATTATGCTCCGGGACAACATGGCCAGAAAAAGAGCAGGTCCTCTGATTATGGAACGCAGCTAAGAGAAAAACAGAAAGTACGACGTATGTATGGCCTCTTAGAGCGCCAATTTCATAATCTTTATAAATTGGCTGAAAAGAAAAGAGGAGTTACTGGGGAGAATTTACTTGTATTACTTGAGAGTAGATTAGATAGTGTAGTATTTGCTATGGGTTTTGGTGCATCACGTTCTGAATCTCGGCAAATTGTTCGGCATAATGGTATTCTTGTAAATAATAAAAGAGTAAATATTCCTTCATATCAAGTAGAGCCAGGTGATGTTATTGAAATTACAGATAATTCTAAAAAACAACTGAGAATCAAACAAGCGCTAGATAATACCAAAGAGCGAAAATTTCCTAGTTGGTTAGATATTGATGTGAATAATCTTAAAGGCACATTTAAATCAAATCCAGATCGATCAGATTTATCATCAATGATCAATGAGTCTTTGATAGTCGAGTTATACTCGAAATAATGAATTTTATAATAAAGGTGAATGTGTATGTCTAGTAGTACATATCTGATGCCTAGGATAGTTGATGTTCAGAATATCTCTGAAAATACTGCAAAAGTAACTTTGGAACCTTTTGAGCGAGGTTTTGGATTTACTTTAGGAAACGCACTTAGACGAGTATTACTTTCATCGATAAACGGATGCGCTGCTACAGAAGTAAAAATTGCGGGTGTTGTGCATGAATATTCTACAATTGATGGTATTCAAGAAGATGTTATTGATATCTTGATAAACCTTAAAGGTTTAGTATTCAAAATCCACTCTGGAAGTAAAATTGAATTGAAATTGAAAAAATCTACAGAAGGCGCTGTAACAGCTGGCGATATAGAACTAAGCCATGATGTAGAGATTATTAATCGTAATCACGTGATTGCTCATATCATTAAAGGTGGTAGTTTGGATATGCAAATTACGGTTGAAAAAGGATATGGATATGTTCCTGCTACTTTGCGAAAAGTGGTAGATAAAGAAAGTAAAATTGGTAGTATTATGCTAGATGCTTCTTTTAGTCCTATTAGACGAGTAAGTTATGCAGTACAAAATGCTCGTGTGGAGCAACGTACAGATCTTGATAAATTGATACTGGATGTTGAAACAAATGGTTCAATTGATCCTGAGGAGGCAGTTCGTTATAGTGCGCGTGTATTAATAGAACAATTGTCTTTTTTTGCTGATTTAGTGAGCACTCCTGTGCTTAAAGAATATCCAGTTTCTCCACAAATAGATCCAATATTGCTTAGGCCTGTAGATGATTTGGAATTAACAGTTAGATCTGCAAATTGTTTAAAGGTTGAGAATATTTACTATATTGGTGATTTAATTCAAAGAACAGAAGCAGAATTACTTAGAACCCCTAATTTAGGAAGAAAATCATTAAATGAAATTAAAGAAGTTTTAGCATCAAGAGATTTGTCATTAGGAATGAAATTAGAAAATTGGCCACCTCCTAATCTAGATAATCAAATGAAGGAATCAGGACATGCGTCATAAGAATGGATTACGAAAATTAAATCGCACTAGTAGCCATAGAATATTAATGCTTAGAAATATGGCGAACTCTTTATTAAAACACGAGTTAATTAAAACTACTCTACCAAAAGCAAAGGAGCTTAGGAGAATTGTAGAGCCATTGATAACCTTGGGAAAGAAGCCTTCACTTGCAAATAAAAGAAATGCATTCAGTCGCTTACGTGATAGGGATATGGTTGTTAAATTATTCTCTGAGCTTGGAGAGCGTTATAAAAGTAGAAATGGTGGTTATTTAAGAATACTGAAATTCGGCTATAGAAAAGGTGATAATGCTCCACTTGCGATAGTTGAAATGTTGGATAGACCAATAGTTGGAGTTGATGCTAAGGAGCAATAATGCTGAAGTCTACTTTAGACTAGCAGACAAGATCTATTAGTCTAGGCAGATATTAAGAAATAGTAATTTAATTGATATACCTGCCAGCAAAGGACTCTGTTGTTAAAGAAAAATTGAAACAAAATTGATCGTTGATATAGCTTTCAGGCAAGTAATTATCGTGCCCAGACTGCCCTTAAGGATAAATTGTTAGGTAGACTAACAGTAGATAAGAGAGTCACTTTAATGGAAGCATTATTGAGGTTATATCATAGCAAACTCAAACGTGGTCGTGGCACATTAAAACGACCAGTATTTGGGTTCTTTGAGAAAAATGGGCACACCGAGATAGTACCTGAATTTAAGCGATTAATTTACAAGCTGTAATATTGGGCAAATATCCATTGCGAGTGTCATTTATAGTGACGGTTGGTGTGGTTATAATAGTCTGGTAGATGTAAGCTATTCCGAGCATTTTCGAGTATCGCATGGTGATAATGAATTTACCTGAGATAATCACCGTCATATTATAACGGGTATCGAATATTTTGGAACTTTACAAAGTTTAATGATGTTTCGGTTAACTTTATTCTACATTTAAAAGAATCTGAATGGCGCTGTAAAAAATAATCTGATGCACTTGTCGGTGTACTATGGTAGCTCATCGAATGCTATTAGCCTCTGCTAGTCTAGAGTTTTAGTTGTTTTAAGGAATGTATCCGGTTTAGTGTAGTAGTCGCTACATTATATTGCCGTGATACCTCGACTAGCCTATTGTCATCCTTGATTGTCGGCAGCACGATTCTTAATCTAAATTCTGCAAAAGGATTTCTGCGTTTCTTGCTCATTTTCTGTACTTCTTTTATTTATAAAAAGAATCATGCAGAGAATAACTTCTTAGTTTTGACTCCCTAGTGTATATTGCCACATCCACTTCTTTATCAAGAAATAAAATTTCCTGCAAATTAAGGGCGACTTACTTTTGACCTTATGTCAGATTCTTGATACATTTAAAAAAAACATAGCTCGCTGTTCATAAGCCTGGAACGATGTACCTAGACACTGATATCAAATCATCAGACTTTTTACCAAATAATCACCCGCAACGAATAATACTGCATAATGAAGTACATGCACGTCCAAGTCAGCGGATTCATCTTCCCGCACTTATCATTTATGTTGCAGTTTTTAATGAAGGTGTAACACGAGAACACGAATGTAATCACTTACGCTTATTGCCGAATCAAGCAAACTTAACGCCTGAGCAATTGCAGAATAATTTTTTACGCTTACGGCTTCAAGGATATGCCTTGAGATGGGAGAGGCATACTGAATACACGCGTTATACAGTAGTGCAGCAGTTGCCGGATAGCGCCAATTTAGGTGCAACCGATCCAGAATTGTTATCTTATTTGGCTTTACCTAAAAATTGGTTGGCCGGAATTCCAGGGTTGACAATTGCTGCAATTAAGCTTGCAATGGTGCACGGTGATTTAACGCAAATGGAAGATCTGTTGAAGACTGCGCGCAGCTGGTTTGGAGGGCATCCCATTGTGGCTTCCTTAATGGGAAGAGATGGCCATTCACTTGCTGTAACTGATTTCATGCTGCGTGAAAGCGGTTTTGAAAGAATGCTTGTCATTGCACCACCCAGTATATCTGAAACGCGTGCGGGGAGAATTTCACAACGCTTACTTGAAATTGAGACGTACCGACTGGTTGCGCTAAGAGCGCTTCCCGTTGCCAAGCAATTGGCCCCTGAGCTGACTGATGCTGAACTACAATTAGCTGATATTACTGCACGACTGGAGAGTAAGTCGACTTCAGATCAGGAATTACTAGATACACTAATAGCGCTTGCGGCTAGAGTGGAACGTATTACCGTTGAGCATGCTTATCGTTTTGCTGCAACTCACGCTTATGATCGAGTAGTAAATCAAAGAATCAGTGAATTAAGAGAGAAAGCGATACCTGGTATCCAAACGATTGGAGAGTTCATGCAGCGACGTCTTTCTCCAGCGATAGCAACAGTGGATGCAACAGCGCAGCGCATGGGTTATCTTTCAGCTCGAGTTGCAAGGACGAGTTCTTTGTTACGGACACGAGTCGATATTTTAGCTGAGACTCAAAATCAACAACTATTGGAAAAATTAACACGTGGGCAGGAATTGCAGTTACGCCTGCAAAGTACAGTAGAAGGACTATCGATTGCTGCAATTTCCTATTATGTAATTAGTTTGTTGCTTTATGGGTTCAAAGCAATAAAAGCTGCAGGATGGCCGATTCATCCAGAATTGGTAACGGGATTACTAATTCCAGTGGTCATTTGGTCTGTGTGGTATATAACACACCGAATTCATAAAAAATTCTTAGAATCACATTAACCTTCTATGATCCTTAAAGCTAATAACTTAGATGATTTCCAACGGCGCCACGGCCCTGTAAAATCGTATTTTTTAATTCAGAGCTTGTATTAGGATAATCACGACTAGAATGTAGTCCACGGCTTTCATGGCGTTGCATGGCGCATTGGATGATCAGATTCGCTGTTGTAACTAAATTACGTAGCTCTAATAAATCACCGGTTACACGGAAATTCGTGTAGTACTCGTTGATTTCTTCATGCAGCAATTTGACCCGATGTTGCGCGCGTTCAAGGCGCTTGTTGGTTCTAACAATTCCTACATAATTCCACATGAATCGACGTAATTCATCCCAATTATGGGAAATTACGACTTCCTCATCCGCATCAGTTACACGACTTGCATCCCAATCCGGCAAGGCAGCAGATTCCTGGTTAGGTTGATCTAATATATGTTTTGCTGAGGTCATTCCGAATACTAAACACTCTAGTAAGGAGTTGCTTGCTAATCGATTGGCGCCATGAAGACCAGTAAATGCAGTTTCACCAATTGCATATAAGTTATTCAAATCAGTCATTCCATTTTGGTCTGTTATGATACCCCCACACATATAATGCGCTGCTGGTACAACCGGAATCGGTTGTTTTGTGATATCAATACCAAAATCAAGGCATCGTGAATAAATCGTTGGGAAGTGCTGTTTAAGAAATGAGATTGGTTTATGGGAGATATCAAGATAGACACAATCAAGGCCACGCTTCTTCATTTCAAAATCGATGGCGCGAGCGACAATATCGCGAGGAGCAAGTTCTGCACGTTCATCATGTGAAGGCATAAAGCGTTCACCATTGGGTAGCTTTAATAAACCGCCTTCACCGCGAACCGCTTCACTGATTAAAAATGATTTTGCATGAGGGTGGTAAAGACACGTTGGATGAAATTGGATGAATTCCATGTTAGCTACGCGGCATCCTGCCCGCCATCCCATGGCGATGCCATCACCCGTTGCTGTATCCGGGTTAGTGGTGTAGAGATAAACTTTGCCCGCCCCCCCTGTTGCAAGAACCGTGTTTTGTGCCGAGAATGTGATGATTTTATCTGATTTGATATCTAAGATATAAGCGCCATGGCATCGATTCAGTTGATTTAATGGATTGGCTAATAATTTTTTATTTGTAATCAAGTCAACCGCGATATGATTCTCGAAGATTGAAATATTTTTATGTGCTTGGGTCTGCCGAATTAAAGCAAGTTGAACTGCCTGACCTGTTGCATCATTGATATGGATGACGCGACGAACACTGTGCCCCCCTTCGCGCGTTAAATGGTACCCAGTTTCATTTTGAGCATCTTTGGTGAAATCGACCTGTTGTGAAATTAGCCACTGAATGGCTGCAGGGCCTTGTTCGACGACATATTTCGTTATTGCGGTATCGCATAGTCCAGCACCCGCAATAAGCGTATCTTGGATGTGTTTGTCGGGAGAATCTTCAGTAGATAAGGCAGCGGCAATACCACCTTGAGCCCAGCTACTTGCACTATCAAGCAGAGTCCGTTTTGTGACAATAGCAACTTTCTGAGTATTTGCTAAATTAAGTGCGAGCGTGAGTCCAGCCAAACCGCTCCCAATGATGAGCGTATCAAAATGAACTTGCATATGTTTATTATTATTTGTTAACTAAATATAGAGCTACTGTTGTTTTTATTCTAGCACGAGAGGGAAACTGCGTTTGCTGATATACCCTATAACATTTTTTGCGTTATCGCGTGGCTAAGTGCTAGAGCATTCTAATACAAGCGAGGTTGCTAAGGGTGTAGTAGAATTAGCTGACGATTAATCGCTTGCTCCTGTTCTTTGATCGTGTGAATGGAATTAGGGTGAATATCTACCAGTTAAACTGAAAATCTACCTGATTTTTTACCCTGACATTATTTTTTAAAATCTCTAACAAAATCAATAGTTTTTTGATCTGAAATAATCTTATGATGGTTCGAACTCGATTTGCTCCAAGCCCTACAGGGTATCTCCATATTGGTGGTGCGCGTACTGCATTGTTTTCATGGGCATTTGCACGTAAGCATGGTGGTAAATTTGTTTTACGTATTGAAGACACAGATCTAGAGCGCTCAACGCAAGAATCTGTACAAGCGATTTTAGATGGCATGGCCTGGTTAAATTTAGATTATGACGAGGGCCCTTATTATCAGATGCAACGATTGACTCGTTATCAAGAAGTTGCTGAACAGCTATTGCGAACTAATCAAGCGTATTATTGTTATGCAACCAAAGAAGAACTTGATTTATTAAGAGAGGGTCAGCGAGCAGCTGGACAAAAACCCCGCTATGATGGTCGTTGGCGTGATAATAAGTCAATACCACCGCAGGGGATAAAGCCGGTGATTCGATTGAAAAATCCGCTAGAGGGAGAAGTTGTCTTTGATGATTTAGTCAAAGGCAGGATTAGTGTTGCGAATAACGAACTTGATGATCTAGTGCTAATGAGAAGTGATGGGACACCGACCTATAATTTTGGGGTTGTATTGGATGATCTTGATATGCAAATTAGCCATGTGATTCGAGGAGATGATCATGTCAATAATACACCGCGTCAGATCAACATTTTGAAGGCGCTTAGTGCATCGTTACCTCAGTATGCACATGTGCCGATGATTTTAGGTGCAGATGGTGAGCGGCTTTCTAAACGTCATGGCGCGGTATCAGTGATGCATTATCATGAAGAGGGTTATTTGCCTAAAGCGTTGGTAAACTATCTGGCCCGTTTAGGATGGTCTCATGGTGATGATGAAATTTTTTCTAGTGAACAATTGATTGAATGGTTTGATCTTGAATCAATCAATCGTGCGCCAGCTAAATTTAATCCAGAAAAATTGCAGTGGCTTAATCAGCATTACCTCAAAACAGAAGCTATTACTGATATTGCTCATTTAACCATTCCTTTTCTAGAAAAAGATAATTGTGAAATTTCTAATCGTGAATACTTGCATAAAGTAGTGAGTTTACTCAAAGATCGAGTGAGTACGATAAGTGAACTTGCTGATGCTGCTGTTTATTTTTTTCGAGTATTAGCGCCTTCTGAAGAGTTGAGAGCGCAATATTTCAATAATGAAACAAAATCAATTCTGGTTTCTCTAATCGATCGATTTTCTTCGATTAGCTGGGATAAACAATTGATTCATGACGAAATTAAAAATACAGCGACAGCGTTTGGTGTTAAACTGCCTAAGATTGCAATGCCCTTGAGAGTTGCAATTACCGGTGAAGTCCATACACCTTCGATTGATGCGGTACTTGAGATACTTGGAAAATCGGAGACATTGAATCGATTAAATCGGCAAATTACGACTTTGTAAATTTATCTATCGCTTTACAAGGATATTTAGCGTCAGTATAATCGCCTATTCTTTCAGTCTAGGGGGTATAGCTCAGCTGGGAGAGCGCTTGCATGGCATGCAAGAGGTCAGCGGTTCGATCCCGCTTATCTCCACCAGTTTTTGCAATACTTTTTATGATCTTGTCCCCATCGTCTAGAGGCCTAGGACATCACCCTTTCACGGTGAGTACAGGGGTTCGAATCCCCTTGGGGACGCCAGCTAAATTCTATTCAGATAGAAATTTTCTCTATCGCGCTCTATTTTTGGCTAACGTAGTTATCAAGATAGTTTATAAATACCTAACTTGCTCAAGTTCTCGTTTGTATTGCCATGATTCATAGCAATACCTTAAATCTATTCTTTAAAGCTTAGATTCTCGGTGAAACCAATCTCTTTTGCGATTTTAAAGTTATTGAGCGATGGCCAGTTTCATTCAGGAACGCAAATTGCCCAATTTTTGGGCGTTTCTCGTACCAGTGTATCGAATGCACTCCGTGGTATCGATGAATTTGGTGTGACGCTCTATCGTGTAACCGGGAAAGGATATCGCTGGATCAATCCGGTGCAATGGTTGGATAAGAATGCTATTAATCAATATCTTGCTGAATATTCACAGCGATTCCGAATAACGATTGATGAAGTCGTTGAATCCACTAATACAATTCTGTTAAATACAAGTAAAGCAAAAAATTATGATCAATCGATGATTGATGTGGTGGTAACGGAATTACAAACAAAAGGCAGGGGTCGTCGAGGGCGCTCGTGGTTTTCTGGTTTAGGTGATAGTTTAACTTTTTCTTTGTCTTGGCAATTTCAGCAAGGAGTCAATTTTCTGGCTGGTCTAAGCTTAGTAGTTGGAATTGCAATAATACGAACCTTTACGTCACTGGGAATAAGAGAGGTCGCCCTAAAGTGGCCTAATGATTTATTATTCAATAGCAGTAAATTAGGTGGGGTATTGATTGAATTACAGGGAGAAGTACAGGGGCCAGCTACAGCAGTAATTGGCATTGGAATCAATCTAACCTTATCGGATAAAACTAAGCTTTACGTTGATCAGGATATCTCAGATCTTTATTCGATAACGCATACCCCAATTGATCGCAATAAACTACTTGCTTCATTGCTGATTGAAATGGCAACGGTATTAGAAATTTTTGCGGCTGAAGGCTTCCCACCTTTTAAGGAAGAGTGGATCAGTTATCATAGCTATGAAGCAAGGGAAGTTGAAGTGTTATTGCCAGCTGGGTTGATTGAAAGAGGAATTGTAACTGGAATAACGGAAGATGGTTCGTTACGACTACAAATGGAATCTGGATTGAAAAGCTTTCATTGTGGTGAGATTAGCTTGCGTAAAATTGGTTGAGAATTTTTTATTCAATGACTTGTTTGCTCGTTATCGATTCAGGTAATACTGCCATAAAGTGGGGATTGGTGGATAAGGATAAATGGATTGATAAAGGGGTTGCCATGCAGACGCATCGCGATTCATTAGGAGATGTCTGGGGGAAAATACCGGAACCATCACAGGTTACGATCTCAAATGTGGCTGGATCACTCGCAGAACAATCACTGATGCTGATATTTAAACAGCTTCAGTGGACAGCAAAGGTAAATTGGGCTTTCTCAAAAAGTGATCAATGTGGGGTTAAGAATTATTATGATATTCCTTCTCAACTAGGAAGTGATCGATGGGCTGCTTTAATTGCTGCATGGAGCATGAAGCAACAAGCCTGTTTAGTCGTGTGTGTTGGAACCACCATGACGGTTGATATTCTTTCTAATCAAGGTGAATTTATGGGTGGAATTATTTTGCCTGGATTTGATTTGATGCAAAGCACGTTAATAAACCAAACCGCGTTATTAACCGATTCCAGCAACGGTTGTTTTCAAAAGGTACCGCGTAATACCCAAGATGCCATGGTGAGCGGCGCAATTTATGGGTTAACTGGCGCAATCGAGCAGATGTATAGCATATTTACAAAGAGCTTAAGTCATTCTAATCCTAAATGTATTATTAGCGGGAAAGGTGCTCAAGCGGTGCTGCCTTATATCGATATTGCTGGCAAAGAATGGGTAGATGATCTAGTGCTAGAAGGGTTAAGGATTATTTCATTGACAGATTCGAGTGCTATATTTACTTGAGCGATGATCAGATGATGTCAATTTTACAAGGGATAAGATTTTATACGACGGTCAATCACCTTAAGGATCTTCCAAAAACAACAAACATAGAAGTGGCATTTGCTGGTCGCTCAAATGCGGGAAAATCAAGTGCGATTAACACATTGACGAGGCGTAACCGACTTGCTTTTGTCAGTAAAATGCCTGGGCGCACCCAGCATATCAATTACTTTCAATTGAATGATGGTAATTTTCTGGTTGATCTTCCAGGTTATGGATATGCAAAAGTACCGCAATTGATACGTGAGCATTGGAGGCATTTACTGAGTACTTATTTACAAACCCGGTCTAATTTAGTTGGGTTGATATTGATTATGGATGTGCGCCATCCACTGACTGAGCTTGATCAAAAAATGCTTGAGTGGTTTTTGATCACAAATAAACCGGTTCACATTTTGTTGTCTAAATCAGATAAGTTGTCACGAAACCAATCAATGAAAACCTTAAAAAGCGTACAAAATTTTTTGTTAGAACAATATCCGCATTGTACAGCCCAATTATTTTCTAGTTTAGCAACTGTCGGGGTCGAGGAAACATTGCAGGTATTATCAAATTGGTTTAAATCAACCGACTAATTTTACAGTATGATGCTTTACTGTCACATTAGGCAAAAAAAAACCCCCGGTCAAAGGGGAAAAACCGGGGGAGTTGCCTTATCTCAAAGGCCTCGCCTCAGGGAGGGAAGGCGAGAGACGATCATCATATGCTTGCGTCTAAGCATATGAGACGAAATTCTCTGTTAAGTTCATTTTATTTCAATTTTTTTCTTAAATTGCTATGTCACCATTAAGTCAATACCCACAAAAAAGAATGCGGCGATTACGTCGTGATAACTTTTCAAGAAATTTAGTTAGAGAGAATTTATTAAGTGTTGATGATCTTATTTACCCTGTATTTGTGTTAGATGGACAACATCTCAAAGAATCAGTTGCTTCAATGCCCGGTGTCTCAAGGCTAAGTATCGATCTGCTATTGCATCAAGCTGAGCAATGTGTGAATTTAGGTATTCCAGCAATGGCGTTATTTCCGGTTGTTGACGCCTCATTAAAGAGCTTAACTGCTCATGAAGCACTAAACCCTGAGGGGTTAGTACCTAGAACGGTGAGAGCATTAAAAAAGCATTTTCCAGAATTAGGTGTGATTACCGATATCGCACTGGACCCTTATACGAGCCATGGCCAGGATGGATTGATTGATGAGAATGGTTATGTACTAAATGATGAGACAATTTTAGTGTTAGAGCAGCAAGCCGTGGTGCATGCCCAAGCCGGCGCTGATATCGTTGCGCCTTCTGATATGATGGACGGTAGAGTGGCTGCGATTCGAAAAAAATTAGATGATAATCAGCACATCCATACGCGGATTCTTGCCTATTCGGCGAAATATGCGTCAAGTTTTTATGGGCCATTCAGGGATGCGGTGGGTTCGTCAGCGAACTTGAAATCAGGTAATAAATACACTTATCAAATGGATCCTGCCAATTCAGATGAAGCATTATGGGAAGTTGGGCTAGATTTACAAGAGGGTGCAGATATGGTCATGATTAAACCAGGTATGCCCTATCTGGACATTGTTCGCAGAGTGAAGGAGAAATTTGGTGCTCCCACCGTTGTTTATCAAGTGAGTGGTGAGTATGCAATGCTCAAAGCAGCGGCAATCAATGGTTGGCTAAATGAGGAAGCTTGTGTTCTAGAGGCGCTGCTTGCTTTTAAACGAGCTGGCGCTGATGCGATTATGACCTATTTTGCACTAGACGCAGCCGGTTGGTTAAAACAAAGCGGGTCGTAGGAAGCAATTGAATAGGAGAATCTAAAAGGCTTGACTCCAGAAATCGTCATTTGATAAAAGGTCTTCATCACTATCATTAACTGTTGCCACAGGAGGAAGGTGCTCTTGAAAAAAGTATTCGCTCATTCCTCCTGCTGTTTCTCTTAACCCAGTAGCTGGATTTATTTTTGCGGTAACAATTCCTTTTGGAGGGGTATAGGTCGCAACTGGAATCTGTTTTAACGCTTTCTCCATATAATTAATCCAGATCGGTAACGCTACCTTACCCCCGGTTTCATTTTTTCCAAGTGACTTCGGTTCGTCAAATCCCACCCAGGAAACGGTAATCAAGTCTTTCTGGTATCCGCAAAACCATGCATCAATGAAATTACTGGTAGTTCCAGTTTTTCCAGCGAGATCATTACGTTTAAGTTGCTTTGCTGCTGTCGCAGTACCTCGTTGTATGACATCTTGCATCATACTGTTCATCAGAAACGCATTGCGTGGGTCGATAATTTGTGTTGCATTTTGACCTGCCACAAGTGGATCGACTTGCTGAACGATATTGCCTTTATCGTCTTCAACGCGCTCAATGAAATAAGGCTCTACCTTATATCCGCCATTCGCAAATATGGCGTAACCCGATGCCATTTGTAGAGGAGTTACGGAGCCTGCCCCTAATGCCATGGGTAAATAGGGTGGATGGCGGTTGCTATCGAAGCCAAAACGTGCAATATAGTCTTGTGCATAGCGTGGGCCAATGGCCTGTAGAATTCGAATCGATGCAAGATTTTTGGATTGCGCAAGCGCAACACGCATGCGAATCGGGCCACCAAACTTACCATCGAAATTCTTGGGTTCCCATGCTTTACTCCCTGTTTGAGCGGCATCAAAATAAATAGGAGCATCATTAATAATGGTGGCAGGTGTAAATCCTTTTTCTAGAGATGCTGAATAGATGAAGGGTTTAAAGCTTGATCCAGGCTGTCTCCATGCCTGAGTAACATGATTGAATTGATTTAAGTAGAAATCAAAACCACCAACCAGCGCACGTATTTTTCCATCGTTTGCATCAATTGAAATCAGCGCAGCCTCAACCTCAGGTAACTGCGTAATTTTCCATTGGTTCTGATTGTTTTTCTGAACGCGAATGAGTGAACCCTTGCGAATTCTCTTATTCCCTAATTGTGGATCAGTAGCAAGGTATTTCTTGGCTATTTTTAAGCCATCACCCGAAATTTGAATGGGTTGTCCGTTCTTTAGAATTGCTTCAATCTGATTGGAATTTGAAGATATTACTGCTGCGATTAGTAGATCATCACTATCGCTATGTTCTTGTAGCGCGGATATAAGCGTTTTTGCCGGATTAACATCACTGGGTGGAATATCTACCAATGCTTCTGCACCTCTATAACCATAACGTGAGTCGTAATCTAAAATTCCTTTACGGACAGCCTCATAAGCTGCCACTTGATCAGCCTTGTGAATGGTAGTGTAGACCTTTAGTCCACGGGTATACACATCCTCTCCATACTGTTGATACAATGCTTGGCGTGCCATTTCGACGATGTGATCGGCAGGCATGGCATTAATACGAGTTTGTCGGTGAATTAAAATAGTTTGTTTTTCAGCTTCTTCGTATTCTTTGGCTGAAATATAGCTAAGCTCATGCATTCTTTTTAGCACGTAGTGTTGCCGTGCCTTTGATCGTTTGAGGTCAACGACCGGATTTAATCGTGAAGGCGCTTTAGGCAACCCTGCTAGCATTGCGGCTTCTGCAAGATTGATATTGATAAGTGGCTTCCCAAAATAGGTTTGTGCCGCTGCTGAAAAGCCGTGGCTTCTTTGCCCTAAGTATATTTGATTGATATAAAGTTCTAGTATCTTGTCTTTATCAAGGCTGTGCTCAATCTTAAAGGCAAGGAGCGCTTCACTAAATTTTCGAGTTAGGGTTTTTTCTTTGGTTAGAAAAAAATTCCGAGCAACTTGCATGGTGATAGTACTCGCACCCTGTAATGTACCCCCACCAGAAAAATTGGAGTATGCAGCTCTCAGTACGCCAATATAATCGACCCCTCCGTGCTGATAAAAGCGATCATCCTCTGCAGCTAAAATCGCTTTTTTTAAAAATACCGGTGTTTCACGAATATTGACGAAATCTCGTCTTTCTTCCCCAAATTCTCCAATAAGCAATCCCTCTGCACTATAAATGCGTAGCGGTATTTTCGGTCGATAATCAGTAATGACTTCAAGAGAGGGTAAGGTCGGGATGATGACGAGAGCAGCAAACACAACTAACAAAATGCCAATCAAACTGACGGCGAAAAGCGCAATAAAGGGATAAGTTAACCAACGGAGTGACATGAAAGGGATTGCTTAATAAAGGGAGGAATCGATTTCCAATTTAGAGGGTATTACTACTGTTTTTAATCAAATTAAATACTGATCAAATCTGTCAGAATGCTCAGCAAGTTAGGTGAAGCTACGATAGGTAAGCTAAATGAAATTAATGATGAGCAATGATCCCATTTCTTAGAAATAGCTGCCTTTCAACTGTAACTCTAAAATATTGTTTCAAATAAATCAATGCTCGGAAAAACTTTTAATCTTGATCTTAATCTTTTTTTTCCTCAATCGCCCAGATTGTTAGGGATTGATATTAGCTCATCATCAGTCAAGATAATAGAACTTTCCAAGATCAAGAAAAAATCAACCAATACGTATCGTTTGGAACGCTATGTCATTGAACCGATGTCCAAAGAAGCAATCATTGATGGCAATATTCAAAATCTTGAAGCTGTCGGTGAAAGTATTCGTAAGGGGTGGAAAAAAACCGGTTCACGCCTTAAAGAGGCTGCTCTTGCTTTACCAGCAGCAGCAGTAATCACTAAGAAAGTCGTGCTGCCAGCAGGTCAGAGAGAAGAGGATATGGTGTTTCAGGTTGAGACAGAAGCCAATCAATACATACCTTTCTCCTTAGACGAAGTCAATCTTGATTTTCAAGTATTGGGGCCTGTGCTTGACCATCCAGAAGAAGTAGAGGTGCTCATTGCAGCTTCTCGTAAAGAAAAAGTGGAAGATATGGTTGCTGCAGTTCAAACAGCGGGTTTAAAAGCAGTGGTCATGGATGTTGAGCCTTTTGCAGCGCAAGCTGCTTTTGAGTTAATGAAGCATCAATTGCCAGAAGGCGGGAAAAACCAGGTAATTGCACTAGTCGATATTGGTGCGAGTATTACACGGATAAATATCATTCATGACGGTGAGTCGGTTTACGCTCGTGATCAACCGTTTGGTGGAGATCAGCTGACTCAAGAGATACAGAATCAGTTTAACTTATCAGTTGAAGAAGCTGAAGCAGCAAAGCGTAAAGGAACATTACCAGAAAATTACGACCAGGATGTATTACAGCCTTTTTGTGAGACGCTTGCATTAGAAATTGCGCGAGCATTTCAGTTCTTTTTTACGTCAACACAGTACATGCAAGTAGACTGTATTTTTCTATCGGGAGGGTGTGCAACGATCCCAGGTTTAGAAGCCATTATCGCTGCGCGTACGCAAACGATTACGCAAATAGCGAACCCTTTCTTTAATATGGAACTATCGAACCGAGTTTCACAACGCCAATTAAAGCAAGATGCACCACTGCTTTTGATTGCTTGTGGTTTAGCAATGCGTAGCTTTGATCCATCATGATCCGAATAAATCTACTTCCTCATCGTGAACTAAAACGTAAGGCTCGCCAGCAGCAGTTTGCCATTCTAGCTGGAATGACTTGTGCGCTAGGGTTGTTCATTGTCTGGGGAATGTATGAATATATTGCCGGAGAGATTGAGCATCAGAACGGTCGCAATCAGTATTTACAAAATCAAATTGCTATTCTCGATAAACAAATCGAAGAAATTAAGCGCATTAAAGAACAAAAGCAAGAGCTGATCGCCCGCAAAGGAGTGGTTGAAGCACTACAGCTCGATAGAGCAAAAGTGGTGCATGTCTTGGATCAAGTGGCACGACTGATGCCAGATGGCGTTTATCTCAAAAGTTTAAAACAAACTGAACAACATATCCATTTGTCGGGTTACGCACAATCCAATGCGTGGGTTTCTACCTTGATGCGCAACTTGGATGCATCGCCTTGGTTTGAATCGCCATTACTTATCGAAATCAAGGCAGCAACTATTAATAATAGTCGTTCAAACGAATTTGATTTAAATGTCAGATTGTCTGAGTCGCCTAATAGCTTGACTGAACAGCTTTGATATCACTGCATGCACTATGAGCCTACTAGAAGAATTGCAACGAATAAACCCGAATGATCCGGGAAGTTGGCCAGCAAAAATTAAAGCGGGCGCGCTCATTATTTTGCTCTGTTTACTGATATTTGCTGGCTATTTTTTTATTTGGGAAGAGCAATGGGTCGAGCTTGAAAATGCAGAAACTGAGGAAAAAACACTCAAAGAAAACTTTTTAACTAAGAAAAAAAGTGCAGTCAACTTAGTGGTAATGCAGCAACAGTTAATTGAAATTGAAAATTCGCTAAGCGCAATGCTCAAACAACTTCCTAACAAATCCGAGCTAGATGCATTACTTGTGGATATCAATAGAGCTGGTTTAGGGCGCGGCCTGCAATTTGAATTATTTAAGCCTGCTGCAAGTGAATTAATTAAAGAATTTTATGCAGAGTTACCGGTAACAGTTCGGGTGACCGGGAATTATCACGATATCGGTGCTTTCGCCAGCGATGTTTCTCAGTTATCCCGTATTGTAACGCTACATGATATTGAAATCTTGCCTGGAAAAGATCAACAGCTCGTATTAAGCGCCACGGCAAAAACGTTTCGCTATCTTGATGATGAGGAGCTCGCAAGTCAAGGTAAAGCCCCGAGTGGAGGCAAGAAATGAACGATAGGATTCGTTTATTATTAATTGGGTTTGTTATCGTATTGACTGGATGTGAAGCAAATACCCATTCTGATCTTGAGGAATTCGTGAACCATTCGAGTGAAGGTCTACACGGGACCGTTGAACCATTGCCTGAAATTCAAACTATTACTCAGTTTACCTATGCAGCCTTTGAGTTACCGAATCCCTTTTCACCCAGGAAGAATAATCAAGTCAAAGAAAATCAAGGATCGATTCAGCCTGATTTCAAGCGTCGTAAAGAGGTGCTGGAGAGTTTTCCCTTGGAAAATTTAGCAATGGTGGGGACGTTACAGCGTGATCGACAAATTTACGCATTGATTAAAGCGCCCGATAGCACCCTGCACCGTGTCAAAGTAGGGAATTACCTAGGCCAAAATTTTGGATTGATTACCGGAATTTCTGAAGCTGAAATCAAATTGAGAGAAATTATTCAGGATAGTGCAAGCGATTGGACGGAACATCCAAGTACACTTATGTTACAAGCCCAGGAGCAGAGATAATGGAGACAAAAGCAGTGAAAAAATATTCTCAAAAATGGCTGCCCATACTGCAATTATTGCTGATAGGTATTTTTTACCAGAACGCTG
>WBZU01000629.1_pt1 | contig 29325 bp, 19 predicted proteins | sample 5204311 | NCBI WGS metagenome assembly WBZU01 (sample SAMN12344359, study PRJNA552823) | activated sludge metagenome | biome: Activated sludge suspended growth; feature: Nitrification reactor; material: Wastewater; isolation source: activated sludge from nitrification reactor of wastewater...
CACGCGAGAGCATCAGGGATACGGCAACGCGTCAAGCATCCATCGCAATCCGCATCACCACTTGGCTGCCCAGTTGCCCGCTCGATCGCTATCGACATCACCACTTGGCTGCCCAGTTGCCCACTCGAACGGGTTCTATATCACCACTTGGCCGCCCAGATCCCACTCGAACGCGTTCTATATCACCACTTGGCTGCCCAGTTGCCCACTCGAACGCGTTCTATATCACCACTCGGCCGCCCAGTCGCCCATCCGAACACGTTCGGGTGCACTACCCGCCCGCTCAGGTGCTTGTCCAATCGCGATCGACATCACCACTTTTCTGTGCAGGCGCTGCTCCCACCATAAAAAGATGTGGCTCTCCAGATGGCAATACGCAGCATTGCGGACTTGCCGGACGGCCCAGGGTGAATTGCGTAATGGCTACGAATTGTTGGTTGACTCGCCGCAAAGTCCGGGGAAACAAATGAAGCGCGGCTCGAAAGCTCGGAAAATTTCGGCCAATAACCCGTTCAGCGTCGACGACGTCGCGCCGTCAATGCCCATGCGCCGATGGCCAAGCCAAACGCAATTCGACCATTGTCGTTGCTCGAAACGGTGCGGCAGGAACAGCCCGAATCTGTGCCGCCCGGCGGTGGCTCATTCACGCCGCCGCGATCCGGAATGCCACCTTGGCCGACGCCACCCATTCCGCCCGACGAAGACATTCCTCCACCACCGGCCATACCGCCCATTCCACCCGCGCCGGCCGAACCGGAGCTGGATGACGTGGTATTGGATTCGTCGTCATCGAATGCGTCTTTGCATCCGGGATCCGTCGGATAATCGCTAACGCCGTCGTTATCGTCGTCGAGACCGTTCGCGCAGGCAGGCACGTCCGCCTCGTTTACGTCGTCGGCGCTCGCACAACCGGAGTCATTCGGGAAATCGGTTTGTCCGTCGCCATCGTCGTCCATACCGTTGCTACACGCCGCTCCGCCGGTTTCGTCGTTATCGAGCACCGACGAACAGCCTGGATCCATGGGATAATCGGCCAATCCATCGCCGTCGTTGTCTTTGCCGTCGGAACACGCCGGAATATCGGTTTCGTCCGGATCAATGGCGCTTTCGCACCCCGGATCGTCCGGAAAATCGATTTTCCCGTCGCCATCGTTATCGATGCCGTCGCTGCAGAACGTCACCGCATTCACGCCCTGCACGACCACATCCGGATCGGACACGAGACTCACGATTTCATTCGCCGCTTGCGCCGTGGCATTCAAATGCTGCCCGGCATAAAGCGTCGGCACCGTCGCCGTAAATGCGCCGCCCGCACCCGCAACCACGGGCGCCGTGGGCAAACCATTGACGTAAACGATGACTGTTGCGCCCATGCCTTCCGACGTCGTGCCTTTGACCGTTTTCGCCCCGGCCAAGACCGGATCGATCAGCACCGGAGCCTCCGAACGCATGATATCGACGAGCACCGGAGCCAATTTGAACGTGCTGTTCTCCGTGTCTCGACCCACGCCGGCGTCGCGGAATTGCGTCTGCAAATCCACCGTATACACACCCGGCATGACCATAGCGCCAACCGTCGCGTCGAATTCGAGCGTCAACTTGCCCGCGTTCTTGGGAACCGTTGCCAATCCATTCGTAAAGCTGAGGACGTTGCCTGCAATCGCGGGATTCGCCACGTTCGCGCCATTGATTTTCGGGGCGGTACACGGAGCCGCCGAACAGAACGAAAAACCCGTCGGAAGCGTCGCCTTGACAAACGCCGCCGCGTTCAACGTCGCATCACCCGTGCCATTGTTCGTCGTCGTCAGCGTATAATGCACGACGCCGCCTTTGGTCGTCGCCGGAGGATCCGTCGCCGGGTTTGTCGAAGCAACGCCGGCATGGCTGATCACGACAATCGGTTCGATATCCGTGAGCGCCACGACGGAAAACCCCGGATTCGGCAAAGCATCCGAAACATAACGCGCTCGGTTCAAGGTCGACAAACCACCGCCCGTCACGTTCATGTCCCATTGAAACGTATACGCATCACCGGGCATGAGGTTCATCGTGGGCCAGGTGAGCAAACCATTACCGACGGTCGGCGCAGGCCCCTGCAACGTGCTCTTGAAACTCACGTCCCCCGCGACGAACGTATCGGTCACGACGACATTCGTTTGCGGATTGATACTCAGGTTTTTCCCCTTGATCGTATAGGTGAGAACGTCACCCGTCACCGCCAAAAGCTTGTCCACGCTGAGCTCGAAAAACAAATTGAGCGAAACGCACGCCGGAGCCGGCACGAAATACCGCCACGTATTGTCCTGACCTTGCTGCGGCATGGCCGCGTCACCGCCGAACACTTCGGAACAGTTCACGTCCATCATCATGGTCGGATCGAGCGGCAATGCTTTGACCCGCAAGGAAACCTCGGCAAAGTATTCTTCACCGACAATGAGTTCCCCTACGGCAAACCGCACCGCATTGGTATCGGGCGGCAATGGATTGTCCAGCGACAGATCCCATCCGGCATCCGTGGGCACGCCCATGCGCACATAACCACCCGCGCAACTTTGGCAATTCGTCGCCACGCCCGTGCCGATCTCCGCCCCCATCGTGCGAATACGATGCCAAGGCCCAATGGGCGCATCCGAATTGGCCGTCTCGTCGTCATCGAGCGTCGACTTGCATTCCGGATCGTTCGGATAATCCATTTTGCCGTCGGCGTCGTTGTCCATGCCGTCGCTGCATTTCGGCAAAAGCACCTTTTCGTATTTGTAGTGCGTCTCCGGCCCGGCAACGGCCGAGCCAAACCCGAACGGCGTATTTCCCGTTCCGCCGGTAATGCCGCCATTGGCGCCATACGCGACCGCTTGGACGCGATCCCATTCGTTGTGCGCGTAAAACGGAGGCCCGGCAAAACCCAGGAAGTTATCGAGCTGCCCGGCACCCGTCGGAACCGGATTCACTTCCGTTCCATTCAGCACCGTAATGAACGTATTGCCCGGATTACGAAGCGTCCGGGCATCCGTGCTGTAGAAAATGCCGGTGTCCGCATAGACTTGCGACAACGACCCATTTTCCAGCCCAATGCCGGTGTAGTTGCCGTTGCCTCGAGGCCCCCAACCGTCGTCCATTTGCGGACCGCGTTTCGGCGCCACCGTTTTCCCATTGCGATCGATGATGCGTGCCCCGACCACTTCCGTATTCGCAGGCACGTATTCCGTAATGTACCCGCCGGCCCCGCGAGACGCATTGTTGGGCACGGGCGTAAATTGCAGAATGAACGTCAATACGTCGCCCACTTTGGCCTTCGTATCCGTTCCCATGCCCCCCGGCGTCGGATTGCCTTGCGGATCCAAGGCCACAACCGTCGCTTGACTAATGCGTTTGGCCGTTTGAACCTGCGCCACGCTGTGCGCATCGGCGCTCGTCGTCAGCAAAAGCGGAAGTAACCCCGCACAAAATGCCCAGGATCGTTTTCTCATGACGCACCTCCTCATTTCGGAATCGGCGGGGGTTCCGGAATCTCACGCGGAACGATGATGTACACCTTGCGCACGTCGAGCACCGTCACGAGGTCCCCGAGCACGCGAATGTCGGCCGCAAAAAGCTGATCCACTTCGAGCGGCTTTTGGAAATCGTTGTATCCCTTGACGTCGAATTTCACCGTACTTCCGGGCGTAACTCCCCGGAAAATATCGCCGTCGATCGTCGCTCCCGAAGGCGGCGGCGCAACAGGCGTAATCGATTTGATGAAATCAGCCGTGGTAAAACCAGGCGTCACGACCTCGCCCTTCAACCCGTTCGTCACACCGATTGTGTCCGTCGAAATATCCAAAACGCCAAGCTGGGCGAGCTGGACGACGGCCGACGTAATCAAGTCACCAAGCCCCGAACCGTCCGGCTTGACGTCGAAGACGACCGGACAAACGGGTTTTCCACCAACCATCGTGGGGTCTTTCGGCGCTCCGGCGACCCCCGTCAAACACTTACCCGTATTGATATCGGGCGGAATGACCGCTTTCGTCGAAATCGCCAATTCTTCGAGCTGCGCCCGGGGATCATTCGGCGTTCCAACGTTTTCCAAGCTGTCGATCCCCACGACCCGCGCCCCGATCGCCGCGAGCGCCCCGAGCGCCGCCTGTTTGCTGTGCGCCCCGGGAACCACGGTTTGATAATCGATCGCTTCATGCGAAATGGCATCGGTGATCTGCAAAATGATGGGCAACGCATCCTTGCGGAATCCCACGCCGCCAATCGAACCCATCGGAGCAAACGGACCATAACCCAAATCCGGAAGCCCCGTACCGCTCGCCCATTGATACAGCGATTCATACCCCGCTTCGGGTACGTCGAGACCACCGGCCGCGGGCGGCAAGAGCGACAAGCCATTGCTTATTTTTGCCACGTCCGTGGTGATCGGCTGGAGCAATTCGTAAGGTTTGTCGCCGGGCAAGCCAAACGGGGCCAGCGGCATATCTTCGAATCGGCCCACGCCAAACGCCGCATCCGTAATGACGGCGCGCACGCCCGGAACGATGGTGTTGTCGAGAGCCGCTTGAATCGCCGCGATTTCCTCGCCAAACGACCCCGTCGTATCGACCGAGATGAATACATCGGCCTGGCGAACATTGGTCGTGAAATCGAGCTGCCCCGACTTTTCCGCCCCAAGGTAGGGCAAAACGAAATAGAAATCGCCCGCCGGAATCGACACGGCCGGATCATTCGGATCACTTCCCGCAATCTTTTCCACCAGGTCCGGCGTGCCATCACCGTCGGTATCGGCCGAAAGAGGCGACGATTCACCCGGATCCACCATGCCGTTGCCATTGGGATCTTCCTGGGCATCGGGAACGAAATCGCCGTCGGAATCCACATCCAAGAAATCGGGAATCATATCCCCGTCGGTATCGACCGGTGGTGATACGATATCGGCGTCGCCCGCTTCCAGAGCGTCCTTGATTCCATCACCGTCGCTATCGTCGTCACGGAAATTGGGGATGTTGTCTTTATCCGGTTCCCCGGCGAATTCGTGTTTGTCCGAAATGGAATCGCCATCGGAATCAAGGTCCACGAAATCCGGCGTGCCGTCTCCATCGGTATCGACAATGGCAAATGCCGCGTCGAGCTCCTGGTTGTCTTTCCAACCATCGCCATCGCTGTCGATATCGCGAAAATCCGGCGCACCATCGGCATCGGTATCTCGGACAGCCGTCGTCAGGTCCTTGTCGCCCGCTTCGTCCGCATCGAGAATCCCGTCGCCATCGCTGTCGTAATCAAGCCAATCCGGGAATTCGTCACCGTCGGTGTTTACGTTCGTCGAATTGCCTTCGTCGGCATTCGAAATGCCGTCCCCATCAGCGTCCGCGGATGGCGAAGTCGACGCCCCTCCGTCGTCGCCGCATCCGGCAACCACACAAAGCGCCAAGGAAAAGAAAATGCCAAGTCGTCTCATCGGTACCTCCGATGAGGTCAGGACAGCACGAATTACACGCGAATGATATCAATTCGCGTCGGGGTTTTGAATTTGATGATGCGGAATGGGTGGTAATTGGAGAATGCAGGATACGTATTGCCACGTCGAAGCAATGACGCTTCGGACATCAAGCAACGGTATCGCCCGGATCGATGATTTCGAGCGTCTTGCCGAGATTGACGGCCTTGTCGACAGCCGCCGCCAATGCGTCTTTCGCCACTTGCGGACCACCCATGGCCATCGGCTCGGCAATGATTTCATGAAATGGGCCGAGACCCAGCAAGCCAAACACCGTCTTGAGGTACGGGACCTGGAAATCCATGGCGGCATAGGGAGATCCGGGGGGATATGCACCGTCGCGCGTCACGAGGAGCACGACGGGACGACCTCCGAGCAATCCCTTGAATTCGCCCTTCTTGCGGTCGTAGTCGAATGTCAATCGCGCCTGCACGACGGCATCAATCCAGCGCTTCAATTGCCACGGAATCGAGAAGTTCCACATCGGCGTCGACACGACGATGAGATTCGCTTGATGCAGTTGATCCGTCCAACGTGCCAACGCATTCCAGCGCGAAGCCATTTCTTCGTCGAGATTACCTTCACCGTAAAGCATCTCGAACTTCGTCTGCACGTCCCACTCGTCCCACGCCGGGAGTTTGTCCGCGTCCTTCGCCAAGTCGACTTCGATGCGTTGAGCGCCGGGGTTGTTCTCCATGTAGGATTCGAAAAATGCATCCCGAAGCTTGCGCGTGCGGGACTTCGTCGCGCGCGGAAGTGCGAATAGATCGAGAACGATGCCCATGACGATACTCTCCCCTCGTTTGCCCGGAGGCGGCGCGAAAACTCTATGCGCAGCGCAATACTCCCACCCGCGCCTGGTGTAAAGAGCGTTTTTCCTTTGAATACAAACGATCGCCGACGATTGTCATCACCAACCACGGACGAAAGATCAAGCCGCGACGCCCCACTCGACATCGAACTCGAGCTGCGATCCTTGCGTGCCGGACGAGCTGCGCAGACCACGCGCAAGATTTCGTACGCCCGCCAAAAGAGGCTCGTTCGACGACGAAAGCCAGGCACCTCCAAGCGCCACTTGGCCATCGATGTGCACGCGGAAACTCACCTTTTCACGAGCCGCAGAGATCTCGAACGTTCCCGCCCCGCGAGCCAGGGCAAACCGAGCAAGATCCGAAACCGCCGACTGCAAAAGCATGCCGCGATTCCACTCCATCCCGAGATACACGCACAAATACCGAACATAGTTGCGCAACGTGATGACCGAGATCTCGTCCTTGACCGTCAACGTCTTCGTCGGTCGCGGTACGGCCCCCATTTCCCGAAGCATCTTGCGCTCGAGATCCGTCGCTTCTTCGACACTGAGCTCGCGAAGATTTCGTACGAGGAAGCTGATGAGGCCGGCCTTGCCCTCCGCATCCAACGCGTCGATATGTTTTTCCGCGCGCGGCCCAAGCACTTCGATTGCCGCATCGAGAGACGCTGAATCCACATATTTCGACGCGATACGACGCGCCGCCTGGGAAAAACTCACACCCATGTGCACTCCCTAGGGTCCCGGTTCGACTCGGGATTACATCAAGTTACGCTACTTCGAGCTGCACGTAAAGTTCCAGCGGTACGCTGTTTTTCGCGACGACAGACAACCGCCTTCCTCGCGCTCGCACCGCCTTTCCGACGCCCACAACTTGCCTCGACCACCCACGCGCGATACGCACTCGCCCGTGAAACCTCGACCTCTCCATCCCATCGCACGTCTGCCAAATGAGTGGCAGGAGAACTTGTCCGCCCTTGGGGAACGGTCGTTTGTCGCGAAACAGGTTTTCTCTTGGATCCACAAGCGGGGCGTCTTCGACCCGAGTTCCATGACAAACCTCTCGGCGACGTTGCGCACCAAGCTCGCCGAAACGGGCCTCGGTCCGGTCGCCGAAATCGCACACGTGCATCGTTCGGCGGATGGTACTCGAAAGGTCGTCTTGAAACTCGCCGACGGATCCACGATCGAAACGGTCTTGCTTCCCGGTGTCAGCGGCCCAAACGCGCAGAACGAAGCCAACGCCGATGCCGCCGCCGCAGATGATGATGACGACGAAGAGGAAGACACCACGACAAACACGGCAAAAATTCGCGTAACTCAGTGCATTTCGACCCAAGTCGGTTGCGCGATGGGCTGTGTGTTCTGCGCCAGCGGCGTCGCCGGATTGCAACGTCATCTCGGGCCGGAAGAAATCGTGGCGCAGGTGCTGATCGGACGATCACTGTGTGAACAGGACGAACGTTTGCGCAACGTCGTGTTCATGGGGATGGGCGAACCGCTGCACAACTACGACAGCACAGCGCGGGCGTTGCGACTGCTCACGCATCTGGATGGCATCGGTTTGTCCACGCGCCGGGTGACCGTGTCGACATCGGGACTCGTGCCGGAAATCGAGCGTTTGGGGCAGGAATTTCAGGGTCAGGTGTCACTGGCGATTTCGCTGCATGCGACGGATGACGAAAGCCGATCGGCGCTCATGCCGATCAATCGCAAGTATCCGCTCGCGGAACTTCTCGCGGCGCTCAAAGCGTATCCGCTGCCGCCGCGGCGACGCATCACGATCGAATACACGCTCGTGTCCGGAAAAAACGACACCCATCAAGAAGCCGTACGTCTTTCCAAACTTTTGCGCGGAATCCCTGTCAAGATCAATCTCATCCCGATGAACCCGATCGAGGCGTCGTCGCTTGGCCCGCCCGACATGAAGCGCGTGCTGGCGTTCCAGCAGGTGCTCGTCGATGCCGGTTACTCGTGTTTCATCCGGCGTCGTCGCGGTGATGATGTGTCGGCGGCGTGTGGACAACTTGCGCTGCTCGGACGTAAACCCAAGGTGAAAGGGTTTCGTCCGACAGACTCGGTCAAAGCCGGCTCTTGACGGCGGCTCGACGAACGACCACATCGCCTGACGTGTTCGACAAGATCCTCATAGCCAATCGCGGCGAGATTGCTTGCCGCGTCGCACGTACGTGCAAACGCCTGGGCATTCGCACGGTCGCCGTGTATTCGGACGCCGACGCGAATTCGCCGCATGTTCGCATGGCGGACGAAGCAGTCCGCATCGGACCTCCGCCTGTCAAAGACAGCTACTTGAACATCGCCGCCATCGTCGACGCCGCCCGCGCGACGGGAGCTCGCGCAATTCATCCCGGATATGGATTGTTGAGCGAAAAAGAAGCCTTTTGTCGCGCGGTCACGGACGCGGGCATCGTGTTCATCGGGCCACCTCCGAAAGCGCTCGATGCGTTCGGCGACAAGATCAAAGCCCGCGAAGTCGCCAAAGCCGTCGGGGTTTGTCCGCCTCCGGGAACCGACGGGCCATTGGCTGCCGACGACGTCGAAACGGCCACGCGCGAAGCCGAACGAATCGGTACGCCCCTGTTGGTGAAAGCGGCCGGCGGAGGCGGCGGCATCGGCATGCAAATCGTCGAGGACCTCGCGAAACTGCCTCGGGCGCTTCAGGCGTGTTCGGATCGCGGCAAGAGCGCCTTCGGTGATGCGCGCGTGTACCTCGAGCGATATTTGCGCGGGCCGCGGCATATTGAAGTGCAGGTCTTGTGCGACGCTCACGGCAATGCCGTGGCGCTTGGCGAACGCGAATGCAGCGTGCAGCGACGCCATCAAAAAATCATCGAAGAGACGCCGTCTCCCGCGTGGTTTTTCCAGGGCGAAGCGGGTGAAGCCAAACGCCGGGAGCTTTTCGATCAAGCTCTTCGCGTCGTGCGCCACGTGGGTTACCTCGGAGCAGGCACGGTCGAGTTTGTCGCATCCGGTGACGGAGAGATCTTCTTCCTCGAAGTGAACGCTCGTTTGCAAGTCGAGCATTGCGTGACGGAAATGGTGACGGGCGTCGATCTCGTCGAACAACAGATTCGAGTCGCCGCGGGGCTGCCGTTGTCGCCGGAGGTTCTCGCCGTAAAACGGTCGGGGCATTCGATCGAAGCGCGCGTGTATGCCGAAGATCCGGCAAAGAAATTCGCGCCACAACCGGGACGCCTCGAGAAACTGGTTTGGCCTGAAGCAACGGATGATTTGCGCATCGAAACGGGCGTCGAACAAGGATCGGAGGTCACGCCGTTTTACGATCCGATGATCGCGAAGGTGGTTGCTCATGGCGCCACGCGACAAGACGCGATCGCGCGTCTTGATACGGCGCTCGGCCAAACCAGTTTGCAGCTGGTCGGCGCCGTCGGCCCGGCGGCATCCAATTTGGATTTTCTGCGCAAAGTGCTCGTCGCGCAGCCGTTTGTCGAAGGCGCTTACGACACGTTGTTCGCCGAAGCGTTTGCGAAGCAGAAATAGGGCGACGTCGCCGGCTTCGGCAATCGTCTCCGCTTCAAGCTTGCCTTCCTGCCATCACACAAGTTTCCCTGCGGATGTTCCGGCGTTTGCGCCGCACTTCGCCACCGTTGGCCCGCCTGCTCGACAAACCAAGCGCTCTGGAGCGATGAACGCTCAATGACTCACGCTGCCCGTCGTTGAGATCGTCGGGGCTTGGGGCCCCGCATCGCAAGGAGCGTCTTGACATCCGAGACCGTAACTGCCGCACGCAACCACTGATCCACCAGCTCAATGTCCGAGCAGGCAAGAATTTGCTTCCGTTGAGCCTCGGTCGGCGACAAACCACGCATCTCGAGCGTCACCAAGATGCCCTCGAGCTTGCCCTCGAGCTTGCCCTCGAGCTTGCCCTCGAGCTTGCCCTCGAGCTTGCCCTCGAGCTTGCCCTCTGCAATCGTCTTCTTCTTCCACTGCTCGTACAGTTGTCGCCAGTTCTTCACTTCTTCTTCTTCCGCTCCGAAGTTTGTCACAACCAACGGTTGCCAATTCTGGTACCACACCGACAACAGCGCCAACGTAGCATCTTTGAGCGGGTCGTTGGCATACGTTTCGATCAACTCTTTGATGGCTTCACGCTGCACCTCACCACGCCCGAGCAGTCGGAACCACAATGTTGACGGGTCTTTGCTTAATTCCGACGCCACCGCAATCACCGTATGCAGCATCCGCGCCATTTGGTACACGCCCGGTTTGTCTGGTGACACAACCGTCAATCCCGCCGCATCTTTGAGTTCGTCCGACAGGTTCGGGGTAATCACGCACAATGCCGTGTGTTTTACCGTCGACAATTCGTGTTTGGCCCGGCGCGCTGCACGCATGCTCTGCGCCGTATGTTCGATCGCCTTGACCAAACACGTCTCCAACTCCCACGCGGTCAACGGATTGCGAAACGGTTCGAACAAGACCGACCCGCGCGCCAAATCTCCCAGCAATCCCAGCTTTCCCCGCATAGGCGCCTTGGGTTTCTCCTCTTGGAACAACACGTCGCCTCGACGAACACTTCCCGCAATCCGCGCATCGAGCTGCACACTGCCCAGTTCCCCGAGCCATAAAGCCATGACGTCCTTCGTCCACTCGTCATGCTTGGTGCGGGCAGGTTCGTCTCGGCTCACCCTACCGCCCTTGACATACCGACCAACGTTTGTCGAGGACCAGACCACCTTTTTCGTTTGGCCCTCTGGAACGGGGTTCGTCCAAGTCTACATTGCGCCAATCGCGCAATCATCCCGCCGGCGCCGCTGGCGACAACGAATGCGTGTTCTCAGGCAAACGGATATCGCTTCAAGTCGTCCCGACGCCTAAAAACCTGGCAATGATGTTCCGCTGCATATCCGACGTTCCCGAATAAATCGTCCCGCCCACGGCGTCCCGCAGATCCCGCTCGACCTCGAATTCCGTCGCATAGCCATATCCACCGTGAATCCGAATCGCATCAAGGCTCGATTGGACGAATACTTCGCTCAAATGCAGCTTGGCCATTGCCGCTTCGAGGTGCGCGGGTTTGCCCATTTTCTCGAGCCACGCCACTTTGTACAACAGCAACCGCGCCGTTTCGAGGCGCAATTTCATGTCCGCCAAGCGGTGCGATACCGCCTGAAATTGCCCGATCGGCTTATCGAATTGATGTCGCGTTCGAGCATATTCGAGGCACGTTTCCAATTGCCGTTCCATCGCCCCCACGGCCACCCCCAAAATACACGCCCGCTCGCGCTGCATCGACGATTGAAAAAGGATTGCCCCCTGCCCTTCCCTACCCAATCGATTCTCCTCGGGTACGAAACAATGCTCGAGCACCATTTCCCCCATCGGCGACGTGCGTAAACCCATTTTGGAAATCGCCTTGCCCGCGGAAAACCCCGGCATGCCCTTTTCCACGACAAACGCGCTGATACCAAAGCTGCCTCGCGCCGGGTCCGTCACGGCAAACACCACCGCAACATCCGCAATCGGCGCATTGGTGACGAACGTTTTGACCCCATCGAGCACGTACCCACCCTCGCAACGCGTCGCCCGCATACGCATGGCCATGGCGTCCGAACCCGAATCCGCTTCGGTCATTCCATGCGCGCCGATGATTTCGCCTCGAATGAGCCTTCCCAGCCAACGTTCGCGTTGTTTTTCCGTGCCAAACTTCACGAGCGGATGCTGAACCGCCCACATCTGTGCATTGATCGCGAAAAGCATTCCGAGGTCTCTGCCGCCATACCCGAGCCCCTCCATCACCAACATCGTCGTGAGTATGTCTTGGCCACTTCCGCCATGTTCCTGGGCAAACGGCAATCCCAACAGGCCGAATTCGGCGCATGCTTGCCAGAGTGGACGGGAAAAACATTCCTCGTGATCCCGAAGCGTCACACCTTCCGCGAGATGCGCCCGCGCAAACTCGACCGCCCGCGCCCGGTACTCGAGAGCCCCTTCATCAAACGAAAAGTCCATGACGATTTCGCAGTCGTACCAGACGCTCACGCAACAACGCACGCAAGAGCGACGAGCAATGATACAAAGAGCCCACGATGACCAACCTTCTCGACCGCGCCCGAGCCTGGATTGCCGCTGATCCCGATTCCTCCACCGGCGATGAACTCGCCCGTATCATCGACGACGCATCGCAAAGCGAAGACGAAACGAAGCGCGCCGCCGCGCTGCGGGACTTGAGTGAACGATTCGCCGGGCCGCTCGAGTTCGGCACGGCCGGACTTCGCGGCATCATGGGCGCCGGTGAAACACGCATGAACTTGGCCGTGATTCGCCGAACGACCCTGGGTTTGGCGAAGTACCTGAAGACAAACGCGCGCCGAGAAACGCTGGAGAAAGGCGTCGTCATCGGTTACGACGGTCGACGTCACAGCTGGGAATTCTCCCAAGAAACCGCGTGCGTCCTCGCCGCCGCCGGCATCCGTTCCCTGATCGCCCCGAGCCTCTGCCCGACACCGTTTGCCGCTTTCGCCGTGGACAAACTTGGAGCCGCAGCCGGCGTCATGATCACCGCGAGCCACAATCCGCCCGAATACAACGGCTACAAAGCGTATTGGGACAACGGCGCGCAGATCATCCCGCCGCACGACAAGGGCATCGCCGCAGCCATCGACACGTGCCCCGAGGCCAAAAACGTCCCCACGATGAGCTTCGAACAGGCACAAGCCGAGGGCTGGGTGAAGTTCTTCCCCGACGAACTCTTGGAGAACTACCTGTCCGAGATTGACAAACTATGGGTTTGCCCGGCGCAAGACAACGACTTGTGCATCGTGTACACGCCCATGCACGGCGTGGGTGAAAAGTACATGCGCATGGCGATGACCCGCGCCGGGTTTGGCGGGTATCGCACGGTGCCGGAACAGGCCGAACCCGACGGGAATTTCCCGACGGTTGCCTTTCCAAACCCCGAAGAAAAAGGCGCGATGGATCTGTCGTTCGCCCTGGCCGAAAGAGAACGCGCCGATCTCGTTTTGGCCAACGATCCCGACGCCGATCGCCTGGCTGTCGCCGTCCCCAAGCCCGGCGGCGGCTACGTGCAATTGACCGGCAACCAAGTCGGCACGTTGCTCGGCCACTACTTGCTCACCACGTCGCCCGCGTGTTTGTCTTCCGAAACCGCGGTCAAAGACGCGGCCCAAAAGGTCGTGATCGCTTCGATCGTCTCCTCGCCGATGCTCGGCGCGATCGCCAAAACCCTCGGAGCTCGTTACGAAGAAACGTTGACCGGTTTCAAATGGATCGCCAACCGCGCGATGGAACTCGAAAAAGCGGAGCGACTGCATTTCGTTTTCGGGTACGAAGAAGCGCTTGGATACACCGTCGGACCGCTCGTGCGCGACAAAGACGGGATCTCGGCCGGGGTTCTGTTCGCCGAACTCGCGGCGTTGCTCAAGAAGAATGGCCGCAGCGTCCTGGACGAACTGGAAAGTTTGTCTCGTCGATACGGTCATTATGCAAGCGGTCAGCGATCGGTGACCTTGCCCGGAGCGGACGGGATGTCGCAGATGAAGGCGGCGATGGATCGTTTGCGTTCGGCGCGACCAACCGCTATCGGGGCGCTCGGCGTTTTGGCCATTGCGGATTTTCAGGCGCGTTTGCGCACGTATGCGGATGGACGCACCGAAGCATTGACGTTGCCCGTGACGAACATGATTGCGTTCGACCTGGAGGGTGGAAGTCGCATCATTGCGCGACCGAGCGGAACGGAGCCCAAGATCAAGTTTTACTTCGACGTACGCGAACCCATGGCCGAGGGCGAATCCATGCAGGTCGCGGACGATCGAGCGCTCGCGCGTATGGACGAATTGAAGAAAGCGTTCGGCGTTTTAGCCGGCGTGTAACGAATACAGTTCACGACGTTCGCCCGAAAAAACATTCCCCTCGTCGATGCATTGACGTTTCCCCTCCCCGATTGAACACTTGGTCTTGCCCATCAGGAGCGGGTGTTCATGCGCTACGACGGATCGGCTATTACGATTCTCGGTTCGGAATTGCCCGAAAGCAATGACGTACTCACGTTGGAAGCGTTGACCTTCGTGGCGGAATTGACCCGGCGATATGCAGATCGCATCGAAGATCTTCTCGGGCGACGTCGGGGACGACAAACCTTTTTCGATGGCGGCGGTCGGCCCGCATTTATGCCCGAAACGCGCGAATTGCGCGAATCCGATTGGTTCGTTGCGCCGATTCCGGACGATTTGCAGGATCGACGCGTCGAAATCACCGGTCCGGTAGACCGCAAGATCATCATCAACGCCCTGAATTCCGGAGCCAATGTTTTCATGGCCGATTTCGAGGACGCGACGAGTCCGACGTGGGCAAACGTCGTATCCGGCCAGAAAAACCTGATGGACGCGGTCCGATCGACCATTTCGCATAACGATCCGGCGACGGGAAGATCGTATACGCTCGGCCCGAATCCGGCCGTTTTGTTCGTACGTCCGCGTGGGCTGCACCTGTGGGAAAAACACGTCCTCGTGGATGGAAAACCCGTTCCCGGCTGTTTATTCGATTATGGCATTTATTTATTCCAAAATGTTCGCGAATTGACGGCTCGAGGAAAACGTCCGTACTTTTACATTCCGAAATTGGAACGCGCGCTCGAAGCTCGGCTTTGGGACGATATTTTCACATTTTCCGAACAACATCGGGGACTGCCCAAAGGCACCATTCGCGCCACCGTGCTCATTGAAACCTTGCCGGCAGCGTTCGAAATGAACGAGATCCTGTACGAATTGAAAGACCACTCCGTCGGCCTCAATTGCGGGCGATGGGATTATATTTTCAGCTTCATCAAGACCCTGCACACCCACCATGACGCCGTATTGCCCGATCGCAGCACGATCACGATGGACAAACCATTTTTACGCGCGTACACGGACTTGCTCATCCAGACGTGTCATCGACGCGGGACCTTCGCCATGGGCGGTATGGCCGCGCAAATCCCCATCAAGACGGACGCGGAGCGAAACCGCTTGGCGCTCGAAAAGGTGCGTCTGGACAAAGAACGCGAAGTTCGAGCCGGTCATGACGGCACTTGGGTTGCCCATCCGGGGCTCGTCTCGGTCGCGCGCGACGCGTTTGACACTTGGATGTCCACGCCAAACCAAATTCACAAAAAACGCGAAGATGTTCGCGTCACGTCGACCGACCTCGTCGAAATTCCGGACGGCCGGCGGACGGAAGCGGAGCTCGTTCACGACATCGATGTCGGTTTGCGGTACATCGAATCGTGGTTACACGGCGTCGGCTGTGTGCCTTTGTATGATTTGATGGAAGATGCAGCCACCGCGGAGATCTGTCGCGCGCAGGTTTGGCAATGGGTTCGTCATGGCGTAAGCGTCGGCGATAAATTGCTCGATCGAAATCGTTTGGCCCGGTTCATCGACGATCGTTATCAACACTTGCGCTCCACGGGAAATGGTCGCGATCCCGAGCTCCGCGAGGCTCGCGAGATTTTTGAGAGCCTCGTTTTCGCCGAAGATTTCAAGCCATTTTTGACGACCGCTGCTTATGAACGTCTCGAGGGGACGTCGGAGACCACGGCCGTTGCTGCATGAAACACCTCCGCGTCGCCATATTGGAACGGGGCACGGAGATTCGAAAGGAGTCGTTATGTCCGCCGCACAGTCGATTTCCACGCATGAATCGTCGATGCCGGAAAGCCGCACCATTTCGGGGCGTTTTCACGGAATCGTTCGTCCTTACAATGCCGAAGACGTCGCGAAACTACGCGGTTCGTTCCATATCGAGCACACCGTCGCTCGTCTCGGCGCCGAACGATTTTGGAACCTTTTGCATTCCGAAGACTACATCGCCGCGCTCGGAGCATTGACGGGAAATCAAGCGATGCAGCAAGTGCGCGCCGGGCTTTTGGCCATTTACGTCAGCGGCTGGCAAGTTGCGGCCGACGCGAACCTCGCCGGCGAAATGTATCCCGATCAAAGCTTGTATCCGCATAACAGCGTTCCCAGCGTCGTCCGCCGAATCAACCACGCGTTGCTGCGAGCGGACCAAATCGAGCATACCGAAGGACATTCCGAGCGTTATTGGCTCGCCCCGATCATCGCCGACGCGGAAGCGGGGTTTGGTGGACCGCTCAATGCCTTCGAATTGATGAAAGCCATGATCGAAGCGGGGGCGGCGGGCGTCCATTTCGAGGATCAGTTGGCATCGGAAAAAAAGTGCGGCCATCTCGGCGGCAAAGTGTTGGTCCCGACGTCCCAATTCATTCGGACCCTCGTGGCCGCGCGACTCGCCGCGGACATCATGAACGTGCCGACGATCATCATCGCGAGAACAGACGCCGAAAGCGGAAAACTCGTCACCAGCGACATTGATCCTCGGGACAAACCATTTTTGGAAGAACCGCGTACGCAGGAGGGTTTTTATTCGTGGAAAGGAGGCATCGATTCGGCGATCGCCCGGGCTCGCGCGTACGCGCCTTACGCGGATATGTTGTGGTGCGAGACGAGCAAACCGGATTTGAAAGAAGCGAAGCGATTTGCGGAAGGCGTGCATCAAACCGCCCCGGGCAAACTCTTGGCCTACAATTGCTCGCCGTCGTTCAATTGGAAGAAAAACCTGGACACGGCCACGATAGCGAAGTTTCAACGCGAGCTCGGCGCCATGGGATACAAATTTCAGTTCGTGACGCTGGCCGGATTTCATGCGTTGAACCACGCGATGTACGCATTGGCGCGTGATTATCGAATGCGCGGCATGAGCGCTTATTCGGAATTGCAGCAAAATGAATTTGCCGCCGAAAAAACGGGCTACACGGCGACACGCCATCAACGGGAAGTCGGTACGGGATATTTCGATCACGTAGCGAGCGTTTTGTCGGCGGGTTCGTCTTCGACGCTCGCTTTGCAGGATTCAACCGAGACGCACCAATTTTAGTCAGAGGTCGATCTGGTGCACGTCCCCGACGGGTTCGCCCAGGAACCGTTCGGCCACCGAGGTAAAACTCTTCGGTAAGTCCGTGACAAACATCTCGAGCGATCCTCGACGGGTTCGTTTGGACAACTGCCCCCGTTCTTCCAGGAACATGGCCACATCGTCCGCGGTCGCGACGCCGCTGTCGACGATCGGCAGCACGCGTCCCGCAAGCTCCGCCGCTTCACTCTCGATGGGCCCTCGAAGCAGCGGAAAATGCGTGCATCCAAGCACAATGCAGTGCGCGCCGGACTTCACGAGCGGCTCGACATAACGCCGAGCAACGAGTCTCGGAACTTCGCCTTCGAGCCAACCTTCTTCGGCGAGCGCAACGAGCAACGGCGCCGCTTGTCCCAGAACTTCCGTGCGCGTGGAGAACGAAGCCACAGCTCGCGGGTAAGCGCCCGACGCGATCGTTCCCGTCGTTCCGAGCACTCCGACGGCACCACCTTTTGCCGCGGCAACCGCAGCTTTCGCGCCGGGAATGATCACGCCGAGCACCGGACGGTCGAGCTCGATGCGCAACATCTCGAGCGCCACGGCACTCACCGTGTTGCACGCGACGACGATCGCTTTGACGCCGCGTCGCAAGAGCACCTTCGCACACCCGAGCGCGTACCGAAGAACGGTCTCGGGCGAACGCGTGCCATAAGGAACTCGCGCCGTATCACCGAGATAAACGATGTCTTCCTGAGGGCATCGACGTCGAAGCGCGCGGACGACCGACAAGCCACCGAGACCCGAGTCGAACACACCGAGCGGAGCTTCCGGATCGGGTACGGAAAAAGCCGTTTCCATAGGGGCGCGGAGCTTAGCAGGGGCGCCATGGAAGGACAGTTTGCGGATGACGCTTCACGTGCCGCGCGTCCGCTCTTATTCTCGGGCGCATGTCGGGCGAAACGAAGGGTTTTATCAAGAGCGGGATGAGCTTCAACGTCGGCGAGGACGCACCGTCCGCACAAACGGAAGGGCCCGTATTGCCGCTCCGCGTGTTGGTCGTGACAGACCTTTTGCCGCGGGATGAATTCAATGCCGGAGCCAACGCTCCGGATCTGGCGATCCGTGTCGATCCGTTGGCGTTCGATGACTTGTTCACACGCCTGCGTCCACGCATCGCCCTCGATGTTCCGAGCGTGCTTGCCGAAGGACGTAACACTCGAATCGACCTTCCGCTGACGAGCCTCAAGAGCTTCCGGCCTGATGGGTTGTGTGAATCGGTGCCGCTGTTGCGATCGCTCATCGATGGAAAGTTGCTGCTCGAACGATTGCGCGACGGCTCGATCGATCGTGACAAGGCGCGAGTCGAGCTCGATCGGATTTGGAAGTCGTCACCGTTTGTCCTGGAAGTCTTGCGCCTCGTGCCGGATGCAAGCACCGGCGCCCCCAAACCCGTTGCTGCTCCAACGGCTGCAGCGAATGAAGCCTCGATCGCCTCGATCCTCGACATGGTCGACACCGACGGATCTGGCGGTGGCGAAGCCGCAGCCCCGGCAGCTCCGCCGCCGCAACAGCAGTCGTCGAGCCGCTTTGGCGCGTTCATCGCGGCGGTGGCCATGAGCGGCAAACCCGGCGGAAGGTTCAGTCCGCAAGAAGCAATTCAACGTGTCGAGAAAGCCCTCGGCGCGCAAATCGGCGCGATCCTGCAACACCCCGAAGTTCGTCGTTTGGAACAGTCGTGGCGCGGTTTGCAGCTCTTCGTCGATCGCTCCAAAGGCATCAAGGGCCTGAAGATCGATATCGTTTGTACTCGAAGCGAATTCAGCGTGATGACGCTCGAACGCGTGCTTCGACAAGGCTCCGATTCGCCCGTGTCGTGCGCCATCGTGGACGTCACGGTGACCGGGACGAACGCGAGTTTGTCGCAACTGGATGAGCTCGCGCAGCTCGCCGAAGCGCAGACCGTGCCGCTCGTCGTGAACGCGGCGCCGTCCCTGTTGGGCCTCGATAGTTTGTCGGACCTCGAGCGGATCGATCACAAGATGGGGCTGTTCTCCGCACCCGAACAAGTGCGTTGGCAGTCGACGGCGAAACGTCCGGCGATGCGTTGGGTCACGATGGCGATGAACGGTTTGCTCGGACGAACTGCGTACGACAAATCGACGTCGCGCATGCGTGAGCTCGTCGTGAAGGAAGAACCGTCCGATGAAGGAGCGACGGTGTGGATTCCGCCTGCTTATGCGGTCGGAGCGCTCATCACGCAGAGCTTCAAGGACACGCAGTGGCCGTGTCGAATCGTGGGCGGCAAGGTCGGCGGCACGTTGGGCAACCTGACGGTGCACGAAGTACGCGGCCATGTGGACGATGCCGACGCGGTGGCGATTCCGACGCAAGCGTTTGTCTCAACAGACTCGCAGCGGGAGATGTCGAAAGCGGGCTTGTTGTTGATCGCTTCCGCTCCGAACAGCGATGCGATCTACCTGATGTCGGCGCCGACCGCGTATGTGCCTCCGCCGAAGAAGACGTACGACAGCGCGTCGACGGAACCGGAAGAGCGTTACGAGCGCGTATCGTTGGTGGACCAACTGTTTGTCGCGCGCATGGTTCAGTTCTTGCGGGTGTTGTGTTCGCGTTTGCCCTCGAGCGCCGCACCAAACGAAGCGAAGTCGCTCGTGGAGCGGGCGATTTGGACGCTGTTCGAGGACGCCAAACCCGGCAGCATGGAGATCGCGACGACGGCGCGAGCAGCGGACGACGGCACGTACGTGGGCGTAACGATTCGGCCGCGACGATTCTTGGGCGTGCAAATCGAAGAGTTTGGCTTGGAAATGCCCCTGGGCTGACCGCTCGCTCCACAACCCGCCATCACCACATCTCCCCGAACCGCTTCATGCAACGCGGCTGATCCTACCCACGAACATTCTTCGCCATAAACGCAAACGGTGCGTTTCGACGAGCCCCCGCGTCGCAGATGGGCGGCTCTTCCCGCATTGAATGAAAGTGATGCGAAAGGCGCATTTTTTGCATCTCCATGGGACACCATGCCCCTCGAGCGTCGAATCCGACAACGCCATCTTTCCGCAACATTAACCGCACTTGCGCTTTGGTTTGCCTCACCAAACCTATCTGCCGAGCTGCTTGGGACGCAGCCGGGTGAAGTTCCGGCCGACGGGTTTGTCGACGCGGATTATTGTGGGCAGTGTCATGGCGGAGGCATCGACGGCGATTATTCATTTTTGCCGACCGATACGTGGGCGGGAACGATGATGGCCAATGCCGCGCGCGATCCGGTGTTTTTCGCCGCATTGACCATTGCCAATCAAGACATGCCGGGCGTTGGGACCTATTGTCTGCGATGCCATACGCCCCTCGGATTTGTCCGAAACCACGCCACGCCCCCGGATGGTTCCAAGCTCGACGAAATCGACAAACAAGGCGTCGGCTGCGATGTTTGTCATCGGGCGACGCAAACTGCCGGGCCCGCCGGCCCCTACCTGTTGAGCGACGCTCAAATCGTATTTACCACGGACACATCGAAGCGCGGTCCTTATGAAGGAGCGACTTCTCCCGTTCACGATACGGTGCAGGACGATGGTCTCTCCAATCCTCGATTTTGCGGCCAATGCCATTATGTGACCAATCCTTTGCGAAAATTACGCAATCAGGAAGGCATCGAAACCAATAACGAATTCCCGCTCGACACGACATTCTTGGAATGGGCCGACAGCAGTTATGCCGATGCTGCGGCGAAAGATTACGCGACTTGCCAAGATTGTCACATGAAACCAAAACTTGGTTCATGGCCGGTGAGCGACGATCCTGATGCGCCGCTGCGCCCGGATCCCAAGCGTCACGAATTCGTGGGCGGCAATGTGTGGGGAATCGACGCGGTCATGGCCGCGAATCCCAGTCGCGCGAGTACCTATGAAAAGGCATTCGCCGGTGCCCGCACCAAAGCCGAAGAAATGCTTCATCGCGCCGTTTCGCTGACCGTCGTCTCCGCCCCCGATCGCGTCGCACCCGGCCAAACCTTGGAAGTGAAAGCGCGCGTCGAGAACCTTGCGGGTCATAAATTCCCGACCGGTTATGCGGAGAGTCGTCAGGCGTGGGTGGCCATGACGCTCGTCGATGATAACTACGTCCCGTACCATCTCGTCGGCGTTTATGACGCGGCAACGGGTGAAATTGCCTCCGAGCCTCCGACGCATATCTATCGCGCCCGCGCCGGCGTTTGGAAAGAGGGCGTGGCCGAAGAAGAAGAGCATTTGGTGATGCACGATGTGCGGCTTTCGGATACTCGTATTCCGCCGAAAGGTTTTGTTCCGACGGAAACGACAATGCCTACGGGGGAAATCGATTATGCGGATGGCTCCGGTGGATTTCGGCATTTCGACGAGGTCACCTTACATGCGGTTGTCCCGGCAAACTTGAAAGGCCACACGGCGCTCGTCGTACAAGTGTTTTACCAATCGATGACGCGTCAACACGTCCGCATGTTGGCGGACGAAAATGTCACGGACACGCGCGGCAAGGAGCTCTTGGGCATTTACGAAGCGACGCGTTCGGCGCCACCCATTGCGATCGCCACCGTGATGCAGGGGCTCGAAGTGGATCCTTCATTAAACGACAACGTCGACACAGCCCATTGTGCTTTGACGATTCCGGGACCAACAACGAATTCAGGACCATTTGCGCTGCTCGGGGCTGCGCTCATCTTGCGACGCTTGCGCTCCAAGTCGTGCTAGCGTCGTGTTATCTTGAAGAGCGTCATCCCCATGCGTTTTCTCGCCTTTACTGCAATCCCCATCGCGCTCACATGCACAACCGCAGCCTCCGCAACAGCGCCATCGGATGCGGAAGTTTCCCGGCGGCTTGCATTCATTGAAGCGCGACTTTCAAACGGAGCCGCCAAAGCGAATTTGTGGTGGCACACTTGGTACTTTGGCTGGACGGCTCTATCGATGGGCCAATTCGTGTGGGCTTTGGCGACGCCGGACAAAGGCACGCGTGCCGATATGGCAGTGGGAGCTGCAGCAAGCACATTGGGCGTCATTCCCCTGGGCATATTGCCATTTCCCGCACGCACGGCCCCGTGGAACCTTGCGCGAATGCCCGCAGGTTCGCCCGAAGAGCGACGGAGGAAACTCGTTTATGCCGAACATCTGCTGGAATCCGCCGCCTCCGACGAAAAACTCCGGCGTTCGTGGGTAAATCACGCCACATCCATTGGCGTTTCCGTGGCCGTAGGCTTGGTGCTCGGAATTGGTTACGGGCGTCCGCGCACGGGATTGTTGAATGCATTGGGAGGCATTGCGCTTTCCGAAATTCAAATTTGGACCATGCCCACGGCGGCGATCACGGATTTCGCCGAATACCAAAAATTGGATCCCAACGGCATTCCACACGCATCGTCCACGCCGAAACCGCTCCCCATCAGCATTTCCATCGGTCCTCACGCGGGTGGATTGTCCCTCGTGGGTTCATTCTGAGGGAGCGCGTCGAATCGCAAGTTGCCGGGCTTCGTCATAACAACAACGTAATCGCTTTTTCCAGCTCGACGTCGTCGTCCTGAATGGCCCCCCGACGCACGAGGATGATTTTGCCTGTTGCATCCACCAAAAATGTCGCCGGTAAAACGCGCGTGCTCAAGGCTTTACCTGCGTGATCCTCGGGATCATGCCATAACACGTATTCGATGCCCCGTTTTTTCGCGAGGGTCGCCAATGCGTCACCCGTCAACCGTTCATCCATGGATATGCCCACGACCTGAAGCCCGCGTTTTTGGAATTTCTTGTGGATCTTGTTCAGATTCGGCAGCTCTTGACGACAGGGTTCACAATAGGACGCCCATAAATTCACAAGACGCGGTTTGCCGTTCAGCGATGCCGATGAAATCGTTTTCCCTTCGGTCGTGCGAACTTCGAATGCCGGAAATAGATCGCCCTCTTTGACGATATGTGGATAAACCGTCGGATCCGCTCGATCTTCGCCAGTTTGTCGCCCAATGACATTCATCGGTACGGTCGCTGCGCGAACGTGTGAAGGCGATTCGCCATCCGTCCAAGCGACGAGCAGCCGATCGTCGAGACGCACCATTTTGGGAAAACCGCTCTTGCGTTCCGGCCGAGTCTCCGTAATCGACAACGGCGCGAAAACCGACCCACTCGGGTGCACACGCCGCACGAGGATCCGCGCCTGCTCGCGCTCGGACGCCACATAAGTCACGAATGCGTCGCCCAAATCGCCCCAAGCGACGGAAACACGCCCCAACGGAGTCATCGCCGTATTCGAATCGGCAATCGTGATCGGAGTCGAGAATGTCGCGCCCGCATCCGACGAAAACGTCACTTTGACCCGCGCCTGCTCGTCCGCGTACGTATACCACGCGAGCGCCACGCGCGAGCCTTCGACGGCGATTGCCGGGCCATTCACGGGACAACCTGCCACACGATATCCATCTTCATGCACGAGCAACGGCTTGGAAAAACCTTTCTGTTCTTTGCGAATCACGGAGATATCACGAACTTCGCGTTCATTACGATCACGATACGCGACCACCGATCCACCGTCGGCATTGCCCACGGCCAAACCGCAACAATCACAGGTACGTTCGTCGAGCAAAACTTCGTCGGTGACCGAATCTCCAACGACGGCCGAATAAAGGCGCATGGCCGGTGCGGCGATGTTTGGTAACGTTGCCCGACCATCGAGCCAGAACGCGCGCACGGAATCCTTGGTTTCTGCGACGAACGAGACAAACCCGTGTTCTCCTTCCGACGTATCCGAATGCAATGTTCCTCGACGCGTGAACGTTTCTCCACCGTCGCTCGATAACGCCCATTCCGCTCGATATCCTTGACGTATTTCTGGAAATGCGACGAACATTCGCCCGTTCGCTTCCGCAATGGCCGGAATATCCGACCAATTGACGAGCAAATCATGGCTCGTCATGGCGGTCTTTGCCGTGGTCCATTTCCCCTGGGAGAACCTGGCCCAACGGATGGACTTTTTACCATTTTCCGTTTCGATCCAGGCAAGCAAAACGCCGTTTGGCGAAACAAACAAGTTTGGCGCTTCGGAACCAGGTCCGGCGGGAGGGTCGATGCGCTCGAGCGAATGAATGGCGGCGGAGGATGAAACAACAGGCGGAGATACGCCGGCCAATGGTTTGTTCTCGGTCTTGTTGGGCGGTGTCGATTCGCGACATCCAACAAGCAATGGGACAAATATCATTCCAATGTAAAAACGCTTCATACCCGCTCCGACTGCCGAACCTAACACGTATTGACGACTTCGCACAATCCAGCCGGTTTGTGCAGAATCGCCCTCACCCCAACATCAGCCTTCCGCGCCTCTTACGATTCACACCACGTCATGCTATCGTCGAGCCATGTTGCCCGAAAGCGTGTGCACCGACGCCGAGACCATTTTTAATTTTGCCGCGTCCGGACACGTCGATGCGCCGGGCTCGCACATCTGGGCCGGCACGGTCACCGGACTTCTTGCGCTTCTGTTCCTCATTTCAACACGAAAACGAATCTCTGGATTCCGCAAAGCCGCGCAAGCCAATGCTCTCGTCAACGCGGACGCGCCTTTGGAGATCGGGAATCGATTCATTCGCGGAACTGTCGAATACGCGGAAGGCTCGGAGCTGGCGGTCGCCGTGCACGTCGAACAAACCGGGAAAGAAGTCCAACACAAAGGCAAATGGTCGCATTCCTGGAAGGAAACAGACCGCCAAACGCATGCCGTGCCCTTCTACGTGCGCTGTGCCAATGGCGAGCGCGTGCGTGTAGAACCGGGCTCCGATGTATTGCTGGTCGATGAACCCGATCATACCGTTTTGAAAGAAAAAACGCTGCGAACGCGCATTGCGGAATTAACCGCCGGTGAAACGGTCATCGTCGAAGGCGTCTTGATCCGGGGCCCCGATCCGGAAGCACGTGGCGGCAATTCGTATCGCGACAATACGACGGGTTGGGTCATGCGACCGGCTCGTGGTGAACAAATGCATTTGTCCGCCGAAGACTTGGGCGTACGCCACGAAATACGCGCCAAAGATTATGACTCGACCGGCGCGGTCCTACGCTTCCTCGCCGTTTTCATTCAGCTGTTTTTCTTGACCTATCATGCGCGAAATCTCCTGGGAACCGACTCGTGCGCTCAGGTTATTTCCAAAGACACCTACGTCACGAAAAGCAAAAATAGCAGCACGACACATTATCGAGTTTGGCTCGACGTCCCGGGAACGGATTGGGGCAAACTCGATCGCGAACTGGATCGTGACGATTACAAGAAAATCGACAAAGGCTCGATCCTCGCATTTCGTCGCGTGAACGTGTCGGCATGGCTCTCCATGCCGGGTTATGGCAGCTCGCTCCATAGCGCAGCGCTCGTTGCGGCCATTGTATTCGCGCTCATCGGCGTCGGAGCATTTACGGGAACCGTGTATTCTCGACGCTGGTACGAAGGGCGCCTCGATGATGCGGGTTCGGGACGTTTGCCCGAACCACGGAGAGACAAACCGTCCGAGGAATGATTCGGCCGCCGATCTCGTCGGGTCGGCTGCCGGCCATTCACATCGAATTCACACAAAACAACAAAGCCGACAGTCTTTCGACCGCCGGCTTTGCTTTGGTTCGTTCCGTAAAACGGATTATTCTTTGTCGAGCTTACCGACGAGGCTCAACGTGAAGAATGCACCCATGTACTTGAAGTGCGGGCGCACCTGCATGTCGACCTTGTACCAACCCGCGTTGCCCTCGACCTCGGTGACGATGATCCGCGCCTTGCGCAACGGACGACGTCCACGAATGCTCGCCGACACCACGTCTTGGTCCGCAACGTACTGGCTGATCCAGTCGTTGAGTTCCTTCTCGAGATCCGCTCGTTCCTTCCACGTACCGATTTGCTCGCGTTGCAAAACCTTCAGGTAGTGCGCGATGCGGCACATGATGAACATGTACGGGAGCTGCGTGCCCAAACGGTAGTTGAGTTCAGCCGCGCGGCCTTCCTCGCTCTGACCGAAGTACTTGGGCTTCTGCACGCTGTTTGCCGAGAAGAAACACGCGTTGTCCGAGTCTTTGCGGTAGGTGAGGCCGATGAAGCCTTCTTCCGAAAGTTCGTACTCGCGACGCTCCGTGAGCATGATCTCGGTCGGGATCTTGGTCTGAATTTCGCCCATCGCTTCGTACTGATGCAGCGGGAGATTTTCGACCGAGCCACCGGCTTGCGGACCGATGATGTTTGGGCACCAACGATATTTCGCAAAGCTGTCGGCGAGACGCGTGGCCATCGCGTAGACCGCGTTGCCCCAGCAATACGCTTCGTGCTGGCCGATGACGTTCTCCTCGTAGTTGAACTCCTTCACCGGAACGGTGTTGGCACCGTAGGGCAAACGGAGGAGGAAACGAGGCATCAACAGGCCGACGTAACGCGAGTCTTCCGTCTCGCGGAACGCGTTGTACTTCGTGTATTGCGGGCCTTCGAAGAGCGCCTTGAGATCCTTCAGGTTCGGAAGATTCAAATAATCTTTGAGCCCAAAGAATTGCGGACCGGCGGCAGCCATGAACGGCGCGTGCGACATCGTCGCAACAGCCGCGCACTTCTGCAGCAGCATGATGTCTTGCGGGCCCGGGCCAAACTCGTAGTTCGCGATGATCGCGCCATACGGACGACCACCGAACTGACCGAACTCGGCCGAGTACACGACCTTGTAAAGACCGCTCTTCGGAACTTCCGGAGCGTCTTCGAAGTCGGCGAGGAGGTCTTCCTTCGAGCAGTTGTAGAGCTCGAGTTTTACGTTCTCGCGGAAGTCCGTCCGGTCCACGACAAACTTCAAACCACGCCACGCGCTCTCCAACTTTTGGAACGTGGGGTGATGGAGAATTTCGTCGATTTGTCGCGACAATTTCTGGTCGATTTCTGCGATGAGCGCATCGACGAGAGCCTTGTCGACCTTTTCACCTTCGCGCTTCGGCGCGATGAGCTCCGCAATGAACGCTTGCACGCCCTTCTTGGCGACTTCGTAACCTTCGTCGCCCGGCGTCATCTTGGTCTCGGCGAGAATCTCGTCGAGGAGGCTGCCGCCTTCGAGGGTCTGAGCACCCGCGGCGCCTTGCCTTTGCATCTCGGCCATTGGTTACTCCTCCCCGTCTTTCTTGAGACCAAGCTCGTTGATGATGCGATTACGCGAGGCGGGATCGCTGAGGATGCCTTGAATCTTGTTGCGGAACGCTTTCTCGTTTCCGAGCGGTCCTTTGAGGGCCGTCAGGGCTGCACGCAGCTCGAGAAGCTTCTTCAACTCGGGCACCTGATTCGCAATCGCTGCCGGCTCCATGTCGGACAAACGGCGGAACTTCAGGTTGACGTTCAACTCGTTGTCCTCTTGCTCGGACAAACGATCCTTCACAGCCATGGAGAGCGAAAGCTTCTGCTCCGACATGACCTTCTGGAAGTTGTCCTTGTCGACATTGATGGGCTTGCGATCCTCGAGCGGTGTCGGGTCGGGCCGCATCGTGTAGTCGCCGAGCATGAGGAGCTTCAGCGGGAGTTCAACGTCTTCCTTCGCATTCCCCGTGGCGGGCTTGTACGTGATGTTGACGCGTTCTTTCGGCGCGACTGATCCTTCTTTCATCGCGGAAGGCTCCTTTCCCCTTCGCTTGGAAGCTACGTGCTCCGAACGGCCAACCGAGCCGCTCTACGTCAATTTCCGTGGATCCCATGAGGTCGGGGCTCACCTCATGAGGGGTCGAAGCATACCGCAAACTCTTGGTCGTTCGTCCATTCTTTCTTTCGGTCGACAACCGTTTCCGAAGGACCCCGCGACGACCTCGACATGCGCTCAGGAGTTCGAGATGCGGAAGGCCGCAGCAGCGTCGAGTTCGCAGAGTCGTTCGAAGACTTCCGTTTCACGCTTGCGTTGTTCCTCGGTCACTTCGTAACCCTGATTCAAACCTCGAACCGCTTGGTACAACCCCGCGTAAAGCTCGCCGCAAAGCTCCGGATCCCACTCCTCCAATCGATGCTGCTTCGCCATTCGCTCGAGCGCTTCGAGCTGCGCACGCGCGATCGGAAGTTGTCCGAGCTCCAAACAAATCTTTGCAACACCAAGCTTGCTGCGGAACTTGTCCACCGGCGTGATCGCTTGAGCTGCAACTTTCGTCACCGCTTGAATCGCACTCAGCGGCTCTTGCGCTTCGATGAACGCACGCGCCTCCGTCATCGCTTTGTCGAGTGCACGAAAGCCTTTGCCTCCAGGCGCTCCACCTGCACCACCTCCACCACCGCCGGAGGTTGTTCCTCCCGAACCCAGGACCGGACGAACCTCCGAATCGATCCACGCCTTCGTCTGATCATCCGCGAGCGGAACACCATCGTTGAACGTGAGGTTGGGAAGTTCCGGCGCTCGACGAATCAACAACGCGACTTCGATGAGATGCGCCAACTTCGCATCGGCATAACCGAGGTTCTCGAGAGCGTTCGAAACATGACGGTGCGGATCGAGCCAGAAGCGATGCTCGGAAACGACTTCGTCGAGTGAGCCGACAATGCCCTCCCAGCTCGCCGATTCAGCCATGCCGTCAAAAGCCGAACGCACGTGATCCGGAGGCGAAGGCAAGTAGGTTTGTCCTCCCTCGTTCGGCGGATCCTGCTGAATGAAGAGCCACAAACCCATACGCGCAACGCGACACGCAAACGCGCTCGACGGATCCGCAACGCGCAACGCTTCACCCGCACGCATGAGCAACGTGCTGACTTGATCGAGCACCGCATTCGCCGAGTCGGCATCCGTGATCGCCGAACCATCCGGCACGGCAACCGGTGCCGCTTCGACAACTTGAGCAACTTGCGCAACCGGTGCGACGGGAGCAACAGGAGCAGGCGGGACAAACGGCGCGGGCATCACGCGCTGCGGCGGCGGCGGAGGTGGTGGCGCAGCTGCGGCAGCCGGTGGTGGCGGCGGAGGTGGTGGTGGAGGTGGCGGCGGCGGAGGTGGCGGTGGCGGCGGAGCTTCCTTGGGAACGCTCGCGACGAGACGACGACAACTGTCGCGCAAACCGCCCAAACCACCGTACGCATCGGCGAGTTTGTCCCGAAGCTCGCCATCGAGATCTCGACTCGCCTTCTC
>WBZU01000295.1_pt1 | contig 29321 bp, 20 predicted proteins | sample 5204311 | NCBI WGS metagenome assembly WBZU01 (sample SAMN12344359, study PRJNA552823) | activated sludge metagenome | biome: Activated sludge suspended growth; feature: Nitrification reactor; material: Wastewater; isolation source: activated sludge from nitrification reactor of wastewater...
GTCGGGAACGGCCCATGATGGAGCACCTGCCGGCTGGGCGTCGAGCGCAGCGTCAGCCCGCCCAGCAGGCTCACCCGCAGCCGCGCCGCCGGGACCGGATGGAACGTCGCCATCCGCTCGCGCAGGCCGCCGGGCTCAATCCAGGTCACCGCGAACAGCTGCCCGGGGCGCAGCGGCGCGCGTACCGCCCGGCGCCCGTCGGGCGCCTGCACCCACTCCAGCCGCCGGCCCGGCTCGGCGATCCGCTCGGCCTGCGCCAGCGGGCTCGCGCAGGCCACCCGGCCGCCCGGGCCGACAAGCGCCGCCGGCCGCGGCCGCGATCCGCATTCGGCGGCGGCCAGCAGCTCAGCGCCGGAAAGGCGCCCGGGGAAAGGGTCCGGAACAGATTCAGCCATGATGCAAAGCCGGGGCGCGGCGACGGGCAGGAGGCTCCCGGCCCGCCTGAGCCCGGGCCAGCGAAGCTATCAAATCTTCAGGCCGCCCACGCCTGCAGGCTGCGATCCGCCGACAGCGAGCTCAGCGCCCGGGCCAGCGGCCCCGGCGGCGCCGGAACATCCGCCCAGAACCGCAGCGCCGCCGCGTGGCGCTGGCACGCCGGCAGCCGCCCGACCGCCGCGAGCACTTCCGCGCGCATCTGCCGGCGCTCAGCGGCAGCATGCGCGCAGCGCTCCGCCGGGCCGTCCAGGCCGTCCAGGCCGGCGCGGGACGGCAGCGCCTCGCCGCGCGACAGCGCCCGCCGCTGGGCGGACCGGCTGATCGTCACACCCGACGCCTGCGCGCGCTGGGCCGCCGCGGAGTCCCGCAGCGCATGGCCGATCCGGATCGCCGCCCACGCCTCCAGCGGCACGCCCGCCGCCGGGTCATACGCGTCGATGCATTCGATCAGGCGCACGCACGCGTCCTGCTCAAGCTCATCCCGGCACAGCCCCGGCCGGGCATGAGACGCCGCCATCCGCGCCGCCAGCGGATGCAGGCTCATCACCAGCCGGGCGCGGGACTCAGCGCACCCTTCCCCGGCGGCGCGCAGCAGCCGGCGCCGGCTCAGGCCGTCCGGGCCGTGCTGGGAAGAGGGCTGCGCCGCCGCCGGAGAAGGAAAGGCCTCCTGCATCAGGCCGGCATGGTTCCGCAGGCCAGGGGGATTGCGCCACGGATCAGGCGGGTCCGCCTCCTGACCGCCGGAGGTACGGCGGCGCCCACGCGGCGAGAATGGCGTCCATACACTCGGGGAACCAAGCGGCCCATCCCGGGGGGACAGCCTCACAACAACCCCCGCAAACGGGCACAATCCCGGAAGGACAAGAGGCATGAAAGGCACACCAAAAAGCCCCGGGAACGATTCCGTTCATCTGGCCGTCCGCGCGCGGCGCGGATACGGTGGCCTCCAGCAGCCCTGAAGGCAGCGGGACAGCCTCTGCCGGACGTAGGTTCAAGCAGCGCCCGACATGCCCGATCCGATCGTCATCGCCCACACCGCCGACCTGCACTTCGGCCGCCGCATGCACGGCCCCAGCCGCAACGGCGAAAGCGTCCGCGAGCACGACGTGTACGAGGCCGGCCGGGTGGTCTCGGAATGGATCGCCTCGGAGCTGCGCCCCGACGTCGCGGTCGTCGCCGGCGACATCTGGGACACGCCGCATCCCACCCCGCAGGCGGCCAGCCACGGGTTCCTGTTCTTTGACCGCCTGCGCGACGCCGGCATCCCCACGCTGGCGATCGGCGGCAACCACGACAACTTGACGCTGCCGGGCCGTCCCACCCCGCTGATCCACCTGCCCCGCCACTTCGGCGTGCACGTCGCGCTCGAGCAGGACGAAATCGAGCTCGCCGGCGTGCGGTTCTGCTGCATCCCGTACCTGGCCCTGTCCGCCGGGGAGCTGCGCCCCGTCCAGCATTCCCCGTCCGGCCCCGACGTGCTCGTCGCCCACGCCGCCGCCGACGCCGACGACATGCCCGACTTCGCCAAATACGACCGCACCCGCCTGCCCAGGACGGTGCTGCACGACCCCGCCGCGCCGCTGCGGCTGCTCGGCCACATCCACATCCACCAGCAGGTCAGCCCCGGCGCCTACTACTCCGGGGCGCTGGAGCGCCTCACCTGGGGCGAGATCGTCAACGAGCCCGCCGTCTATGTCCATCGCCTGCACCCGGACGGCACCGTGCACACCGAATCGGTCCGCGTCGCCGACATGGGCACTCCCGGCGTGCCCCGGCCCGCCGCCGACATCGCCGTGGACGGCGCCGGCCTCAGCGCCGAGGATGCCCTGGACGCTGCCGTCGCCGCCCTGGACGCCGCCGACCTCGAAGGCCGGATCGTGCGCCTGACCGTCACCGGCGCCCCGCAGGACATCTACAGCTCCGGCGTCGCCGAGACCCTCACCAAGCGCGCCGGCGCCCGCGGCGCCCTGTCGTTCCGGCCCAAGATCGTCTTCGCCCCCGACGAAGCCGGCGACGCCGCCCAGGCCCGCGCCTCAGAGGACGCCGCCCCGGCGCCCGGCGCCGCGCTGTCCGAGCAGTTCCGGGTGTTCGCCGCCGGCCGCGGCGAGGACGAGCTCGCCAAGCTCGGCGCCGCCCTGATCGCCCAGGCCAGCGGCGAAACCGCCCAGGAGGCCGTGTGATCTTCACGATCAAGTCCGTGGAGCTGCAGAACTTCATGGGCCACCGCTCCGAGTCCGTGCAGTTCCCGTCCGGGATCATCCTGCTGTGGGGCAGCTCCGGCAGCGGCAAGTCCAGCCTGCTGGAGTCCGTCGGCTACGCGCTGTTCGGGTACGAGGCCACGCGCGCCAAGTCGATCGACGAGCTGCGCCATGAGCTCTACCGCGACGAGGACATGGGCGTGCGCCTGACCATGTCCCTGGGCGCCGACGGCAAGGAGATCCAGGTGTTCCGCGGCATCGAGTCCGGCCGCTCGGTCGTGTGGATGGCCGACAGCGACGGCGGCCTCGTCGAAGGCGCCCGCGCCGTCAAGGCCCGCGTCTCAGAGCTCATGGGCGGCATGGACGCCCAGACGTTCTACGCCACCTACTTCAGCCAGCAGGGCGAGCTGGACGGCCTCGTGCAGATGGCCGGCTCCGGCCGGCGCAAGTTCGTCCAGCGGATGCTCGGCGTCGACCTGCTCGACCAGGTCACCCGCCGCATCACCCAGGAGCTCACCAAGGCCAAGGAGCGCATCCGGTTCCTGGACGAGGCCCTGCCCGCCGAATCCAAGGAGCAGCTCGCCGACGCTCTCGCCGCCGCCCGGAAGGCCGCCAAGGACGCCGAGCAGGCCGCGCAGGCCGCCGAAGCCGAAATCGAAGCCTCCAAGGTGTCCGGGGCCAAGCTCGCCGCCGCCGAGAAGGCCACCGCCGCGGCGGCCGCCCGCCACGCGCAGGTCCTGCCGCTGCTGGACGCCAAGCAGTCCGCGGAGCTGCCCGGCCTCACCGCCCGCGCCCGCCAGTCCGCCCAGTCCGCCCGGGACGCGCAGGACGCCGCCCGCCAGCTCGCCGGCCTCTCCGGCCTGCAGGCCGAGATCGAGGAGCTGCAAGCCCGGGCCGGCGAGCTGGCCGAAGCCGAAGGGTCCCTGCAGGCGCTCGCCCGCCTCAAGCGCGACCATGAGCAGGCCGTCCAGGCCGCGCAGGCCGCCGCCGAGAAGGCCGCCGCCCTCCCCGAGCCGCCCGAGGCCCCCGACGCCGCCCAGGCCGCCGAAGCTGCCGCCGCCGCCGAAGCTGCCGCCGCCGAAGCCGGCCGCCGGCTGGACGACGCCCAGGCCGCCGCCCAGCAGCTGCGCGACGACGGAGAATGCCATGCCTGCCTGCGGCCGATCGGCGAAGGGGCCGAGCGCGACGCCGCCCTGGCCGCCTACGCCCGGCGCGCCGGGGAGCTCGAGGAGGCAGCCGCCAGGGCCCGCCAGGCCGCGTCCGCCGCGCGCCAGGCTGCCGGCGAAGCCGAGGCGGCCCAGAAGGCCGCCGCGCAGGCTTCCGGAGCCCGCCAGGCCGCCCAGGCCGCCGCGGACGCCGCGGCCAGCCGCGCCGCCCAGCTCGCCGCGGACCTGCAGGCCGCCGAAGCCGACGCCGCCGGCGCCGACGGGAAGGCCCTGGCCGCCGTCCGCGAGCGCCTGGCCGCCCTCGCCGGCGACAAGGCCCGCCTGGACAGCCTGGCCAAGGCCGCCGCGCAGGCCGAGCCCGCCGCCGCCGAAGCCAAGGCCGCCGCGCAGGCCCTCGCCGACGCCGAAGCGCAGATCGCCGGCCTGCAGGCCGAGGCCGCCGAGCTGCAGGAGCCTGCCGCCCGCCACGAGCAGGCCGCCGCCGACCTCGCCCAGGCCCGCATCAGCCACGGGGAGCTCATGGCCGCCCACGCCACCGCCGCCGCCCAGGCGACCGCCGCCGCCCGCGACGCCGCAGACGCGCAGGCCAAGCTCAGCCAGCTCGAGCAGGCGGCCGCCGACCGCCATCTCGCCTCCGAGAAGCACGCCCTGCTGCTGCGCCTGGAACAGTCCATGAAGGCGTTCAAGGAGCACACCATCGGCCAGATCCGCCCGGGCCTGGAAGCCCGCACCAGCCATCACCTGTCCGAGCTGACCCAGGGCCGCATGCCCAGCGTGCAGATCGACAGCGAATACAACCTGTCAGTCATGCGCAACGGCGGCTACCAGCGGATCGGCCTGTGCTCCGGCGGCGAGAAGGCCCGCGCCGCGTTCGCGCTGCGCCTGGCGCTCACCCAGATGGTCAGCCAGCGCACCGACACCCCCGTCGGCTTCATGGTCTATGACGAGATCTTCGGCAGCCAGGACGAAGGCCACCGCCAGGCCATCCTCGAATCCCTCAAGGGCCTGCGCGGCCTGTACCCGCAGGTGTTCCTGATCAGCCACGAGGACAGCCTGCGCGACAGCCCCTACGTGGACCTGGTCGTCGACGTGCCCGAGCCCGGCCCCGAAGCCCGCATCCAGGCCGCCGCCCGCTGACCCCGCGCCCGTCCATTGAGCGCCAGGCCTTGCACGGCCCGGGCCCCGGGGCATCATTCCTGGTGTGAGGCGGCCCCGGCGCGGGCCGCCTTCCTCATGGCAGGGCCGCCAACTTTTTGCCTCGCCAGGGGAGGGATCTCCTTCGCAGGCGCGGGGGCCGGCGCCTGCAGGTCCCGCTCAGCCGCCGCGGACCTGCCACTGCCACGCATGCGCCGAGCGGGCGGCAGGCACGTACGGGCTGTGAGCCTCATAGGACACCGTCCACAGGCCCGCCGGCTGCCCCGCCAGCGCCAGGACCGCCTCCCCGCCGGCGGGCAGCCTCCGGGTCAGGCTCCGCGGCGCCTCCGCCCGGCAGCGCCCGCCCTGGCATGCCGTCCGGACCGCTGACACCGTCACGACCGCCTCATGGGCGCTGGCGGCAGCCACGCGCACGGCAGCCTTCCCGCGCCCCGCCGGCTTCCAGGACCGGGCGAAGCTGACCTGCGGCGCCTGCGACGCCCACGCAGGGCATCCCCCGGGCGCCGGCAGCAGCGGGCAGGCGTCATCACGGTCAGGCATGCCGTCGCCGTCGCCGTCAGGCCCGTACGGCGTGGCGTCGCACGCGTCCCCGGCCCCGTCTCCGTCAGCGTCGGCCTGGCCGGGGTTCGCCGCCCGGGGGCAGTTGTCGGCCGCGTTGCCGACGCCGTCCTGGTCCAGGTCGGCGAGGAACTCCGGGTCGCAGGCGTCCCCGGCCCCGTCGCGGTCAGCGTCGGCCTGTCCGGCGTCGGCGGCCTGCGGGCAGTCATCGACGGCGTCCTGAACGCCGTCGCGGTCAGCGTCGGCGGGGTCCTCGAGCATTCGCATGGCCCGGCTGACGTCCAGGCGCCCGATCGCCCGGCCGGGCATCCGCGCGGCGGACCGGATCAGCAGCGCCTTGACCTGCACGGGCGTCAGGCCGGGCCGGAAGGAGAACAGCAGCGCCGCAGCGCCGGACACCTGCGGGGCGGCCATGCTCGTGCCGCCCCAGAAGCGGAACTTGCCGCCGGGCAGATCCGAGAGGATCCTGTCCCCGGGAGCGAGCACATCCACCGCCGGCCCGTAGTTGCTGAACTCCATCATCCGGTCATCAGCGCCGGACGCCCCGACGCAGATCACGTTCGGCGCGTCCGCGTCGCACGGGCTGAACGGCCGGGAGGAGCTGTCAGCGGCGTTGTTGCCGGCCGCCGCCACGTACAGGGTCCGCGGGAACGCCGACAGGACCGCTCCCAGCCGCGGCGGCGACGCCTGCGCGAGCCCCAGGGACATGTTCACGACCCTCAGCCCGATCTGCCCGGCGTACGCGGCGCCTTCCTGCACGACGCTCATCGCTCCGGTGCCGTCGCTGCCGAGCACCCGCAGCTCCATGGCTTTGGCTTCCGGGGCGACGCCGACGATCCCATGGCCGTCAGCGGCCGCAGCGGCGATGCCGGTGACATGCGTGCCGTGCCCGTTGCGGTCGGCGGGAGCCGCCCCGGGCTCCTGCCAGTCCCAGCCGCGCCAGTCGTCGACGTAGCCGTTGCCGTCGTCGTCGAGGCGGTTGGATTCCCGGCCTCCGCCGGACTCCCCGGGGTTCACGCCGCCCTGGCCGGCGAGATCCGGATGAGCCAGGTCGATGCCGGAGTCCAGCACGCCGATGGTGACGCCGGCGCCGAGCGTCCGCTGCCACGCGCTGAGCACGCCGATGTCAGCGCCGGGGACGGCGCCGGCCAGCTGCCCGGTGTTCGCCAGCGCCCACTGCTCTGAGAGCCGTTCGTCGCGGGGGCGCTGCGCGGCGGCGCGCACGCGCACGTCGGCTTCCAGCAGCGGCCCGGCTCCGGCATTCTCGAGGGCCCGGAGCGCCCGCCGGCGCGCGCCGGCGGGAACGTCCGCGGCGGCAGTGCGGCTGGCTGGCAGCCAGCGCACGCTCCGGGCGCCGGCGTCCGCCAGGGCCCGGAGCAGCGCCGCCGGCCCTGCCGGCCCCGCCCAGGCGATCACCGGGCGCCCTGATGCCGCCGGCGCCGCGGCCAGCGCGCATGCGCACGCTGCGGCCGCTGCGGCCGCACGGGTCAGCGCGGGGGAGAGGTTCACAGCGTCATCAGGCGGCCTGGAGCCCGCAACGATGCCGCTGCCGGGCTGGCCGGATCAAGCGCCGGCGCTGATCAGGCGGCCAGGGCCTGCCATTTGCGGCCCGCAAATGGCCCTGGCGGGGCACAGGCAGGACGAGGCGCCGGACGATCCGGTCAGGACTTCCCGGGCTCGGGCTGCGCCGGGATCGGCGTGGCCTGGCTGAGCCAGTAGGGCTTGCCGGCGCCCTCCACGTACAGCAGCGTCTCCAGGAACGCGCCGGTCTTGAAGATCCGGGCCATGTCCGGCGGGATCTCCGCGGCGCGGGTGGACCCGTCGGCGAGCTCCAGGACGGCCGGATGGCTGTTGGTCTCCTCGTCGAGCGCGCCGACCTGCGCGGCGCGGGCGGCCACTGACACCTTCACGGCCCGGTTGTCGTTGGCGAACGGCGTGATCATCTCGCCGACTTCGCGCTCGACGCGCTCGAGCTCGGACGGGGACAGCAGCCGGCCTTCCAGCCAGACCTTGTTGCGCTTGGCCTGGCGCCACACCGAGGCGTCAGAGCGCGACGCCTTCTCGGCGACCGCGTTGAGCGCCTTCTCCAGCTCGCCGCGCTTCTCAGTCATGACGCTGCCGGAGAACACCTCCGCGTGCCCGCCGCAGACCGGGCCTTCGGCGATCGCGCCTTCCTCGTCGGCCTCGGCCAGCGTGCATGCCTCCCGGACCTTCTTGTCCCAGATGCACAGGTCGCCGATCTTGGCGGGGACCTGATTGTTGCGGCCGGAGAACTTGTCCTTGGGGTTGCCGTGCGCGTCGGTGCCGGCGGTCACGCCGACGATCGCCGGCAGCCCGTACTCCTTCGCGAGCTTCTGGGCGATCAGGCCGGTCTGGCCGGCGTCCTGGGCGTAGCGCTCGTCGGTGATGAACGCGAACACCCACTTGGGCTGGGCTTCCTCGCCGTCTCCGGCGTGAGCGCGCTTATGGGCGCGCATGCGGCGCTTGGCGTCCTTCAGGGCGATCTCGGTCATCTCCGCGCGGGCCTGCCGGCACACGTCGTACTCGCCCAGCAGCTTGCGGATGGTCGGCGCCGCCTGCTGGCGGGTCTGGGCGCCCAGCGCCTTGACGACCGTCTCGGCCTTCACGCGCGGGGTGCGCTTGCCGAGGTTCAGCACCGCCCGGGTGCGCTTCAAGGACGACGGGTCGGCGGGATCCTCCCCGAAGTGCTCGGCGAGCATCTCCACGCCCGGAGGCGCCGGGGCCGAGCCGCCGGCGACCGGCAGGCGCACGAACGCCCGGTTCTCCAGGTCGCGCATGCTGCCCATGTCCGCCATCGCGCCCATCCCGGCCAGGTACAGGGCGTGGCGGTTCCAGGACTCCTCGTCCGGGGTGACGCCCGCGGCCTGCTGCAGCGCAGTCCCGAGCTTCCAGGCCAGCTGCGCGCCGGTGTTGTCGTCGCCGTGGATGATCTTGGGCATGACGCTCTTGGCGCGGGCGATCGCCATGGACAGCTTCGGGCTGGGCTCGGCCGGCTGGGAATGCCGGTCCAGGCGGGCGGTCATCGCCTCGGCGTCGGCGCGCAGCGCCTCCAGCGCCTCGGCCAGCTCCGGATTGCCAGGGTCGGCCTTGTGGTTGACCCAGGCCTGCTCGATCTGCCGGAACAGCTTGCGGGCCTCCGGCAGCGCCTCCTCCAGGCCCTGGTAGCGCAGGGCCTGCTGGTAGCGGGGGTTCAAGTGAAAATCGGCGGTGTTCTCGAGGCTGATGTCGTGATGGTCGACGACGATGACCTGCATGCCGGCGGCCTGGGCCTGGGCGATCGCGCGGTCCTGCGTGGAGCCGCAGTCCAGCGTCACGAGGATCTCGGCGCCCTGCGCGCGGGCCTGGGCGACGAACTTCATGGTCAGGCCGAACCCGCCGGAGGCGTACTCCATGATGACCTGGTCCTCGGAGGCGCCGGACGCCTCCAGGGCGATCTGCAGCACCCGCGCCGACGTGGCGCCATCGACGTCATAGTCGGAGAACACCGCGACCTTCTTGCCGTCCTTGATGACCTGCGCCAGCGCCCTGGCGGCGGCGTCGGCGCCGGGCGTGGTCTCCTCCGCGGAGCGGATCAGCCCCATGTGCGGGTTCAGGTAGTCGCGATGCTGGGAGAAGTCCTCGCCGCCGAACTTCATGAACGGGCTTTCCAGGTAGCTGGCGACCGGCGGGGAGACCCCGAGCTCGCGGGCGGCCTGGGCGCTCATCAGCGCCCGCTCGCCGAACGCCGAAGGCCCGATCCATTTCTTGGAGGCCAGCCGGGCGCGGTCCTCCTCGCCCAGGCCCTCCAGGAGCTTCTCGTCGGTCGCGGGGACGTCATGCTCGTCCCGCGGCAGGCTCGCCTGCACGTCCGGGATGGCCTGCTCGATCACGGCGGTCCCTCCGTTTGAAAGGTTCATTGGCTCTCGCTCCTGCGCGCAGTCCTGCCCGGTCAGCTTTCCCATGCCCTGACTATAGCCGCGGCCCCGGAAGCTGCCAGGGCCAGCGGCAGGAGGCTTTCCCAGGGAGGCGGATACGGTGGCAAAGCTGACTGCCGATGACACCTGCCCTCATTTCACCGCCGCTTGATGCTCATGCCCTTTCCGCCTGCCAGGCCGGGGCTACAGTCAGGGCAACTGACTTTCGGAGCGATGAGCACATGGGCAAGCTGACAGGAAACCTTTGCGCGCGCGAGCGCGCAGCCGCCGCCGGCCCCGAGGCCGCTGCGGCAGCGCGCCAGGAGCGCGACGAGCGCCACCGGCGCCAGGCCGCCGAATACGCCAGGGAGGCCGGCATCCCCGAGCGACATGTCCTCAAGGCACTGCAGGTCGCCGGCGTCCAGCGCGGCCCCCGGTCCTGGAGCGGCGTGGAGAACATCCTGGGCATGGCCCGCATGCGCGCCCAGCGCGGCCGCACCGAGCGCCAGCGCATCATCAAGGACGGCCTGGACGTCCTGGAAGCCACGATCGACAGCTCCCCGGTGCTGTCCGCAGACGACCAGCGCGCCCTGCTGTACGTCGCCAAGTGCCATCCCGACGAGCAGGCCCGGCTGTCAGCCCGCGAGGCGATCGCCGTGTCAAACGCCCGCTACTTCCTGGGCCAGACCGCCAGCCGGTTCTGGGCCACCGAGGCCAACCTGCGCCACGAGAACATCGCCACCGGCAACGGCGTCAACCGCATGGAGATCTTCAACGCCGCCTACGCCGGCGCCCCCACCAAGGGCGGCGTCGCCCCGGAGGACCGGCCCTCCCCGGACGACACTCCCGAGGAGGCGCAGGCCAAGCGCCAGCGCCGCGCCGCCCAGTCGGGGATCATGCACGCAATCGACAAGTACGACCTGGACCGTCCGGAGAAGTTCCTGACCTTCGCCCAGCACTGGGCCTCCCAGGCGATGCAGCGCGAAGTCGAGCAGTACGGGACCGCCAACGTCGGCGCCACGGTCCTGCCGACCGCCGTCAACCAGCTCGACACGCACGTCCATCACGCCCTGCGCGATTTCGCCGCCGACCCGCGCAACCACGGCGAAGCGTCCCTGGAGGACGTCTGGGCCCGCGTGGCCGCCCGGCGCTCGAAGGCCGGCTCCGACGCCCCCGTCCCGGAGATGAAGCCGCACGAGCGCGAGAACCTGCAGGCGTCGCTGCTGCGCGTCCGCACCCGCGCCAAGCACGCCTCCATGAACGAGCGCATCCGCTCTGACGACGGCGCCGGCGAGGAGCGCGGCGCGCTTCTGCGCGACGGCGGCCCGTCCGTGGAGCAGATCATGTCCGCCACGTTCGTTCAGGAGACCAACGACCGGATCAAGGACAGCCTCGCCCGCGAAGGCCAGGTGTTCCTGGATGCCTACCGGATGCTCACCGGGGAGGCCTCAGACGACGGCCGGCCGATGAAGGACGCTGCCATCGGCAGGGCAATCGTTGAGAAGGCCGGCAAGGATCCGGCATATTCTGATGAGCCCCTGACACAGAAGTACGTCGAAGGGGTCTGCAAGGAGGCACGTGAGTTTGCCAGGCAGCAGATGCTCGCCGCCGGACTCGGATCAGCACACGCCTGACACGGTACGTTAGATCACGCGCCCTGACACACAGCCCGTTCACAGCCTGCGTCGCTCGCCGCGGGCCTTCCACCACGACACGCCAGGAGAGACCCGCATGCCCCGCACCCTAGACCTCGAGCCCGAGGCAGCCGCAACCGAAATCGGGCTCGCCGCCCGCCTGAAGGACATCTACAGCAAGCCGTGCCTGCGCAACGGCGAGGACCAGATGCTATTCGGGCGCATCCGCGCCGGCGGCCCCGGCGCCGAGGCCGCGCGCGTGCGGCTGATCGAAGGCGTCCAGAAGTGGGTGGTGAAGTCCGCCAAGGAGCACGCCGGCCGGGGCGTGGAGTTCGAGGACCTCATCCAGGCCGGCAACATCGGCGTGCTGCGCGCGATCGAGAAGTTCGATCCTTCCAAGGGGTTCAAGTTCCTCACGTACGCGAAATGGTGGATCAACCAGGCGATGGGCAAGGCCTGCGAGGACACCGGCTCCATCGAGAAGCACGGGTCGCGCCTGCCCTGCCGCATGTACATGATCGTCGGGCGCGTGCAGAAGGAGCTCTCCCAGCATCCGGAGGACTACGCCGGGCTGGACGAGTTCTCCCTGGTGGAGGCGCTCGCCGAGAAGGTCCGCGCCAACAACAGCTCCGAAGTGGAAGTCGCCCTGGACGTCATCGGCCGCTCGCAGATGTCGATGGACGCCTCCCGGGCCGGCGACGACTCCGAGGCCACCGTGGCCGAGGTGATCGCCGACGAGCAGGCCGTCCGCCCGCTGGACGAGCTCGTCGCCGCTGACAAGCGCGCGATGATCCTGCAGGCGTTCCGGTCGCTCAACGAGCAGGAGCAGCGCGTCCTGACCATGCGCCTGGGCCTGGCCGGGGAGCGGCTAACCCAGCAGCAGACCTGCGACGCGCTGGGGATCACGAAGTCGCGGATGGTGGCGATCCAGACCCAGGCGGAATCCAAGCTGCGCGCCAGCGAGGAGTTCCGCGAAGTCATCGCTGACATCGCCTCCTCGGTGGACTGACCCGTGCTGCCCGTTTCCTATTCCCGCCCGCCGGGCGCGGCCCTGGCCGTGCTGGAGGACCCGTTCGAGGCCGCGCTTGACGCCAGCCTGGACGCCGCCCGGCAGGCGGACCGCCGGTACGCGCTGGCGCTCATCGCCCGCCTGGGGCAGCTGGTGCGCCGCGGCGACAGCCGCGCCAGCGCGGTCACGATCCGCGGGTCCAAGCGGCTGAAGATCGACGAGATCTTCGACGCGGGCGGCGCGATCCTGGCGGTCGACCCCGCCGCGATCGCCGGCGGCGGCGACTGGGACCTCAGGACGGTCCTGGCGGAGCTGCGAAGCCTGTGCGGCCCCGGCGTGCGCGCCGTCGACTTCGGCGCCCGCGAAATTCTCGCTTCCTGACCGCCCGGCCCGGCCTTCGGCCGGAAAAGGCGTCCGCCAGCTCCCTGCCGGCCGGGCGCTTGCGCGGGCCCGCTCAGGGCGCCGCCGGCGTCAGGACCGCCAGGTCCCAGACGCGCTGGTCTTCCTGGCCCAGGCGCCACATCCCGAAGCCGCCCAGCCCGTAGGCGCCGGCCAGCCGGTAGTGGGCGTCCAGGGACTGCTGGTCGTGATACCAGACCGTGTGGACCTTGCCGTCCTCGGCGGACTGGTACTGGAACGTCCACTCGGCCGACGCCTCGTCATAGCGCGGAACCGCGCCGGTCTGGGCGATCAGCGCCTGCACGTCATCGTAGTCGCGCGGCGTGGCGCGCTCGTCAGCGCCGCCGTCGCCGGGCCAGTCATACCCGTACAGGGGGAACCCCATGACGAACTTCTGCTTCTGGGCCATCGTGGCGATGTAGCCGGCGACCTTGGCGGCCCAGCGCAGGTCGGCGGTCGGCCCCGGCGCGCTGGTCGCCCAGGCGATCCCCCAGGTCATCACGAAGATCGTGTCGGCCTGGGCCTGCAAGGCGACGTAGTCGAAGATCCCCGACCGCGAATGCGTCTTTGAGTCCGCGAACTTCGGGCTGACCGCCAGCGACAGCTGGCGCCCGTCGGCATGCAGGCGCGCGGCCAGGGCCGTCACGAAGCTGGTGTAGGCGGCACGGTCGGAGGCGGCGCCGGCCTCGAAGTCGATGTTGACGCCGCTGTAGCCCTTCGCCTGGCAGATCGCGGCCAGCCAGTCCAGGGCGCGGGCGCGCACGCCCGCATTGGTGAGGATCAGATGGATCGCCGACGTGGACTGGCAGTCGATGCGCGGCATCACCCGCACCGCGCGCGCGAGCGCCCAGGCGGTGATCTGCGGGTCGTCTGAGCCCTGCAGCGCCCCGGTGGAGCGGTTGCATTCGAAGTAGGTGGGATGGACCACGCCGATCTGGCGGTAATGGTCGCGGAAGTCCGCGAAGCTCGAGCCGGTGGAGGCCAGCAGGAACGCCGCTGCCCGCCCGCGGCTGGCTTCCGGGTCGAGCGTCGTGGCGGACGCCGCGTCCGAGGCCAGGCTGACAGTCCCGGACGTGCTGGCCGCCGCCACCGTGAACGAGTAGGCATGGGACGGGAACAGGTTCGAGACGGTGAAGGAGGTGCCCTGCACCTGGCCGATGACGGCGCCGTCGCGCATCACCCGGTAGCCGCCGAGCTTGAAGCGCACGGGCCTGACCGGCTTCCAGGACAGCAGCACCTCCCGGTCAGACACCGCCGTGGCGCTCAGCCCTTCCGGGCGGGGCAGGGACGGGTCGGGCTGCAGGACCGGCAGCGTCCCCGGCCCGGACTGGGAGGCGGAGGAGTCCCGGGCCAGCGCCACCCGCGCCGGCGCGGACAGGTTCCCGCGGGTGTCGGCGGCCCTGACCTCGAACGTGTTGTCGGCGGACGCCCGGGCCTTGACGTCGGCGGACACGGTCCGCACCTGCCCGTAGGCGGCGCCGTTGCGGTACAGCCGATACCCCGCCAGCGGGGCGTCCCCGGCGGACGCCTTCGTCCAGTCCAGATGCACGACGCCGGCGCTGGCGCGCGACGCCGACAGGGCCCCGGGCGCCCCGGGAGCCAGGAACGCCACCAGCACGGACTTGCGGGCCTGGCAGGCCGCCGGCCGGCCTGAGCGCACCGCCCGGACGGCCAGCCGGTAGCGGGCGCCGGGGGCGACCCGGATCCGCATCCGCGTGGCGCGGGTCTGGCCCTGGACGGCGCCGTTGCGGCTGACCCTCCAGGCCAGGCCGCGGGCGCCCCGGGGCGCCTTCCAGGTCAGCAGCCCGGATTTCATGTGCGGGCCGCGCGCGAACGCAAGCTTGGACGCCTTCGGGCAGGCGGCCGCCTGCGCCGCGGGCGCCGGCAGGGCGGCCGCGGCCAGGGCGGCGGCGATCAGCAGGGCGGATGCTCCGGGCATGGCAGGCACAGTCTTCACTCCACGGTGACGGTCTTGGCAAGGTTTCGGGGCTGGTCGACGTTCAGGCCGCGGGAGCGGGCGATGCAGTAGGACAGCAGCTGCAGCGCCACCACCGAAAGCAGCGGCGAGATCATCTCGTCGGCGTCGGGCACTTCCAGGCACAGGTCCGCTTCCAGGGCGCCGCGGGCGGAAGGGCTGGAGACCGCGATCACGTGCGCGCCGCGGGCGCGGACTTCCTGGACGTTTGAGGCCAGCTTCGCGGCGGCCTGCCCGGCGGCGGCCACGCAGATCACCGGCGTGCGGTCTGACAGCAGCGCGATCGGCCCGTGCTTCATCTCCCCGGCGGCGTAGGCGTCGGACGGGATGTAGCTGATCTCCTTGAGCTTCAGGGCGCCTTCCTGGGCGACGGCGACTCCGGGGCCGCGGCCCAGGAACAAGAAGAACGAGCTGCCGTCCAGGGCGCCGGCGGCCTGCCTGGCCTCCGCCTCCAGGGCCGGCAGCATCGCCTCGATCTTGGCGGGGACCGCCGCCAGCTCCAGGCCCAGCTCCCGGGCCCGGCCGGCGTCCAGGGCGCCGGACAGGCGCCCGAGGCGCAGCCCCAGCATCAGCAGCGCCGCCACCTGCGCGGTGAACGTCTTGGTGGCGGCGACGCCGACTTCGGCGCCGGCGCGGGTCAGCAGCGGCTGGCTGGCGGCGCGCACGGCCGCCGACCCTTCCATGTTCGTGACGGCGATCACGTGCGCGCCGGCGCGGGAGGCCAGGCGCATCGCGGCGAGCGTGTCGGCGGTCTCGCCGGACTGGGTGACGCCGATCACCAGGTCGCCGGGCCCGACGACCGGCTCGCGGTAGCGGTATTCGCTGGCGACGTCGACGTCGACGGGGATCCGCGCCCACCGCTCGATCGCGTGCTTGGCGATCAGCCCGGCATGCCAGGACGTCCCGCACGCGACGATCGTGACCCGCCGCGCCGCGCGCAGCGGCGCCTCGTCGAGCTCCAGGCGGCATTCGCCGTCGCCGTGCACGCGGCCGGCGAGGGTGTGGCGCAGCGCCAGCGGCTGCTCGTGGATCTCCTTGGCCATGAACGTGTCATGGCCGCCCTTCTCGGCGGCGGCGGCCTCCCACTCCAGGGTCTCCACCGTCCGGCGCGCCCGGCGGCGGCGCTCGCAGGTGATGCTCACGCCCTCGGGGGTCAGCAGCGCCAGGTCCCCGTCGTGCAGGTACTGGGCGCGGCGGGTGCGGGCGATGAACCCTGACGCGTCGCTGGAGAGCATCTGCTCGCCGTCGCCGCGGCCGATCACCAGCGGGCACTCCTTGCGGTAGGCGGCCAGCAGGCCCGGCTCTGACGTGCTCATCGCCGCGAACGCGTAGTGGCCTTCCATCCTCAGCGACGCGGCGCGCACCGCGGCGCCCAGGTCGCCGTCGTAGAGGCTGGCGATCAGCGCGCACGCCACTTCGGCGTCGGTGTCCGAGGCCAGCTCGTGCCCGTCGGCTTCCAGGGAGCCGCGCAGGGCCAGGTAGTTCTCGACGATGCCGTTGAGGACGAGGCTGACCGGCCCGGACGTGTGCGGATGGGCGTTGCGCTCCTCCACCCGGCCGTGCGTCGCCCAGCGGGTGTGGCCGATCCCGGCGGTCCCGGCATGGCCGGAAAGGCCCTCGGCGGCGTCCAGGCGCGCCCTCAGCGACGCGAGATTGCCCACGGCCCGGGCGACGTCGGTGCCGCCCGGCCCGGCGAGCGCCACCCCGGCGGAGTCATAGCCGCGGTATTCCAGGCGGGCGAGGCCGTCCAGCAGCGCCGGCAGCGCCGGCCCGGAGCCGGTGTACCCGGCGATCCCGCACATCAGGCGCCCGCCCTCGGGCAGGATTTCAGCAGCAGCACCCGGCGCGAGCGCACGGTGCGCCGCCCGGAGCGCCGGACGGCCACCACGGCCACGCGATGGCCGAGGCGGTCCCTGAACTCAGGGCGGACCGTGAACGGCGCGGAGGCGTCCAGGGATGCCAGCTCCCCGCCGGCGTAGGCGGCGATGCCCTGCGTGCCGGCGGGCGCCGCCACGCGCAGGCCGGCGGCGGGCACGCAGCGGGCGCGGGCGGCCAGCTCCCGGGCGCGGCGGGCCAGATGCGCGGCGCGCTCCTCCGGCGTCCACGCCTCGAAATGCAGGCCCTGGTCAAGCCAGCGGTACAGGCGCGCGACGGACGTGTCCGCGTGCACCTCATAGCGCCGGGCGAACCCGTGCAGGTCCGCGGCGGAGCTGAACACCGGATCTGACTGGACGAACAGCACCTTGAACGTCCGCCGCAGCCACGGCACGTAGAACGCGGCGGCGGCCAGGTCGTTGGAGGCGGTCGCGCCCGGCCGGCCGTAGTCGCCGAACGGGGCGGCGAACAGCAGCGGCTCGAAGCCGTCCACGCGGGCCTGCAGCTCGCGCTTGGACTCCAGCAGCTCCCGGGACACGCGCCGGCGGTAGCGGGTCGGCGGCTCCAGGGCCTTGCCGTTCCATTCGCGGCTGACGGCCGCCGGGCCTTCCCGGCCGGGGCCGGCCTTCACGTTGCCCGACGGCGACGCCGCCTGGATGTCCCAGCGGCCTGACTTCGCGGCCTTGCCCAGCTCAGACCAGGACAGGAAATAGCGGGAGGAGCCGACGTCCTGGGCGGCGGCGAACATGGTCGCGCGGTAGCCGGCGCGCCTGAGGACCTGGTCGGCCGCCGACCAGCTGGACTGCCGCGCCCCGTCGAACGTGATCAGGACCGGCCGGACCGGAAGGCCGGCGCGCTCGCCTTCCAGCAGCCGCACGTACTGGGACGGGCTGACCGCAGTGAACTTCGCGCGCTTGAGCATCAGCACCTGGCGGGCGAACTCCCGCGCCGTGACCCGGTAATGGCCGGGGCGGCTGGAGATCTCCCGGTAGGCGAGCACCGGCACGGCGCCCTGGTACTCCGGCAGCGGCCGGAACGCCCCGGCCAGGGAGACGTCCGGGGCGGGCGCCGGGTCGCGGTCCAGGTAGTTCCAGGCGAAGGACTCCCATTCGCGCTTGGCCAGCGGCCAGGCCGCGGCGATCGGCAGGATGCTCAGCGGGATCAGCAGCGCCCCCAGGACGGCGGCGCCGGCCCCGGACTTCGCGATCCGCGGCCGCCTCATGCCTGCGCCCCCTGCAGCGGCGCGTCCGGGGGCCCGGCGTCCGGGGCGGCGCCGTGCGTGGCCGGCCGCGTGCCCCATTCGGTCTTGTAGCTGGTGGCGATCGCGTAGTAGGTCTGCCACAGCATGAACGCCAGGTAGAAGAACACGAACGCGATGCCGTACAGCCACAGCGAGTCGGACTTGTCATGGCGCAGCGCGTAGTAGAGGCTGTACACCAGCGCCAGCGCGTACACCCCGGCCAGGTAGATCAGCGGCGCGCCGCCGCCTTCGACCAGCGGGCGCCACGCGACCGCGCGGACCGCGGCGACCGGCGCCAGCAGCGGCAGGATCATCCCGACATAGACCGACACGGCCGCGACCGGATGCTTGCGCCACATGAACGACCCGGCGATCAGGGACTCCCGCGTCCAGGAGCGCTTCCAGCGGACCTGCTGGACCAGGAACTTGCGCAGCGTCTCAGGGACGATCGTCCGCGAGACCGCCCGGGACTCATACGGGACCTTCCAGTCGCGCAGCACGCAGTTGGTCAGGGACCGGTCGTCGCCGAACGTGGCGGACCGGCCCAGGAACCGCTGGCTCTCCCACCAGTCCAGATGCGGCAGGATCGCCGAGCGCCGGTACGCCGAAAAGCATCCTGAGCAGCACGTGACCGCGCCGAACACCGACTCGGCGGCCTTGATGACCTTGAACGCCACGAAGTAGCGGACCGCCTGCATGCGCGACAGGACGGTGTCATGGGCGTTGAGGACGTCGGCGTGCCCGGCGACCGCGCCGACGTCATCGGAGGCGAAATGCTGCACCAGGATGTACAGGGCGTCAGGGGCCAGCTCGGAGTCCGAATCCACGAACGCGATCACTTCGGCCTTGGTGGCCCGGATGCCGGCGGCCATCGCCGCGCGCTTGCCGCGGTTGGACGGGAAGCTGATGACGCGCACCCGCCCGGCGCTTTCGCGGGCGACCATCTCCATGTTGGCGAGGGTGCCGTCGGTGGAGCCGTCGTTGACCGCGACGATCTCCAGCAGCTCGGCCGGGTAGTCCAGGGCCAGCAGGCTGCGCAGGCTCGAGGCGATCGCCTCCTCCTCGTTGAAGCCGGGCATGACAATCGCCACGTGCGGGGTGATTCCGCGGTCCTTGCCGGGCCGGTAGGCCAGCGACAGCGCGAACCGCGACAGGATGTAGGCGCACACCACGATGCCGTAGACGCCGAACAGCGGGTCCATCGAGACCGTCTGGATGAACACGCCCTTGTAGCCGACGATCGCGGCGATGACCGCCAGCAGGTACGCGAGCGCGACAGCCTTGAGGGCCAGCAGCGCCGCGCGCTTCCACCGCGGCGACGGCGGCTTCGGCGGGACCGGCGCCGGGCGCCACTGCGCCGCGGCGGCCGGCCGGGAGGGCTGTCGGCGCCGGAGCGCCATCAGATCTGATGGATCCGCTGTCCGGGGCCGTCGGGCCGCAGCCGGTAGGTGCAGTCAAGCACGCGCGCGTGAGAGGCCAGCCATTCCCCGCGGGCGCCCGGCTGGGTGGAGATGAACACCACCAGGTCGCAGGCATGGGCGCCGGGGTCGGGAACGCTGCGCATCCCCGGGTCGCCGGCGCGCCGCAGCTCCGGGACGCCAGGGTCCCAGTAGTCGACCTGCGCGCCGGCGGCGGACAGGCGCTTGATGATCCGGATCGCCGGGCTCTCCCGGGTGTCCTGCACGCCGGGCTTGTACGTGACGCCGGCGACCAGCACCCGCGCCTCGCGGGCCGGCACGCCGGCTTCGTCCAGCAGCTCCAGGGCGCGGCCGGCGACTTCAGCGGGGCGCCGGTCGATGCCGTGCATGGCCTGGGAAATCAGCGGGGCGCTTCCGCCGCGGGCCTCGATGCCGGCCAGCAGGTAGTGCGGGTCGCAGGGGATGCAGTGCCCGCCCACGCCCGGGCCCGGGTAGTGGGCCAGGAACCCGTAGGGCTTCGTGGCGGCGGCGTCGGTGACCTCGGCGGCTGACAGGCCGTGCAGCCTGGCGGCGGCGGCCATTTCGTTGGCCAGGGCGATGTTGACCGCCCGGAACGTGTTCTCGTACAGCTTGGTCATCTCCGCCGCCTCCGGGCTTGACACCTGATGCAGGCGGGCGGTGATCCGGGCGAGCACCTGCTCGGCGCGCACCGCGCACGTCGGCGTCTGGGCGCCGTACACCCGCGGGACGGTCTCGTGCGCGTGCAGGCTGTCGCCGGGGTTGATGCGCTCCGGGGCGAACGCGACGTACAGATCCCGGCCGCACGCCAGCCCCCGCTCGCGCAGCGGCCTGATCACCAGGTCGGCGGTGCATCCGATGTAGCTGGTGGATGTCAGCAGCAGCGTCTGGCCGGGCCGGGCGTGCGCGACCAGCTGCGCGCAGGCGGCCTTCAGAATGCTCAGGTCCGGCTGCAGGTCCTCGCTGACCGGCGTGGGCACGCACACCATCACGGCGTCAGCCTCGGCGATCGCCGAGGCTTCGCCGGTGACCGCCAGGCGGCCGGAGTCCCGGGCGGCGCGCAGCCGGTCGTGATCTCCGGGGAGCAGGTCCACGTCGCCGGCCAGCACGGCGTCGCGCCGATGGCGGGAGATCTCCACGCCGGTGACGGAGAAGCCGGCGGCGGCCAGCGCCAGGCTGGTCGGCAGGCCGACGTAGCCCAGGCCCATGACCGCCACTGACGTGATCGGCGGGCGCAGCGACGGCGAAGCCGGGAAATCGGCGGCTGACGGCGCGGCTGGATGGCGTTCTGAAGCGGCTTTGGGCATGGGGAAGTCCTCGTCGTCCGCGCAGCGGATGGTCGGGGGATGGAGTTGTTGACCGGCCCGGAGTGCAGGCCGGCCGGCAGCAGGAGCAACACGCTGCCAGGGCCGCCGGGGCCATGTCCACCCGCGCCCCGTCTTCCAGCAGGATTTATCTTGCGACGGAGGGCGGTCCGCCGGACGGCGAGGCGAAGGAGCCCGGAACCTACCCGCAGCCCCGGAGCCTGCGCGCGGTTTCCGGCCTGGAAGGCCTTTCCGCTTCCGGTCCGGAAAGCTGGAAGCCGGCGGGCCCGGCGGCGTACGGTAGCCGGCCTCATGCGCCTGCTTGCTGCCGCCTTCGCCTGCTGCGCCCTGGCCGCGCCCGCACCTGCCGCCGCGGCGGCCGCTCCGGCGCCCGTGAAAGTGTTCGCGTTCATGTCGCGGGCCGGCGGCCTCGAGCTGCAGCGCCTCGCCCGGGTCGGCGGGCGCATCGCCGTGCTGGCGCCCAACTGGGCGTCGGCTGACCCGGCCACAGGCCAGGTGTCAGGCGGGGCGCCCTCCAGCGTGGTGATGAGCCTGTCAGCGTCCCTGGGCTTTGCGGTCTGGCCCGTCATCAACATGCAGGCCGCCGGCGGGCCCGGGCCGGGCACCGCCGCGTTCGCCGCCCGCCTGGCCGCCGGCGCCCGCGCCCTGGCCGTCCGGCACGGCTACCCGGGCGTCACCCTGGACCTGGAAGGCATCGCGCCCGCCCAGCGCAGCCAGTTCAGCGCACTGGCGGCGTCCGTGGCCGCGGCGCTGCACGCCCGCGGCGTGAAGCTGGCCGTCTACGTGCCCCGGCGCACCGCGCAGGCGCCGCTGCGGTCCGCCGCCGCCTACGACTGGGCGGCGCTGCTGAAATCAGCGGACCTGCTGCTGGCGTCCGGCTACAACGAGCATTCGGCGTCGACCGGCCCGGGCCCGGTCTCGACCGCCGCCGGGTTCGCCGGGATGCTCAGCTATGCGGCGCAGGGCTCCCGGGCGCGCACTGTGCCGCTGGCCGGGGCGTTCGGCTACCGCTGGCCGGCGTCCGGCCGCCCGTCGCTGCTGTCCAGCGCCGCCGCGGCGTCCCTGTCGGCGTCGGCGTCCCGGCGCCTGGGCCCCGGCGGCTTCGAGCTCGCCGACGGCAGCCAGGTGTGGGCGGCCACCGCCGGGCAGCTGGCCGCCCAGGCGCACGCCGCCCGCGCCGCCGGGTTCGCCTGGGCGGGGCTGTTCAGCCTCGGCCGGGAGCCGGCGTCGTTCTGGGCGCGCCTGGACGCCGCCTGAGCCGCCCGGGCGCTGGCGCGGCAGCGCGCCGCGATGGCACAATCCAGGCGATGGCTTCCGCGCCCAAGCCCGACGCCCAGGCCGGCGGGCTGCCGGCCCGCCGGCGCCAGCCGGCAGATGGAGCCCCGTCACGGGCGCGCCGCGGCCCGTGACCGGGGAGCACCTGGATTTCTTCAGGGCGATTGCCTCCGGGCCGGCCCGCCCGCGCCCGCCCAGGCGCCCGCCGGCCAGCTGAGCCCCTCCCGCCCGCCAGAATGCTGGCGCTGATGCTAGGCGGCCTGGGAGCCGCGGCTGACTGACACCGTCAGCTCGGCGCGGGCGGCGCGCAGCGTGGCGTCAGCCGCCGAGCCGGCCCGGACCAGCACGGCCAGGGACCCGCCGGCCTGCCTGAGGGCCCGGTCGGCCAGCATCAGATCCCTGACCTCCCGGGAGCTCAGGCGCTCCACGCCGCGCAGGTCGACGGTCACCGTGCCGGCCTGCTCGTCAATTCGGGCGCTGATCATCGCCGACGCGAACGAGCTCACAGCCGCATCCTTCCCGCCCGCCCGGCGGAATCCTCCCGGCCCGCGAAAATCCCCTGATTTCCGGGCATTCGGAGGGGCGGGAGGCGTTCGCGGAGCACGCGGATACGTTGCCGGGCACGGGAGCCGTCCGATGCGCACGCACGCCCGGATCCGGCTTTCACGACCTGACATGAGCTCATCACCTTCTGCCACTGCCCGCCCCGCCCGGATTCCAACCGGGCTTGAGCCTGTGATCGCCGGCATCGACCCGGGCCTGGCCACCGGCGCCGCCGTGCTGATCCCCATGAAGCCCGCCGAGGAGCGGATCCTCGCCGCCGCGCGGATGTCCACCCGCCCGCCGAAGGCGCCGGACCTCGAGGCGCCCTGCGACCCGCAGTTCACCGCCGCCGCCGCCCGGGCCCGCGACTGGGCCGATCAGGCGCTGAAGTTCGTCTGCGAGCACCGGCCTGCGGTCATCGCCGTCGAGTCGTTCGTGGATTTCCGCTCCAAGGGCAGGGGATCCCGGCGCGAGCAGCTGCGCTGGACCACCCCGCTGGTGATCGGCTTCCTGCTCGCCGGCCTGCAGGACCGGATCCCCGAGGCGGCCGTGCGCCTGCAGAACCCGTCGGTGCTGGCGCAGTTCGCGGTGGAGATCAGCCAGCTGGAAGCCGCGCGCGCCGCCGGCCGCCCGTCGGAAGAGCTTCCCGGCTCTGAGCTGCTGACGTCAGACCATCTCGTGAAGGCGTGGTGCCACGCATCCTGGTGCCGGGACCGCGTCCCTGCCGGAGATCCCAAGGAGCTGTCATGAGCGCCAAGGCCGCGTCCCTCCCGTCCGAGCTGTCCGGCGTCCTGGACGCCGCGCAGGCCAGCTCAAGCGAAGTCACGATCGCCGCCCTGGAGGAGGCGATCGCCGGCCTGGGCGTGTCGGTGCAGGACGGCCGGGACTTGATCAGCCTCGTGCATGCCGAGGCGGTCCGCCGCGGCCTGGACGTCCAGGCCGCCGAGGCTGCCGCCGCTGACGTCAGCAGCCTGGACGCCTCAGAAGCCGACGAGGACGTCATGTCGGCCGACAGCCTCGGCCGCTACATCGCCATGGCCGCCCGCACGCCGCTGCTGGACAGCGCCCAGGAGCGCGAGCTCTCCCGCGCCAAAAGCCGCGGCGACTTCGGCGCCAAGACCCGCATGGTGGAGGCCAACACCCGCCTGGTGATCTCCATCGCGAAGGGCTACCGCAACCGCGGCCTGGACTTCGATGACCTCATCCAGGCCGGCAACGAAGGCCTGATCCGCGCCGTGGAGCTGTTCGACGGGGAGCTGGGATTCAAGTTCTCCACGTATGCCACCTGGTGGATCCGCCAGTCGATCAGCCGGGCGATCGCCTCAGAAGGCGGCCTCGTGCGCCTGCCCGCCGCCCGCCAGGACGACCTGAGGGCATTGAAGGCCGCCGCGCGGCTGCTGGGCCAGAAGCTCGGGCATGACCCCAGCATCGCCGAGATCGCCGCCGCCGCCAGCGCCGACGGCCGCCACATCACCGAAGGCCAGGCCGCCGAGCTGCTGGCCGCCGGCCAGGCGCCGTCGTCGCTTGACCAGCCCGTCGGCGAGGACGGCGACGCCTGCGCCGGGGACCTGATCGCCGACGAGCACGCGGTCGACCCGGCCGAGGCTGCCGCCGAGGATCCCGGCGAGGGCGCCATCGACCATCTCCTGGAGGCGCTTCCCGAGCGCGAGCGGCACATTCTGCGCCGCCGCTACGGCGCCGGCGGGGAAGCCCCCGCGCCGCTCGCCGACATCGCCAAGGAGCTGCAGATCTCCACGGAAATGTGCTGCCGGCTGCACACCCGGGCGCTGCGGTTCGTGCGGCTGTCGCCGGCGACCCGCGAAGCCGCCCAGGAGATCCTGGACGCCGCCTAGGCGCCGGGCCGGGCCGGCCAGCCCTGCCCGTCGCGCAGCGCCGCCGCCGCCTGCGGGAAGCCGCGGGCCAGGCCGGCCGCCAGCCGCCGGGCTGGCTCCAGCAGCGCGTGATCTGACGCCAGGTCCGCCACCCGGAAATCCGGGAGCCCTGACTGGCGCATCCCGAGCATCTCCCCGGCGCCGCGCAGCGCCAGGTCAAGCTCGGCGAGCTCGAAGCCGTCGTCGGTGGCGCAGACCGCCTCCAGGCGCTCGGACGGCGCCTGGCAGGCCAGCAGGCACACGCCCGGATGCGCGCCGCGGCCGACGCGCCCGCGCAGTTGATGCAGCGCCGCCAGCCCGAACCGCTCGGCGTCCTCGACGAGCATCACCGTGGCGTTGGGCACGTCAACGCCGACTTCGACGATCTGGGTGCACACCAGCACGTCGGCGCCGCCTGCCTGGAACGCCTCCATCGCGTCCTGCTTGTCCTGGGCGGGCATCTGCCCGTGCAGCAGCGCCAGGCGCAGCCCGGACAGCTCCCCGGCCGCCAGGCGCCCGTGCAGGCCGTCGGCGTCAGCGACCGCGGCCAGGCCGTCGGCGCCGGAGCCCTGCACCAGCGGGCAGACCACGAACGACTGGCGGCCGGCGGCGGCCTCCTCCCGGATCAGCTCGTAGGCGCGGGCCCGCCGCCGGGCGCCGTGCACCAGGTGCGTGGCCGCCGGCGCCCGGCCGCCGGGGCGCTGGCGCAGCCAGCTGACGTCCAGGCCGCCGTGCAGCGCGAACGCGAGCGTCCGCGGGATCGGCGTGGCAGTCATCGCCAGCAGATGCGGGCTGCCGGCACCCGGGCGCTCCGCCTCGGCGGCGGCGCGCTGGGCCACGCCGAACCGGTGCTGCTCGTCGATGACCGACACCGCCAGCGCCTTGAACTGCACGGACGCTTCCAGCAGCGCGTGCGTGCCGCACGCCACGAGGATCTCCCCGGAAGCCAGGCCCGCGAGGACATCCCGGCGCTCCGCGGCCCCGCAGGACCCGGCCAGCAGCGCCGGAGCTCCCGCCCAGCCCGGCAGCAGCCGGCTGAGCGTGGCGTGATGCTGGCGGGCGAGCGTCTCCGTGGGCGCGACCAGCATCGCCTGCAGGCCCTGCTCGGCGGCGGCAGCCGCGGCAGCAGCCGCCACGGCCGTCTTGCCGGAGCCGACTTCCCCCAGCAGCAGCCGCTGCATCGGCGTGCCGGCGCGCATGTCCGCCAGCACGGCCTGAGCCGCGGCGGCCTGGTCCTCGGTCAGCGTCCACGGCAGCCCGGCCGGCCACCACTCCCGGAACCGCCGGCCCGCAGGCTCCAGCGCCGGCGCGGGCCGGGCCTGGCGGGCGGCGCGGCGGGCGTCCAGGCGCAGCTGCCAGGCGCACAGCTCGTCAAGGGCCAGCCGCCGGCGCCCCGCGCGGGCCTGCTCCTCCGATTCGGGGAAATGGCACCAGTCAAGCGCCTGGGCGCGGCCGGGCAGCCGGCCGGCTTGCCGCGCCTGGGCGGGCAGCGGATCCGGGACCAGGGCGATCATGTCCCGGCGCGCCGCCAGCTTCGCGGCGATCGCCTCCGAAGTGATCCCTTCCGCGGCCGGGTAGGCGGGCGTCAGGCCGTCCCGGCCGGGCCCGGCCTCCCCGAAATGCGTCTGCTTGGCCGTGATGGCCGTGCCGTCCCAGCGGCCGTGCACCGTCACAGGGCTGCCGGCGGCCAGCCGCGACCGCATCCACGGCTGGTTGAACCAGGACGCCTTCACGCGGGCGCCGCCGCTGCCGGCCAGGACGGCCGAGACGATCTTCAGGCGCCCGCCCCGGGCGGACCGCAGCTTCGGGGGCCCGCTGACGGTCCCGGACACCGTGACGGCCTGCCCGGCTGCCACGCCCGCCAGGCCGCCGATGGCGGTCAGGCCGCGGCGGTCCTCATACCGGAACGGCAGATGCCAGATGAGATCCTGCACGGTGGCCAGCCCCAGCGCGTCCGCGCCGGCCTGGGATTTGCCCCAGCGGACCGGGTCAGTCAGCTTGCGCGCCACGCTCAGGCTCTCCGCACCGACACGGCGCCGTCCAGGGACTCCAGGGCGGCGCGGACCTGCTCGGCCTGGGCGGGGCTTGACGCCGACACCGCCACCTTGCCGCGGACCAGGCCGCGCTGCACGCGCATGCTGATCTCAACCAGGCCGGAGCCTTCGGCATAGACCGCGGTGGCGATGTCAGCCATCAGCTCCGGGCGGTCGGCGAACACCGCAGCAACTTCGAAGCGGAAGTTCGATTCGGCGCCCTGCTCCCATTCGACGGCGATCGCCCGCGCCTTCGCGCGCTCGCCGGTGCGCGCCAGCTGCCGGCAGTCGGCGCGGTGCACGGCCACGCCGCGGTGCATCGACACGAACCCTTCGATCCGGTCGCCCGGATGCGGGGTGCAGCAGCCGGCCAGGCGCACCGGAATTCCCGTCTGGCCTTCGACCAGGACGCCGTCGCCGGCCGGCGCCTTGCCGCGGCGCTCCGGGTGCCGGGGCGCCTCCCCCGCCGGGCCGGGCCCGGGCTCGGCGAGGCCGCGGATGATCCGCTGCACAAGCGCGCGGGCCTTGTCCGGGCGGGCGGCGTCCACGGCGCAACGGTCCAGGGACACGTATCCGAGCTTGGCGGCCTCGGCGGCCAGCGGCCCGGGGGCGGCCAGCGGCTCCAGGCCGGCGGCCTTCAGCCCGTCCTGCAGGGCGGCCAGGCCGCGCTCGATCAGCTCAGGCTCTGACTGGCGGGCCAGCCACGCGCGGATCCTTGAGCGCGCCCGCGCTGAGACCGCCGAGTTCAGCCAGTCCCGGCGCGGCCGGACCTCCTTGCCGCGCAGCACCTCCACGGTGTCCCCGGACTGCAGCGGCGCCGACAGCGGCCGCAGGTCCCCGTTCACGCGGGCCCCGACGCACCGGTGCCCGAGCTCCGAATGCACCGCGTAGGCGAAGTCCACGGGCGTGGACCCGGCCGGCAGCAGCCGGATGTCGCCCTGGGGCGTGAACACGTAGATCTCCTCCTCGAACGCTTCGCGGCGCAGCGCGTCAAACGCGTCCTGGGGGTCCGGGCTGCCGGCGGCCTCGCGCAGGCGCTGGGCCCAGGCGCGAGTGGGGGCGGGGCCGCCGCCGGACAGCTGCTCCTTGTACTGCCAGTGCGCGGCGATGCCGTGCTCGGCGGCCTCATGCATCCGCGCGGTGCGGATCTGCACTTCCACCGGGATGGCGCCGGCGCCGATCACGGTCGTGTGCAGGCTCCGGTACAGGTTGGCCTTCGGGACGGCGATGTAGTCCTTGAACCGGTCAAATCGGGGCGCGTAGGCGGCATGCACCAGGCCCAGCGCCGCGTAGCAGCCGGCTTCGGTTTCGGTGATGATCCGCAGGCCGAAGATGTCGTGCAGCTCGCCGCCTCCGGCCTGGAGCTTGCGGGCGATGCTGTAGCGGCTCTTGACGCGGGCGCTGATCTGCGCGGGCACGCCGGCTCCTTCCAGGGCCGCCTGCAGCCGGCCGCTCATCTCCTTCATGCGCTGGCCGGACGCGCGTCCCTGCTGGGCCTGCACGGCGCCGGCTTCCTGCCAGGCCCCCGGGTCAGAGATCCGGAACGCGAGATCTTCCAGCTCGTCCTTGAACGCGGCCATGCCCAGGCGGTGCGCCAGCGGGGCGTACACCTCCAGGGTCTCCCGGGCGATCGCCTGCTGGCGGTCAGGCGCCAGCGCCTGCAGGCTGCGCATGTTGTCCAGGCGGTCGGCGAGCTTGACCAGCAGGGTGCGCAGGTCCTCGGCGGAGGCCAGCACCAGCTTGCGGTACGTCTCGAGCTTCTCTCGCTGCGGGGTGCCGCGCGCGGCGATCCGCTGGATCTTCGTGACGCCGTCGACCATCGCGGCGACCTCCGGGCCGAACTGGCTGCTGATGTCGGCGACGGTCGCGCCGGTGTCCTCGACGGTGTCGTGCAGCACGCCGGCGCAGATCGTCGGGGCGGCCAGGCCTTCCCGGGCGAGGATCGCCGCGACTGACAGGGGATGGCAGACGAACGGCTCCCCGGACTTGCGCCGCTGCCCGTCATGGGCGGCCACGGCGAACTGCACGGCGGCGCTGACCTGCTCGCGGTCGGCGTCCGCGACTGCGTCCAGGAGCGCTTCGGCGGCCTGGCTGATCCTGGGGTCGGGGGAGCCTGGCATCCCTGAACGTAAAGGCGATCCGCCAGCCGGATCGCCCATCGCGCCGGCCCGCCCGGCGGATCGCCCAGCAAACCCCCGAAATCCGCCGGACAGATGAGCTTCTGCGCGCCAGAACCGCCTGCGGGGCGGTACATCCATGTGTGAGCACCAAAGCCTCCCCGCGGCCCAAGCCGGCTGCCTCCAAACCGAAGACCTCTTCCGCGAAGAAGCCTGCCGGCACAGCGAAGGCCCCGGCCCGAAAGGCGCAGCCGGCGGCCCCGGCCTCCCGGGCGCCCGCGAAGGCCAAGCCCGCCGCCCCTGCGAAGGCGAAGGCCAAGGCCCCCGCGAAGCCCGCCGCCGCCGCGAAGGCGAAGGCCAGGGCGGCGAAAGCTGCTGCTCCCGCCAAGCCCGCTGCCAGGAAGGCTGCCGCCGCGGCGAAGGCGAAGGCCAAGCCTGCCGCGAAGGCCAAGCCTGCAGCCAGGAAGGCTGCCGCCCCCGCGAAGGCCAAGCCTGCCGCGAAGGCCAAGACGGCGAAAGCTGCGGCTCCCGCGAAGGCGAAGCCCGCAGCCAGGAAGGCTGCCGCCCCCGCCAAGCCCGCCGCGCCCGGCGAGCCGGTGCTGCTGAGCGGCGTGGCCTGCCCGCCGCAGGTGGTCGAGCTGCTCGCCGCCGCCCGCGCCGAGCGCAAGGTCGCCGGATCCTCCGTGCCCGAGGCGATCGCCAAGGGCGAAGTGCCAGACGCCGACGTCGACCGGCTTTCAGAGGCGATCCTCGAGCTCCTGCACAAGGAAGGAGTCCAGATCATCAACGACGACGCCGAGGACGTCACCGAGCAGGACTTCGAGGAGGTCGCTGCCGCGGTCTCCAAGAAGGCCGAGGAGGACTGGGACGCCTCCGGGCACATCGGAGAGTCCTTCCAGCTGTTCATGCGCGAAGCCGGCAAGACCAAGCTGCTGACCGTCACCCAGGAGCGGTGGCTGGCCAAGCGCAAGGACGCCGGCGACAAGGTCGCCTTCGACCACATGGTCCGCGCGAACCTGCGCCTGGTCATCTCCATCGCCAAGCGCTACAACAAGCGCGGCCTGGACATGGCCGACCTCGTCCAGGAAGGCAGCATCGGCCTGATCAAGGCCGTGGAGAAATTCGAATGGAAGCGCGGGTTCAAGTTCTCCACCTACGCGACC
>WBZU01000631.1_pt1 | contig 29309 bp, 26 predicted proteins | sample 5204311 | NCBI WGS metagenome assembly WBZU01 (sample SAMN12344359, study PRJNA552823) | activated sludge metagenome | biome: Activated sludge suspended growth; feature: Nitrification reactor; material: Wastewater; isolation source: activated sludge from nitrification reactor of wastewater...
GGCGAGGCCGACCCGGTCCTCGGCCCGCTCGCCACGCCGATCGTCACCCTGCAGTGGCACGGCGACACATTCGACCTGCCGCGCGACGCCGTGCTGCTCGCCTCCTCGCCGGTCGCGCCGAACCAGGCCTTCCGGCTCGGCGAGGCCGCCTACGCCGTCCAGTTCCACCTCGAGGTGACGCCGGAGATGGCCGAGGCGTGGGCGGACGTGCCCGCGTATCGCGACAGCCTCGCCGCGACGCTCGGGCCCGAGGCCGGCGCGGCGTTCCTGCGCGAGGTTGCCGTGAGGGCGCCGGAGCTGACCGGGCAGGCCCGGGCGCTCTTCTCCAACTGGCTCGACGTGGCCGGCGCCGCCTGACCGCACCGGGCCGCCGCGCGCGGGCTGCGCCCGGCGGTCCGCCGATCCGGCGCGCCCGTCATGCTGCCCGCCCATGCGCCGGGCCGCCGATGCGATCTCCCAGGCCGTCGTGCCGCTGGCACTCGCCGCCGTGGCGCTGGCCCTCCTGGCCCCGTCCGACGCGGTCGCCGGGCGGGCGGATCTCCTCCTCGCCGGCCTCGTGCTGCTCACGGCGCTCGGCATCGCGCCGGCGGAGATCGCCGCGCTGCGGTCCCGCTGGCGGGCCGTGGCCGCGCTCGCCGTCCTGCCGTTCTGCGTGCTGGGGCCGCTGGCCTGGGCGATCGGCGAGGCGATCGGCGGGGCGCTGGGGGACGGGACCTTCGCACTCGGCCTCGCGCCGACGGAGATCGCCACCGCCGGGCTCGTGGCGCTGGCCGGCGGCGACGCGGCGCTCGTGCTCGCCGCGATCACCGGCTCGCTCGTGGTCTCGGCGGTGCTCGGCCCGCTGGCCGTCTCCGTCGTCGCCGGGGCGGATGCCGGCGCTGGCGACCTCGTCGGCCGCTTCGCGCTCGTCGTCCTGGTGCCGCTGGCGATCGGGCTGGCGGCGCGGGCCGCGGCGCCCCGGATCGGCCGGGCCGAGCCGGAGCTCAACGCGGCCTCGGCGGTGGTGGTCTGCGCGCTCGTGTACGCCGCGCTGAGCGGCGCCGATCAGTCCGGGCTCCTGGCGGCGTTCGGCGCCGGCGCCGCGTTCCTGGCGGCCGCCGGCGCGGTGGCCGCCGGACTGGCCCGGGTCCTGCCAGCCCGGGACCGGGTCACGGTCCCGCTTGCCTTTGCGCTGCGCGACTTCGCCGTGTCGGCGGCGCTGGCCGAGCAGGCCTTCGGCGGCGCGGCGGCGAGCGTGTCGGGTGCCTACGGCGTCCTCATGCTCGTCGCCGGTGCCGCCGTGGCCGGCGTGGCCCGGCGCCGGGCCACGGTCAGTCCAGCCGATCCAGCGTGACGGTCCAGCGGACGGCGGAGACCGAACGGGTGCCGCCGACGTTCGAGGCCTGGCGCCCCGTGCCGACGAGGATCACGCGGCGCTGCGAGGCGTCGAACACGTCGCGGCTGGGCCAGGCAACGGTCAGCAGCCGGCCGCCCCGGAGGGTCGTGACGCTGGGGAACGAGGTGCCGGCCGTCGGGCAGTTGCGGTAGCGCGCCGAGGCGCTCTGCGTCGAGAGCATCACCGCGCCCCGGGCGTAGCGCAGCGCGAGGCGGGCGGTGAAGCCCTTCGTACGGCAGTCGCGCGGCACAAGGGGCTCGATCGGCAGGTCGCCGCCGCCACCGGCGCACTCGCCGGGGTTCGGCGTGACATCGAGGGTGCCTTGGCGCCGGACCCGCCCCTCGACCGGGAGCGTCGAGAAGCGGCCGCCGGGACCGAACGTGAGCAGCGGGTCGCTGGCGCCGAGGCTCGTGGCGGTGACGCCGACGGCGCGGCGGGTCGAGAACGTGAAGCGCTCCGAGCCGTGCCCGGCCCAGGTGGCGCCGCAGGGGCCGGGCTCGGCGCGGGTCGTGGTCCACGTCGTGGTGGCCAGGCCCTCGACCTCCGCGGAGAACCGCGCCTCGTGGCGCGGCGGGGCGGCGGCGCGAGCCGGGGCCGAGGCCAGCAGGCCGGCCAGGAGGCCGGCGGCGACGGCCATCCCGCCGGCGAGTCGGTGCAGCGAAACGAGGCGCATGTCCAGATCCTTTGCGTCGGGTCCGGCCCGGGTGGCCGGCGATGCGGGAACCCTCGCGGCCCGCGACGCCGCTGTCGTCGGCCCGGCGGGTGATTCGGACTCCGTCGCCGGAAGGAACCGGGCGTCGTCCGCCCGGAGGACCCGGCCGTCAGGCCTTGCGCGCCGCGGCCTGGACCGTGTCGACGATCTCGCGCGACTGGTCGATCGCCGCGTGGGCCTCGCGGGAGGCGGCGAACGCGACGAACTCGTCCACCACGGCGCGGGCCGGCCCGCCCGACGGCCACAGGACGAACCACTGCCGGCGCGGCAGCCCGTCGCGCACGCGCACCGTGGCCAAGAGGCCCGCCTGCAGCTCGATCTGGACGGCGACCCGCGACTGCAGCGCGACCCCGAGCCCGGCCCGCACGGCGTGCTTGATGGCGCCGTTGGAGCCGAGCGTCAGCCGCCGCGGGCTCAGGTCGTGGTGGGCCAGCAGGTCCTCCGTCATCGCGCGGCTGCCGGATCCCTCCTCGCGCAGGAGCCACACGCGGTCGCTCAGGTCGTCGAGCGTGACGGTGCGCCGGGGGACCAGCGGGTCGTCGGGCGCCGTGACGACGACGATCTCGTTCTCGAGGAAGGGGAGGGCGGCGAAGCGGCCGTCCGACGGGGGCCGGCCCGCGATCGCCACGTCGGCTTCGCGGTCGGCCAGGCGGCGCATCACGCGCGTGCGGTTGCCGACGTCGAGCTGGATGGCGATCGCGGGCCGGCGGGCGGCGAAGGCCTGGATGAGCGGCGGCGCGAGGTACTCGCCGGCGGTGGTCACCGCCGAGAGGCGCAGCTCGCGCTCGCCGGCGTCGACCGCTTCGGCGGCGGCGCGCCGGCCCTGCTCGAGGAGCCCGAGCACCTCGGCCGCGTAGGGGGCGAACGCCTCGCCGGCTGGGCTCGGACGGATGCCGCGGCCGGCGCGCTCGGTCAGGTCGACGCCGAGCTCCTTCGACAGCGCGCCCACCGCGGCGCTCACCGACGGCTGGGTCACCACGAGCTGCTCGGCGGCGGCCTTCACCGAGCCGCCGCGCAGCACGGCGAGGAACGCCTGGAGCTGGGTAAGGGTGATCGCCAACGCTCGAAGGGAACGGACCGACCGTGAACCGAATATCGATGCTATGGGGTCGAGCGCGCCAGCGCCAGCAGCGGCGCTGCGAGCCCGCCCGCGGTCCGGCGACCGGCGGCTAGGCGGTCACGGGCGCTCGCTCATCCGCCAAGACGGCGTCGAAGGCGGCGAGCACCCGGTCGGCGGTCGCGCGCGTGGCGTTGTCGCCCATGAGGCCGATCCGCCACATCGGCGGGACGCCGGCGAGCGCGCCGCCGATCTCGATGCCGTGCTCGCGCAGGAGGCGCAGCTGCACGGCCTTGCCGTCGACGCCCTCGGGCACGCGGATCGCGGTGAGCTGCGGAAGCTGGCGAGCGGGGTCGGCCAGCAGCTCCAGCCCGCGCTCGCGCACCGCCGCCTGGAGGTGGGCGCCGGCGTCGGCGTGGCGGGCCCAGCGCTCGGGCAGCCCCTCCGCGAGCGCGAGCCGGACCGCCTCGTGGACCGCGTAGACGTAGGCCGCCGAGAGCGTGTGGTGGTAGACCGCCGGCCGGGTGACCCAGTAGTCGCGCAGGAGCCCGAGGTCGAGGTAGAAGCTGGCCGGGCGGGGGTGCGAGTCGACCCACTCCAGCGCCCGGGCCGACAGCGAGATCGGCGACATGCCTGGCGGCGCCGCCAGGCACTTCTGCGTGCAGGAGTAGGCGTAGTCCACGCCCCAGGCGTCCAGGTCGACCTCGATCCCGCCCAGGGAGGTCACGCAGTCGGCCATGAGGAAGGTGTCCCGGCCGGCCAGGGCGGCGCCGAGCTCGGGCAGGTCGTGGCGCACTCCGGTCGAGGTCTCGGCGTGGACCACCGCGAGCAGGCGGGCCTTCGGGTGGGCGTCCAGCGCGGCGAGGAGGTCGGCGTTCGGCACGGCCTCGCCGGCCGGCGCGGCCACCTCGACGACGCGCGCGCCCTGGCGCCGCGCAATCTCGGCCAGCCGGGCGCCGAAGTAGCCGTTGACCCCGACGATCACCGTCGCGCCGGGATCGACGAGCGCGCCGATGCCGGCCTCCATGCCCGAGGTCCCGCTGCCGGAGAGCGGCAGGGTGAGCCCGCCGTCCCGGCGCCCGTAGAGGATGCCGAGCATCTCGACGAGCTCGAGCAGCATCACGTGGAGGTCCGGATCGAGATGCCCGAGCAGCGGCTTGCCGAGCGCGGCCGTCACGGCCGGGTTGACGTTGGCGGGACCGGGGCCGCAGAGAAGCCGCTCCGGGGGGGCGAGGGGTGCATACGCGGTCGTCATGGCCGCGGAGGGTCCCAGAAGTGCACCAATTGGTTCAAGAGACAGACCATGAAGAATTTCGAGCCGATCGTAAGGAGCAATCTCATGGTTGCTTTCCTCGATTCGAGTGGAGGAATTTGTCTAAGCCGCGTTGACGCGCCAAGCCGGCGCCTGCTTCACTCCGGCTCCCCCGCCCCTCGATGCAGGAGGCTTCGCGCCGCCATGGTCATGACCCACCGCCTTCACCGCTCGGAACTTGCCGTGCCCGGCTCCAACGAGCGGATGCTCGAGCGCGCTCCCGACGTCGGCGCCGACGTCGTGTTCCTGGACCTCGAGGACGCCGTCGCCCCGGACGACAAGGTCCAGGCCCGCGAGAACGTCATCGGCGCGCTGAACGAGCTCGACTGGTCGGGCTGCTCGGTGTCGGTCCGCATCAACGGCCTCGACACGCACTGGTGCTACCGCGACATCGTGGACGTCGTCGAGCAGGCGGGGAAGAACCTCGACGCCATCCTGGTCCCGAAGGTGGGCGGACCGGAGGACGTTCACCTCGTGGCGACGCTGCTCGACCAGATCGAGGAGGCGATGGGATACGACGACCCGATCGCGATCTACGTGCTCATCGAGACGGCGAAGGGAATGGCGAACGTCGAGGCGATCGCCCGCGCCAACGTCGAGCTGATCGCGGCGTCGCGGGCCCACCGTCTCGAGGCGCTCGTCTTCGGGGTGGCCGACTACGCGGCCTCGATCCAGTCGACGACGACGAACATCGGCGGGGTCACGCCCGACTACGCGGTGCTCACCGACGCCGACGGCGACGGGGCGCGCAGCACGCACTGGGGCGACCCGTGGCACTACCCGATCGCCCGCATGGCCGTGGCGGCCCGCGCGAACGGCCTGCGCCCGATCGACGGGCCGTACGGCGACTTCTCCGACCCGGAGGGCTACATCGCCGCTGCGCGGCGCGCGGCGATGCTCGGCTGCGAGGGCAAGTGGGCGATCCACCCCTCGCAGGTGCCGCTCGCCAACCAGGTCTTCACGCCCGCCGACCACGTCGTGTCGCGCACGCGCCGGATCCTCGAGGAGATGGAGAAGGCCGGGCGCGAGGGGCGCGGCGCGGTCTCGCTGGACGGCCGGCTCATCGATGCGGCCTCGATCCGCATGGCCGAGAACCTGCTGGCGAAGGTCGAGCAGATCGGGGAGCGCGAGGCGGCGCGCACCGGCGAGATCGACGCGGTGACGCCGGAGACTGCGGCCGGCTAGCGCCCCTGCCGCGGCGCCAAGTGGACGCCGGTGCGCGCGTGGGGCAGAATCCGGCGGCGATGAGCGATCCCGCCCAGCCGCCCGAGTTCGACGTCGCGCTGCGCGCGGCGCTGTGGGCGGGCCCCGACGGCCTCGGCGACTCGTCGTTTGACGACATCCCTGCCGAGGCGGCGCTCGATCTCGGACCCGAGGAGGAGGATCCGGCGCTCGCGCTGCGCCGCACCGCCGGGATGTTCGCCACGGGCGTCACGATCATCACCACGCGCGCGGGCGAGCAGATCCACGGCATGACGGCCAACGCGTTCATGTCGGTCAGCCTCGCCCCGCCGCTGATCCTCATCAGCGTCGACCGGCGCACGAAGATGTGCGGGCTCCTGCACGAGGGCAGCCGCTACGGGGTGAGCGTCCTGGCCTCCGACCAGGACGCGCTCTCGGATCACTTCGCCGGTCGCGCCAAGCCCGACGCCCCGGAGCCGCGCTTCGCGCTCGTCCACGACACGCCGCTCGTCGAGGGTGCACTGGCGCACTACGTCGCCGCCGTCCAGAAGTCGTACTGGGGCGGGGACCACTCGCTGTTCCTGGGCCGCGTCGAGTACGCCGCCCACGACGCGCAGGCGCGGCCGCTGCTGTTCCACGGCGGCCGCTACGAGCAGCTGCACCGCGCCCCGGACGCGGCGTAGCCGAGCCGGGCCGTCAGCGGAAGCTGCGCGCCAGCCAGGCGTCGGCGTCGGCGCGGTCGGCGCCGACCACCTCCGGATGCCCGAGCCCCGGCTTGACGAGGTAGGTGAGGCGCGTGCCATTCGCGGCGAGCTCCCGCGCCAGCCGGTCGGTGAACGGCTGCAGCACCAGCCGGTCGACGGTACCCTGCACGATGCGGGACGGCTTCGTGATGTGCAGACTCGGATTCTGCGCGGCGAGCACGGCGTAGAGCGGACGGTTGGCGGGGCCCGGAGGCACGAGCGACGCCGGGGGCACGCCGCCGAGCGCGTCGGGCCGGCCGACGTCGCCGGCGCAGCGGGTGTAGACCGTGGAGAACCGCGGCAGCACCCCCGGCGCCACGATGCGCTCGGGACGGACGTCGGGCGAGACCGCGGCGGCCCCGGCCAGGATCAGGCCGCCGAGCGTCGAGAACTCGGCGGATCCGCCAGGCAGGCTCGCGGCGGCCTTGACCTGCTCGAGCAGATGCGACCCGGGGGCGTAGGCGGTCACGCCGCGGAAGTCGAGCTCGGGCGTCCAGCGCGGTGCGATCGCGGCGGCGAACAGGGCGGCATGGCCGCCCTCCGAATGCCCCATGACCACGAACGTCCTGCCGATGCGCGGGTCCAGGCGGCGAGCGGCGCGCGCGGCGTCCAGGACGCCGCGCCCCTCGGAACGGCCGATGAGATAGGGGTGGACGCCCGGCGTGCCGAGCCCCTCGTAGTCGGTGCGGGCGACCGCGTAGCCCTCGGCGACCCAGTGGTCGAGCGAGGGAAGCGAGCTGGACAGGTACGACAGCGCCTCCCCGCGGCTGGGCGCGCAGCGGTCGGCGACGCCGGTCGTCCCGTGGGCCCAGGTGATCAGCGGCCAGCCGCCGCGCGGCGGCGCACCGCGCGGGATCGAGACGGTCCCGGAGACGACGATGGGGCGGCCGGCCAGCGACCGGGACCGGTAGAGGACCGTGGTGGTTCGCGTCGCGGACGGCAGCCCGACCCCGGGCGCGGCCGGGCGCGACCACACGAGGCTGCCGTGGGGGCCGGCGACCAGCGCGGCGGGCGGGCGGTAGAAGGCGTTGCCGGCGGGCGCGGTCGCCGCGCTGGCTGGCGCGGCGAACCCCGCCGCCGCGACGAGCGCGGCGGCGGGGAATGCGATCCACCGGAGGCAGCGCACCGGCGCGTTCTCGGCTCCTACTTGGCCCGGGCCTTCAGGAAGGCCGTGGCCTCGGTCGCGGCCTTGGCCACGATCTCGCCGTGGTTCACGCCGGGGTAGGTCGAGTACTTGACCTTGTCGCCCTTGGCGACGAGCTCGCCGTTGAGCTGCGTGGTGAACTGCGGGAAGACCGTCGTGTCGGCGTCGCCCTGCAGGAGCAGGACGGGCTTGGTGATCTTCAGGCCCGGGTTGTTCGCACCCAGCACGCCGTAGAGCGGCCCGGTGTTCGCCGTCGGCTTGACGATGTCGGCCGGCGGCAGCCCGCCCCACGAGTTCGGGAGGCTGAGCTTGTCCAGGCACTTCTGGTCGATCTGGGGAACCAGCGGCAGGGCTGGCGGCGCCACGAGATCGTTGATCTTCACGCTGGTCGACACCGCCGAGGCCCCGCCGAGGATCAGCGAGCCGATGCCCGAGAGCCCGCCGCCGGGGGCGGTCAGGTTTTTCGCGAGCTTGACCTGGTCAAGGATGTGCGAGGCCGGCGCGAAGGACGCGACGCCGCGGAACGACAGGTCCGGCGTCCAGGACGGCGCCAGCGCCGCCGCGAACAGCGCCGCGTGCCCGCCCTGCGAGTGCCCGGCGATGACGAGCTTGGTGCCGACCCGCTTGTCGAGGGCGCGGCTGGCGCGGGCGATGTCGAGCACCCCCCGGCCCTCCGACTTCCCGATGAGGTAGGGGTGCAGCCCCGGGGCGCCGAGCCCCTCGTAGTCGGTCCGCACGATCGCGAAGCCTGCCTTCAGCCACGTCTGCAGCTGAGGCATCACGTAGGAGGTGTAGGGGCTCGTCGGCGTCCGCGTCGGCGCGCACACGTCGGCGATGCCGGTCGTGCCGTGGGCCCACGACAGGATCGGCCAGCCGCCCTTGGGGGCCTTGCCCTTCGGCAGCGAGATGCTGCCCGAGACGGCGATCGGCTTTCCGGCCACCGAGGTGGAGCGGTAGAGCACGAGGATGGTCTTCGACGCGCCGGGCACGCCGACCGGCGTGCCGACGGTCCGCGACCAGATGACCGTGCCGTGCTTGCCAGGAACCAGCTTCGCCGGCGGGCGGTAGAACTTCAGACCGGAGGGCGCCGCGGTCGTGGCGCCCTGGGCGGGCCCAGCGGCGGCCAGCATCGCGACGAGCGCGACGGCAAGAAGGGGAAGGCGCGCACGGGCGCCCGTGAGACGAGACATGGGACTCCAGATCCTCGGGGATACGGCGAGGCCGAGCCTACCTCGCGACGCCGGCTGGCGCGCTGGCAGGCGTCGTGGGCGCGGGGCCGGGGGGCGGTTTGGGGTTCGCGGCCGGGCGGCGGCGCGGGGCTTGCGGCTGGGCGGCGGCGCGGGGCGGGTGATCTAGGGGAGCAGATCGGTGCCGGGCTGGGGGCTCGGGTGTTCTCGTGCGTGCTGGCCACCGATTCGGTGGCTGAGGTGTGCAAGATCGGGGCGGCCCGGGGCCCGGGCGTTCTTGCGCGTGCTGGCCACCGATTCGGTGGCTGAGGTGCGCAAGGTCGGGGCGGCCCGGGGCCCGGGCGTTCTTGCGCGTGCTGGCCACCGATTCGGTGGCTGAGGTGCGCAAGGTCGGTGCGTGGCGGGGGTTCGGGGCTTGCGGCTGGGCGGGGGGGGCGGGGCGAGTCATCTAGGCGGACGGTTCGGGGCGGGGCGGGGGTTCGGGCGTTCTCGTGCGTGCTGGCCACCGATTCGGTGGCTGGTGCGCGCAGGTTCGGGGCGGGGCGGGGGTTCGGGCGTTCTTGTGCGTGCTGGCCACCGATTCGGTGGCTGAGGTGCGCGAGATCGCGGGGCGGGCGGGGGGTGCGCCGGGGCGGGCGGGGGTGCGCCGGCGCTCGCGGGGGTGCGCCGGCGCGGGCGGGGGCCCGGCCGGGCCCCGCCCGCGGGGCTGGGGCCCCAAGCCGGCGTCCCCTCGGTGCTCCGTCTGATCCCGGCACGGCGCCCCGCGCCAGCGTCCAAGCCCGGCACGGCGCCCCGGGCGGGCGCAGCCCGCCGTCACAACGCGCTGGCCCGCCGCAGACGCGCCCGCGCTAAGACCGCGGGCGCTTTTTCTCGGGGTCGTAGAAGGGGAAGCGCACGACGGTGGCGGGGATGCGCTTCTGGTGGCCGTCGAGCTTGCCGACTTCGACCTCGGTGCCGATCTCGCTGTACTGGATGGCCATGCGGCACAGGGCGATGTTCTTGCGCAGGGTTGGGCTGCGCATGCCGCTGGTGATGACGCCGATCTGGTCGCGGCCGTCGCTGCCGGGGACGTGGACGCAGTCGCCGTGCCCGGCGGTCTCGGACCCTTCGAGCTCGAGGCCGACGAGCGTGCGCTGCGGGTGGGCCTTGCGCTCGATCAGCGCCTCCTTGCCGACGAAGTCGTCCTCGGCGTCGAGCGCGACGGTGAAGCCGATGCCGGCCTCGAAGGGGTCGACCTGGTCGTCGAACTCATACCCGGCGAAGACGAGGCCGGACTCGATGCGGACGAGGTCCAGCGCCCCGAGGCCGAGCGGCTTCATCCCGCGCGGCTCGCCGGCGGCCCACACGGCGTCCCAGACCGCCGGGCCGTCGTCGGGGTGGCAGAAGATCTCGTAGCCGAGCTCGCCGGAGTAGCCGGTGCGCGACACGACGACGGCGGTCCCGTCGTAGTCGCCGATCCGGGCCGGGGCGAAGCGGAACCACTTCAGCTCCTCCAGCTCGGGCTGGATCGGCGGGGTCCAGATGATCTCCTTGAGGATGTCGCGGCTCAGCGGGCCCTGGACGGCGATGTTGTGCAGCTCGTCGGTCGAGGGCTTGATCCACACCCGCAGCCCCAGGCGCTCGGCCAGCTTCTCGAGGTGCACGCCGTCGTAGGGGTCGCCGCCGACGAAGCGGAAGTTGTCGTCGGCCAGCCGGAAGACGGTGGCGTCGTCGACCATGCCGCCGGTCTCGTTGCACATCGCGGTGTAGACGACCTGCCCCACCGAGAGCTTGCGGATGTTGCGCGTCACGGCCGCCTGCACGAACGCCTCGGCGTCGGGGCCGACGATCTCCCACTTGCGCAGCGGGGAGAGGTCCATGACCACGGCCTTCTCACGGCAGGCCCAGTACTCGGCGATCGGCCCCTCGTTGTTGAAGCAGTTCGGCAGCCAGTAGCCGCGGTAGTCGACGAAGTCGCGCGTGAGCTCCGAGGTCCGGGGGTGAAACGCGGTCTCCTTGGTCATCTGCGGGTCGGCCTCCGGGGTGACGCGATGGGCGATCGCCATCGAGAAGCGGTTCTCGGGCGAGTAGACGCGGACATGGATGTCGGTGATCTCCCAGCCGTTGGCCGGGTCGATGTCGTCCGGGCACGCCGAGGAGGCGCACACGAGGTCGCTGGACGCCCGCAGCAGCACGTAGTCCCCGGGCCGCGACCACGGCTCGTCCATCACGAACTGGTGGTCGGCATCGAAGCCGGTGTTGTAGAAGAAGTTCAGCGCCTCCCAGCCCCTGCGCCGGGCGATGCCGAAGGGCGTGACCTGCCCGTTGAAGTTCTCGGTGCAGTTCACGTGGCCGGGGTAGCCCATGTCCTCGTAGTACTTCGCCGTGCAGGCGAGCGCGAAGCTGTCGTGCCGGCCGACCGTGTCCTGGACGACCTCGACGAGCGGATCCTGGTCGACGTCGAAGCACTTGCGGTACAGGCCTGGCTGCGGGTACGCAGCGCCCATGAGCGACCGCGTCGTCGTCGCGTCCAGGCCGCGCTCGACGCCGTCCTGCAGCTTGCGGGCGTTGAAGGCCAGGAAGTCCGAGCACTGGCGGCCCTGCACGTCGATGATCTGGATGTACTCGCCCGCCTTGACCTCGTACGCCAGGGCGGATGCCTTGTCGACCCGGACGTCGAGGCGCGGCTCGGCCAGCGGCGCCGGCAGCTCGGCCGCCTCCCGGGGACGAGGCTCGGCGCGCGTGATCTCCACCGTGATCGCCGAGGCCGGCCAGCCGCCGTCGACGATGCGGCCGCCGGGCGCGGCGACGATCACGGTCGCCGCCCGGTCGGCCCCGAACTCGGCCCGCTCCCGCGGCGCCGAGTCCTGGCCGAACAGTCGGAGCGCGCCGGCATCGTGCGGATCCAGGCCGCGGGCGTGCAGCGCGGCGAGGAACCCGTCGTCCGCGCCCGAGCGCACGAGCGCGCTGAGCACCGTTGCCGGCCCGTCTGCCGCGGCGCCGAGCGCCGCGAGGTCCTCGGCGCCGTCGGCCGTGAGTGCGGTCAGCTCGGCTGGCTGCCCGCCATGCGGGTCGACCACGGCCAGCCGGTCCCCGGGGCGGACCGAGACGACGGTCGCCGCCCCGGGCCGCACCCAGAAGGACTCGAAGGCCGGATCGACCGGCTTGAGCCCCGGCTCGAGCAGCCGCGGCCGGCTGGTCGTGATCGCCATGCGCCGTCGGCTAGGCCGAAGCCGGCTCCGACGCCGCGTCCTGGTCGGCCTGGTCCAGGAGCTGCTGGGCCAGCTCGCGCTTCGCGGAGGAGTCGAGCTTCTTCAGCTCGTTCTCGACCACGCGACGGTTGTAGGTCTGGTTCCAGTAGTCCAGCGACTCGAACCCGAGCAGCACCGCCTTGCCGACGAACTGGCGCAGCACCTCGTTCGTCGGGCCCATGACCCAGCCGGCCTTGGCGTCGCGGACGTAGCGCTCGAGCTCCATGTCGCGCTTGTAGCCCGACCCGCCGCATGCGTGCAGCATCTTGTCGACGACGTGAGCGACGTTCTTGGCGGACTCGAACTTGATCTGCCACGCCCAGTGCAGGTAGTCGGCGCGGGCCGTCTCGCCGACCGGGATCGTCTTCGTGTTGTCGTCGGTGGCCGCGTCCATCGCCTGGGCGACCGAGTACACGAAGAGCCGGTTGGCGTTCGTGTCCATCACGGCCTCGCCGACGTAGTCCTGGATCGTCGGGTAGTCGGCGACGCGCATGCCCACGTCGACGTGGCGCTTGCGCGTCGTGTGGCGCTTGGCGATGTCGATCGCCCCGAGCGCGATCCCGTTCCAGCAGGAGGACGACCCGATGAGGAACCAGGGATCGACCGCCTCGTCATTCGAGGCGGCGCCGTCGCCCTCGGGCCCGACGATCTGCTCGAGCGGGACCTCGACGTCCTCGACCTGGATCGCGCCGGACTGGTTCCCGCGCAGGCCGAGCGCGTCCCACAGCGACGGCTGGGCCTTGACGTCGTCGCCGTCGATCACGAAGACCGACAGGTCGTCGTAGCCGCTGAAGTTCGGGCTCGTCGTCTGCACGACGTAGAAGTCCGCGAAGCCGCCCGAGGTCGTCCAGGACGCCTTCTTGTTGACCTTGTAGTTCCCGTTGACGCGCTGGGCGTTCGAGGAGACCGGGTACCAGAAGTGCGAGCCGGTCTCGGGGTCCGAGTACGACAGGGTCCCGATCTTGCCGCTGTTGAGCGGGCGGATGTACTTCTCGATCAGCGCGTCGGTCGGACGCAGCATCAGGGTGGCGACGGCGCCGAGGTGCATGACGTAGCACATGGCCGTCGACGCGCAGCCGTAGCGGGCGATGGTCTCGACCGCCATGCACGTGCCCACGTGGTTCTCGCCCAGCCCGCCGTACTCCTCCGGGACGGTGAGGCCGAGGAAGCCGTGCTCGCCGAGCAGCTCGAGGTTGCGGCGCGGGTAGAGCAGCTCGTCGTCGGAGCGCTTTGCGTTCGCGCGCATCTCCGACTCGCAGAGCCCGATGAGCGTCTCGCGGAGCTCCTTCTGGCGGTCGGTGAGGACCCAATCGGGGTCCCAGTCGTATCCGAGTCCCCAGAAGGGCTCGCCGCCCCATGTCTTCTCCGACATTCCCTCTCCTCTCGGCCCCAACGGCACGGTCTTGGACAAATGGGTGCAAAGCGGGTTGTACCGCGCGGGGCGGGTCCTTGTCTACCGGCGAGGCGCCCGGACGTCCCGGCTACCCGGAAGGCGGGGCGTGCGGCCCGCCGGGGGCGTCGCTCTCGACGCACCAGACGAGGCAGGTCGCGTCGCGGCGCAGCTCGGCGGCGGCCTTGCGGAGCCGCCGCGGCTTCACCAGCGTCCGATCCGGGCCGAACACGAGCAGGCCGGCGTCCTTCTCGGTCACGACCTCGAGGATCGCGCGGACCGGCCGCTGCGTCGCCACTCGCAGGTGCTCGGTGTGCAGGCCCAGCGCGGCGGCCCGCGCGGCGGTGGCGCGCACCGCGTCGACGTCCTCCTCGTGGGGCAGGATCGCCGCGCCGGGGCCGCCGAGCGCCAGCGCCCGCGGGTAGGGGGGCAGGCGGGCGAAGTTCGCGATCACGAGCGGGACGCCGGCCTCGATGGCGCTGTCGATGGCCATGCGCTCGGCGCTCGGGTCGACGCGGACCGACAGCGTGGCGAGGACCACCGGGCGGGCACGCGAGGGCGGGGCGTCGTGACGAGCCCCGCTGCGCCGGCGGTCCTTGGTCTTGAGCGCCATCCGTCCCCTCCTGGGCCATGGTACGCGCGCGGCGGGCCGGCGGATGCCTGTCCCGGCGCCGCGGGCTTCCGCCGGACCACGCGGGAGGATCCCGCCGATCTGGACCGCGCGGCCATTGCATTCGCGTTGGCCGGCGTGGTAGAAGGGCCACCGCGTCTCTGGACGAATTGGTACGGAGACGGATCAGCGCACTACGAAGGGGAGGCGGAGTAGTGGCAACTGCCCAAGTCGAGGAGCGGCAACTCCTCAAGTCGATGGCCTGGTGGGACGGCTTCGTCGTCTCCCTCGCGAATCCGGGGTTCCTGATCGCCGCTCTCGGCGGCTCGATCGGGGCGCTCGGGACCACTGGTGCTGTGGTGCTGTGGACGATCTCGATCTGTCTCGGCGCCCTGCAGAACAACCTCTACGCCGAGATGGCGACGATGTTCCCGCACAAGTCCGGGGGCATCGCGCTGTACGCCCACGAGGCGTGGCGCAAGTACACGAACTTCATCGGCCCCATCGCCACCTTCGGCTACTGGATGGGCTGGTCGGTCGTGCTCTCCATCAACGGCCTGATCGTCGGCACGCTCGTGGTGGCCGAGTGGTTCCCGGACGCGACGTGGGCGACCGGTGACCAGACCGGCACCGGGTTCGGCCTGAACTGGCCGATCATCATCGGGCTCGTCGCGATCGTCGCCGTGTGGCTGTTCAACATCTTCGGGGTTCGCCCGGCGGTGTGGTTCGGGTACGTCACGGGCGGACTGCTGGTGATCCCGGCGTTCGTGCTGATGTTCTGCCGTACGTCACGGGCGACTGGTCGTCGTCGAACATGGAGTGGGACATCGGGGCGAACGGAGGCTTGGCCCTTGCGCTCACCTGGCTCTACTTCATGTGTTGGTCCTCGTACGGAATCGAGGCGGTCGCATCGTTTGCGCCGGAGTACCACTCGACCGAGGTCGACACGCCGCTGGCGCTGCGCTCCTCGGCCCTGTTCTCGGTCGTGGTCTACGTGCTGCTGCCGCTCGGCGTCGGCGGCACGCTCGGCACCGAGACGATCGCCAAGGACACGACGTTCATCGCGTTCTACACGCAGGCCTTCGACAAGCTCGTCGGCAGTGCGCTGGGGAACGTGATGATCTTCTGCCTCGTTGCGGGGCTGATCCTGTCGATGAACACGGCGACGATGGATGGATCCAGAGCCCTGTACGGAATCGCCCGGGACGGGATGACGATCAAGCAGTTCGGCACGCTGAACAAGTGGCACGTGCCGGGGACGGCGATGACGCTGGACATGGTCATCAACATCCTGCTCATCGTGTTCTTCCACGGGGTGATCGAGATCCTGGCGGTCTCGAACATCGGCTACGTGTTCGCCACGTGCTGTGCCTTGTTCGGCTACGTGCTGTTGCGCAAGGACCGGCCGAACTGGCCGCGCCCGATCAAATACGGGAGTCCCTGGGTGGTGCTGGCGTTCCTGCTCGGTGTCGTGAACACCGTGTTCCTGATCGCCGGCGGCTTCATTTACTCCGGCGGCTTCCTGGGGATCGAGGGCTACGGCTACGGCTGGGACAAGACGCGCACGGGCCTCATCGTGCTCGCGATCGCGTTCCTCCTCTACCTGTACCGCCACATCGTCCAGGACAAGACGGGCATCCGGTTCCGGGACGAGGTTCCGCAGATGCCCGAGGAGGAGGCCGCGCAGGCCACGGCGGCACCCGCCACGTAGACGTGCGGCGGCAGCGCCGTTGCCCGCGCTGCCGCCCCGCGACGTTCCGCCTCTCCGGGGTGGGGGTCCTCACCGGCCCCCGCCCCGGTGTGCGTTTGCGACACGTGCCGTTCTCGTGCGCATTTGCCACCGGATCGGTGGCTGAGGCGCGCAGGTTTGGGAGGCCGGGGCCCCGGGCCGTTCTCGTGCGCATTTGCCACCGGATCGGTGGCTGAGGCGCGCAGGTTCGGGACGGACCGCCGCCTACGGCCCCTGCGGCCGCAGCTCCCAGCGGGGGAGGTCGGCGATGGCCTTGCGGTAGGCCTTGCGGTGCAGCGGCCGGACGATCATGAACCAGGCCATGAGCGCCACCGGCAGCAGCAGGAACATGCTGAAGAGGTTGCCGGTGAGGGTGAAGAAGATCGCCATGCTGAGGGTGAGGAGGCCCAGCCCGATCGGCAGCAGGCGGAACTTGAACTGGGTCTTGCGGATGTGCTCGTAGTCGGCCTTGGGGATCTGCTCGGTGTCCCAGATGCGCCCGCAGGTCTCGCACGTCCAGCGGTCCCCGTACTTGAGGTCGCGTTTCTCGCCGCACTCGCACGTCACCGCGATCGGGGGCCCGCGCAGGACGGTCCCGGGCGCCTCGTGGCCCAGCCGCTCGCGCTCGGACCACGGCGTGCGCTTGGGCCGGCCGAACCGGCCGCGCGGCCGGGCCGGGGCGGCGTCGAGCTCGGCGGATCCGTCGGCGCCGGCCGCGCGGGCGCGGGCGCGCTTACCCATCGGTGCTCCGGTGCCAGGCCATGGGCGGCATCGTAGACCGCCCGGCCCGCGCGGTCAGCCGCCGAGGGCCCGCGCGATGGCGGCGGCGGCGGCCAGGAGGTCGGGGAGGGCCGCCGCGCGGCGACCGGCATCGAACCGTCCGGCGGGTCCCTGGACTCCGATGATCGCGGCGAGGGAGCCGTCCCGGGCACGGACCGGCGCGGCGAGCGCCGCGAGGTCGGGCTCGCGCTCGCCGACCGACTCGGCGTGGCCGCGCTGCCGGGTCGCGTCGACGTCGGCGGCCAGCGCCGACAGGCCGGTGATCGTCGCCGGCGTGAACGCCTCGAGCGGGGTGGCCGGCAGCGGCGCGTCCCCGAACGCCAGCATCGCCTTGCCCGTCGCGGTGGCGTGCAGCACGCTGGGGCGGCCCAGCCGGGCGACGCTCACCACGCTGGAAGGCGCGGGAACGAAATCGACCGTGACCGCCTCGCCGCCGCCGGGCAGGGAGAGCGTCACCGACTCGCCGGTGGCCTCGGCGAGCGCCCGCAGGTGCGGGCGCGCGACATCGCGCACGTCGAGGCCGGCGAGCGCGCCCTCCGACAGGGCGACCAAGTGCAGGCCGAGCCGCCACGGGCCGTCGGGCGCATCGCGGCGCACGAGCCCGCCGTCCGCGAGGGTCGCGAGGAGCCGCGACGCGGTGGCCGGACTCGCGCCGATGCGGCGGGCGGCCTCGTTGGTCCCCAGCCCGCCGGGCGCGGCGGCCAGCGCGTCGAGCAGCGCGATCGCGCGTTGCACCGACGCCTGGGGCCTGTATGATCCGGCGGCAGCCATGTGGCAACAGTATTGCCGATAAGGCAACGGAAGGGAAACCGTCATGACGCAGCAGCTCCCGGCCTCGGCCAAGCACCTGATCATCGGGGCCGGAGTGCACGGCCTCTCGACTGCCTGGCACCTGGCGCAGCGGGGGGAGGAGGCACTCGTCATCGACAAGGGGACGGTCGGCGCCGGAGCCTCCGGCATCGCCTGCGGCGTGATCCGCAACAACTACTTCCAGCCGGCCATGTCGGAACTCATGGCCGAGTGTGTGGAGATCTGGGAGTCCCAGGCCGAGCGCTTCACCTACCACGGCTCGGGCTACATCGCCCTCGGCCCCGCCGCCCAGGAGCCCGATCTCGTCGAGGTCTTCGAGCGCCAGCAGCGCATCGGCTATCCCTCTGAGCTCGTCACCGGCGAGGCCGCGGTGGCCGCCCACATGCGCGAGCTCTTCCCCGACTGGCGGGCGCAGGGGCTGACGGTCTGCCTGCACGAGAAGGCCGGCGGCTATGCGTTCAACCTCGAGTCCATGGAGGGCCTGGCCGGCCTGGCTCGCGAGGCTGGGGCCGAGATCGCCGAGGGCGTCGAGGTCACTGGCTTCGAGCGCGACGGCTCCGGTGCGGTCACCGTCGTGAACACCAGCCGCGGGGACATCGCGGTCGAGCAGGTCGTCGTGGCCGTCGGGCCGTGGATCGCCACCCTGTGGGAGCAGCTCGGCCTCCCGGACCGCCTCGACGTCCACCGCCCCGACGGCACGGTCGACCGCGACGTCCCCATGTGGACCTACTGGTACCTCCAGGAGGGCGAGGTGGCGCTGCCGCCTTCGACCCTCGATGCCGCCGGCGGCGCCAAGCCGCCGGTGCTGCACATCGACAGCGATGCGCCGCTCATCGCCGACGACGGCCGGACGCTCACCGAGGAGCCGTGGGGCATCTACGTCAAGCCCGACCGCGAGTCCGTCCAGGGCGGCGCCGCGCCGATCCCGCAGGGGAACACGTTCGAGGTGGACCCCTACCCGACCGGCACGGTCGACCCGAGCTTCCCCGACGAGTGGACCGCCGCGCTCTCGCACTGCCTGGAGCGGTTCGAGGGCTGCCGCGAGCACTACATCCAGGTCCGCTCGGGCGGGGTCGGCGCCTTCACCGCCGACAACTTCCCGGTGTTCGACTACATGGCGCCCAACGTGTACGTCGCCGCCGATTCGAACCACGGCTACAAGATGATCGCGGTCGGGCGGGAGATCGCGCGGGTCCTGGGCGGGGAGCACTCCTCGCTGCTGCACCCGTTCCGCTACGAGCGGTTCGCCACCGGCGACCTGCACCCGGTCTCGCACAGCCCCTACCCCTGGAGCTGAGCGGACGGGCATCGACATGACCGGCCCCACCATCGCGATCGCGGTCCAGTTCGGCGACCACGGCGAGTACGCCGGCGTCGCCTTCTCGCGCCCGGTGGTGGCGGCGGGCGGGGTCCCGGTGCTGCTGCCGTACCTCGAGGACCCAGTCGTGCGGAAGGCGGTGCTCGCCCGCATCGACGGCCTTCTCGTCACCGGAGGCCGCGACATCGACCCGGCCCGCTACGGCGACACCACGCATCCGGCGCTCGGGCCGACCTCGCCGGTGCGGGACGCCACCGAACTGCCCCTCGTGGCGGGCGCGCTGGAGCTCGGCGTGCCCGTGCTCGGCATCTGCCGCGGGATGCAGGAGCTCAACATCGTCCGCGGCGGCACGCTGCACCAGGACATCTCGGCGTTCCCCGCCGAGGCGCGCGCCCACACCGGCGGGGACCTCGCGACCTACGAGCTCGCCTGCGACGCCGCGCTCGGACGCGGCGATGCTCCTGACCATCCCTCCCACGCGATCCGCCTGCGGGCGGACTCGGTCCTTGGCCGGATCCTCGGCCCCGAGGCCGTCGTCAACAGCTACCACCACCAGGCGATCGGGAAGCTCGGCGCCGGGGTGGAGGCCGTCGCCTGGGCCGACGACGGGGTGGTCGAGGCCATCGAGATCCCGGATGCGGACGCCCTGGCGCTCGGCGTCCAGTGGGAGCTGCAGGAGGCGTGGCAAGACGACCCGCGCTCGCTCGACGTCTTCGGCGCCCTCGTCGATGCCGCCGCGGATCGCGCCGCGGCGCGAGCCGGAGCGCCCGCGTGACCGTGCCGCTCCCGCCTGCCGCCCGGTTCGTGGTCGTCGGCGGCGGCGTCCACGGCCTGTCGACCGCCTGGCACGTGGCGGCCGCCCTGCGCCACCGCGGCGAGGCGCCCGACGTCCTCGTCCTCGACAAGTCCGCGATCGGCGCCGGGGCCTCCGGGATCGCCGGAGGCATCGTGCGCAACTACTACCGCTCCGAAGCGATGACCGAGGTCATCGCCGAGTCGGTCCGGATCTTCGAGGACGACCCGGCCGGGTTCGGGTTCCACCAGGTCGGCTACCTCGCCGTGGTCCCGGAGGCCCAGCGGGCCGATCTCGAGGCGATCGCGGCCCGGCAGGCCGAAGTCGGCTACGACTCCGAGCTCGTGCTCGGCGGCGAGTCGTGCCGCGAGTACCTCGAGTGGCTCTGGCCCGACGCGAACGCCGACGGCGTCGCCGCGATCCTCCACGAGCGCCGCAGCGGCTGGGCCGACGCGATGGGCACCGTGCGGCGGCTGGGCGAGCGCGCGCGCGAGGCGGGGGCGGTCATCCGCGAGGGCGTGGAGGTCACCGGGCTGGAGTTCGCGGGGGCCGAGATCGCCGCGGTGCAGACGAGCGCCGGGACCGTCCGCTGCGAGGCCGTGATTGCCGCCCCCGGCCCGTGGGCGCCACAGTGGTGGCGCCTGCTGGGGCGCGAAGCTGTCCTGACGGTCGGTGCGGACACCGGCACGGCCGGCGCAGGGCCCTCCGGCGGCGCGGCGACCGTCCCGCTGGTGGAGTATTGGCTGGCCCGGGAGGGCGACTTCGTCCTGCCGGGCGTCGGGCTCTCCGGGCGGGCCGGGCGCGCGGCGCCGGTGGTGCACCTCGACCACGACGTGCCGCTGCACTCCGACCGCGACGGCCGGCTCCTGACCGGCCGGCCGTGGGGCATCTACTTCCGCCTCGGGCAGACGGGCACCGGCGTCGTGGGCGGCGGCCTGCCGCTGCGACTGCCCGACGACTTCGCGGTCGACCCCTACGGGCCCGACAACCCCGAGCAGGTCGCGGGCGACGACTTCAGCGAGCTCTTCACGTCGGGCCTGGCCTGGGCTCTCGGCCGCTTCCGCGGCGCCGGGGCGCGGTGGCAGGCCAGCCCGCACGGCGGCGTCCTGGCGCTCACGCCGGACCGCTACCCGGTGGCTGACTGGGTGGCGCCGAACGCGTACGCGATCCTCGATGCTGGGCACGGCTTCAAGATGCTCGCGGTCGGCCGCGAGGTGGCCGCCGAGGTGCTCGGGAGCCGGCCGTCCCCGCTGCTGGAGCCGTTCCGGCTCGGCCGGTTCGGCACCGCGGCCGCGCACGTCGAGTCCAAGAGCCCCTACCCCTGGACCTGAGCCCGTCGCGGCGGGTCCGGGTCAGCGCGTCCAGAGGGCCGCGGAGATCCCCGTCGGCTGCCCGTCGCTCGAGAACGTCCCGAAGACGGCGACCGCCCGGCCCGTTCCCGCGGCCACGCTGTTGTAGCCGGTGTTCGCGCGCTGGCCCGAGACCGCGACCGGGCGGCTGAACGCCCGCGCGCCGGCCGGCCGCACGGCGACGTCGAAGGGGCTGACCGTTCCGGCCGTCGAGAGGTCCCGCTCCCACCCGACGATGGCCGTGCCGTCCGGCCCGGCGGCGATCCGCGGGCGCAGCAGGCTGGTGCTGCCGCGCGCGGTCGTCACGGTCGCGGTGGCGCGGCGGCCGGTCGCGCCGATCGTCGTCACGCGGACGCTCGACGGCCCCGGCTGCCCATCGGCCTGAGCCGGATCGAACGCGGCCACGGCGCCGCCGCGCGGCACCGCGGCCACCCCGAGCGAGGAGGCGGAGATGCTCCCGTTGCCGGGGCTGAGGGACCGGACCGGCCCGAACGCGCCGTCGCCGGTCCCGATCGAGGCGGCTGCCTGCCCGGCGATCGCGCCCTTCCCGAAGCCGCCGTTGGCCTGGATCCAGCCGACGGTCGCCCGGCCGCCGTCGTCGAGCGCGGGGAGGACCTGCTGGGCGAGCAGGCCCGGCGCCGACAGGACCGCCGGGGCGGCGAAGGCGCCCTGCGCGGTGCTGCGGGACGCGAGCGCGAAGCCAGTCGTCTGGCCGTCGCCAGCCCACCAGCTCGTCACCGCGGCGCCGCCGGCGTTGACCGCGACGCCCGGGTCGTTGCCGGGGAGCACCTGGGAGGGGATCGTCTGGACCGGCCCGAACGCGGTGCCGCGCAGCCGCACGGTCTGGATCCGGGAGTTCGCCGTGCCGCGCGACCAGGCTGCGACCGCGGTCCCCGTCGAGGAGGCCACCGCGGGATCGAGCGCGTCGGCCCTCGCCGGCGAGAGGAACACCGGCCGGCCGAACCGCCCCCCGGGCGGGCGCACGGCGCCGACGACGCGCAGCCGCTTCGTCGCGTCGCGCCGCGTCCACACGGCGACAGCGGTGCCGTCGGGCGCGATCGAGACGCGAGGCAGGGAGGGCGGATTGCCGGCGGCGGGCATGTCGAGGCGTCCCACCGTCTGCGGTGCGCCGAAGCGTCCGCCGGCCGGCCGGACCGCGGCGCGCAGCGCGCTCGGCGCCCGGCGCGACCCGGCCCGCCACCACACGACGACCGCCTCGCCGCTCGGCGTCATCGCCGCCGACGGGAAGACGGCGGACTCGCCCTTGGGCGTCAGCGACGCGGGGCGGCTCCAGCCGGCGAAGGCGGAGCCGGGGGACAGGGCGGCAGCGAGCGCAAGCGCACCGCTGGCGGTGAGGGCGAGGCGGCGAAGGGAGGTCATGGCGGGAGCGTATGACGAAGCGCGGATCGCGTGGCGCAGCAGCGGCGCGTGGCGCGGCGCGTGGCGCGAGGCGTGGCGCCGGCCGCACCGCTTGGGCCGAGCAGCAGGCGCCCGCCGCCGGCCCGGAGGCTCCAGCCCCCGGGATCAACGGAGCCGCCCGCCTCCGGATCGCCCGAACTTCGCCACCGCCCGGGTGGTCAAGTTCGGGTGATTCGCGGGGCTGCGCGGCCTGGCCGCGTCGACGCGCTGACCCGCTCCTGCTCCGGACTGGACATATTTGTTCAACGCGGAGATACTGGGCGTCCCCGTGCCGACCTCGTCGCCCACGCACAACCTGATCGAGCTGATGCGCCGCCGCGAGGACGGCGAGGGCCCGGCGGCGGCGCTGGCGGTGCTCAAGCAGGCCGTCGACGCCCGCGGCGAGATCACCGACGACGACCGGCGCCTCGCCGCCGCGCGCTCGGGGCTGCCCGAGGCGACGGTCTACGGGATCTCCACCTACTACGACGACTTCGTGCGGCCGCGCGGCGCGCGCCACGTGCAGGTCTGCACCGGGACCGCGTGCTGGGCCAGCCGCTTCGATGCGCAGGTCGGCGAGCTCGAGTCCGCGCTCGGCGTGGGCCTGCACGAGCGCAGCGCCGACGGCGCCACGTCGCTGGGCGAGGTCGTCTGCCTGGGCTTCTGCCACTCGGGCCCGGCCTACCGGGACGGGGACGTGATCGACGCGGGCCCCGGGGCGGGCGAGCGCGTCGCGGGCGGCGCCGCGCAGGCCGCCGGCGAGCCCGCGTGGCGCAGCGCCCTGCCCGCGCCGGTGCTGACCGAGCCCGGCACCTTCGCCGGGCTGCGCCGCGCGCTGGCCGAGCTGACGCCCGACTCACTCCTGGACGAGGTGGAGGCCGCCAACATCCGCGGCCGCGGCGGCGCCGGCTTCCCGGCGGGGACCAAGTGGCGCTTTGCCCGCCGGGCGGCCGGCGAGGACAAGGTCATCGTCGTCAACGGGGACGAGGGCGACCCCGGCTCCTACATCGACAAGCTCCTCATGGAGCGCAACCCGGCGCTCCTGCTCGAAGGCATGGCCCTGGCCGGCTACGCGGTCGGCGCCACGCAGGGCTACGTCTACGTGCGCTCGGAGTACCCGCGGTCCCAGGCCGCGCTCGAGGCGGCCATCGGCGCCGCGGTTGCGGACGGCGACCTCGGCGACGACATCCGCGGCAGCGGCTTCACCTTCCACGTCGGCGTCGTCGAGGGCGCCGGCGCCTACGTCGTGGGGGAGGAGACCGCGCTCCTGAACTCGCTGATGGGGCTGCGCGGCACGGTCTCCGCGCGCCCGCCCTTCCCCGCCGAGCGCGGCTACGACGAGCGCCCCACGGTGGTCAACAACGTCGAGACGCTCTGCAACGTCCCCTTCGTCGCCCGCGAGGGCGCCGCCGCCTACGCCGCCCTCAGCCCGGGCGCGACGCCGGGCAGCAAGCTCGTCTCGCTCAACGAGCGCTTCCGCGAGCCCGCCGTCATCGAGGTGCCGTTCGGGATCCCGGTCCGCGAGATCTGCGAAGGCCTCGGCGGCGGGCTGGTCGACGGCCACGAGATCAAGGCGTTGCAGATCGGCGGGCCGCTCGGCGGGATCCTCCCGGGATCGAAGCTCGACACGCCGTTCGACTTCGACGCGCTGGCCGCCGAGGGCTGCATGGTCGGCCACGGCGGCATCGTGGCCTTCGACGAGCGCACCGACATGCGCGCGCTGGCCCGCCACCTCCTGCACTTCGGCGCCTCCGAGAGCTGCGGCAAGTGCTTCCCCTGCCGCATCGGGCTGCAGCGCGGGCTCGAGATGGTGCAGGCCGACGGCCCGGTCGACCGGGCGTCGCTCGAGGAGCTGCTCGAGACACTGGAGGTCGCCAGCCTGTGCGCCCACGGCGGCGGGATGCCCGCGCCGATCCGCAGCCTTCTGGCCCACTGGCCCGACGAGCTCGGGGCGGCGTGATGGAGGTCTTCGTCGACGGCCAGGCGCTGCAGGTGCAGCCGGGCACGACCGCGCTGGAGGCCGTCCGCCAGGCGGGCGGCGAGGTCCAGACGCTCTGCTTCGACGAGCGCATGGCCGCCTTCGGCGCCTGCCGCGTCTGCCTCGTCGCCGTCGAGGGCATGCCCGCGCCGGTCCCGTCCTGCACGACGGCGTGCCGGGAGGGGATGAGGATCGCCACCGGCGACGAGCGGGCGCTGCGGATCGCCGCGAACGTCGTGGAGCTCGTCCTCTCCGAGCTGCCCGAGGACCCGGCGCCGCACACCGAGCTGGCCCACGTCGCCGCGAGCCTGGGTGTCGGCGCGCCGCGCTGGACGGGGCGCACCCACGAGCGCGCCCTCGACGAGCGCCACCCGTACCTCGTGATGCAGCACGAGCTGTGCATCTCGTGCGGGCGCTGCGTGCGTGCCTGCGACGAGGTCCAGGGCGCCTTCGCGCTGACCGTCACGGGCCGCGGCTTCGACAGCAACATCACCGCCGGCCTCGATTCGGGATTCGAGGATTCCACGTGCGTATCCTGTGGGGCCTGCGCGGACACCTGTCCGACGGACGCCATCACCGAGCGTCTTCTCGTGCACCTCGCCGATCCCGGGGATCAAAAGGAGCAGGCGATATGACGACCGACGGTCGTTTCGATTCCACCACGACCACGACGTGCGGCTACTGCGGCGTCGGCTGCCGGCTGGAGGCCCACGCCCGCGACGGGCGCATCGTCTCGATCAGCCCGGCAGAAGACGGCCCGGCCAACCACGGGCACACGTGCGTCAAGGGCCGCTTCGCCCACCAGTTCACGCGGTCGCGCGACCGCCTCACCTCGCCGCTCGTGCGCGAGAGCGGCGGCTTCCGGCTCGCGAGCTGGGAGGAGGCCATCGGGCGGATCGCCGAGGCCTTCAACGGGATCAAGGCCGAGCACGGCGCCGACGCGATCGCCGGGCTGGCCTCCTCGCGCGGCACGAACGAGGACTGCTACGCGATGCAGCGCGTCGTCCGCGCGGCGATCGGCACGCACAACATCGACAACTGCTCGCGTGTCTGCCACTCGCCGACCTCCTTCGCGCTGCGCAAGTCCCTGGGCCTCTCCGGCTGCACGGGCTCGTTCGCGGACTTCGAAGCGGCCGAGGTGCTGCTCCTGATCGGGTCCAACCCGACCGCGGGGCACCCGGTCGCCGGCGCCCGGATCAAGCAGTCGGCGCTGAACGGCATGAAGCTCATCACCGCCGACCCGCGCGAGATCGAGCTCGCCGACTACGGCGTCCTGCACTGCCCGGTCCACCCGGGCGCGAACGCCGCGTTCCTCAACGGCCTGGCCCACGTGATCATCCGCGACGGGCTGGTCGACCGCGAGTTCGTCGCCACGCGCACCACCGGCTTCGAGGCGGTGGAGGACCTCGTCGCCGACTACACGCCGGCCGAGGTGGAGCGCATCTCCGGCGTGCCCGCTGAGGACGTCGAGCGCGCCGCGCACCTCTACGGGCGCGCCGAGCGGGCCTCGATCGCCTGGGGCCTGGGCGTCACCGAGCAGCGCTACGGCTCCGAGGTCGTCCAGCTCATCTGCAACCTCGCGCTCATGACCGGCAACCTCGCCAAGCCCGGCGCGGCCCTGCTGCCGATGCGCGGCCAGAACAACGTGCAGGGGTCCTCCGACGTCGGCGCTCTGCCCGACACGTTCAGCCAGTACCGCTCGGTCGGCGACGAGGCCACCGCGCGCCTGTACGAGGAGCGCTGGGGCGTGACGATGAGCCGCGAGCGCGGACTGAAGATGCCCGAGATGCTCGATGCCGCCGTCGCCGGCGACCTCAAGGCGATGTGGATCGTCGGGTACGACATCGCCCAGTCGGACCCGGACGTCGCGCACGTCGACGCGGCGCTCTCGAACCTCGACTTCCTCGTCGTCCAGGAGATCTTCGAGAACGAGACGTCGAAGTTCGCCGACGTCGTGCTGCCGGCGGCCGCGTTCCTCGAGAAGAGCGGCACGTTCACGAACGCCGAGCGCCGGATCCAGCTCGTCGCGAAGGCCGCCGACCCGCCGGGCAGCGCGAAGACCGACCTCGAGATCTTCGGCCTCGTCTCGGCGGCGCTCGGGCACGAGCTGCCCTACGCCGGCCCCGAGGACGTCATGGCCGAGCTCGCCGAGACCACGCCGCACTTCGCCGGCGTGACCTACGAGCGCCTCGGCCGCACGGGCCTGCAGTGGCCGGTCGCCCCGGACGGGACCGACTCGCCGATGCTCTTCGCGCAGCGCTTCGAGCACGAGGACGGCCTCGGCCGCATGGCGGCGCTCCCGTACAAGCCGCCCGGCGACGAGGCCAGCGACGAGTTCCCGCTCATCCTCGTGACCGGCCGGCGCCTGGAGCACTACAACGTCGGCACGATGACCCGGCGCACCGGGAACCTGGAGCTCCTGAGCGAGGACTGGCTCGAGGTCCATCCCCAGGACGGCGCCGCCCACGGGATCGCGGACGGCGACCTCGTGCAGGTGCGCAGCCGCAACGGGGAGATCGTGCTGCGGGCGCAGCTCACCGAGCGCATCGAGCCGGGCCACGTGTTCACCGCCTTCCACTTCCCGGAGGTGCGCACGAACCTCCTGGTCGGGCCGTCGGCGGACGTGAATACGAGCTGCCCGGAGTACAAGGTCATCGCGGTGGCGGTCACCCCGGCCCGGGCGGAGTCCAGCGGCGGCGGCTCGACGCTCGCGCCCGAGGCCGTGCCCGCGCGCCCGAGCGACGTCTGAGCGGCCTGGCCGCCGCGGCCCGATGACCGAGGGGCGAGCCGGAGCGCTGCCGGAGTCGGCCCGCGTGCGCGTGCGCGGGATGCACGCCGAACTCGAGCACGACGGCGTCACCGACGCCGTGGCCGTCGAGGAGCCGCTGGAGATCCGCGTCGACGGCGAGCCGCTGGCGGTGACGATGCGGACGCCCGGCGACGACGAGGACCTCGCCGCGGGCTTCCTCTTCGGCGAGGGCCTCGTGGACCGCCGCCCCGAGGTCGGGCTGACCGAGGACCTGGCCGCGAACGTCGTCGACGTCAGCGGCCCGCTGGCCCGCGACCCGGGGCGGCGGCAGTTCTACACGACGTCCTCGTGCGGCGTGTGCGGGAAGGGGGCGCTCGAGGAGGTCGCGGTCAGCGCGCCGCCCCTGCCGCCCGGGCCGGTCGTCGGGCGTGCGCTGCTGGCCGCGCTGCCGGACCGGCTGGCCCAGCCCGAGTTCGAGCGCACCGGCGGCCTGCACGCCACCGGCCTGTTCGATCCGGACGGGACGCTGCGGCTCGTCCGCGAGGACGTCGGGCGCCACAACGCGATGGACAAGGTGATCGGCCGGGCGCTCGCCGAGGGTCTCGTCCCTCTGCACCCGCGAATCCTCGTCGTCAGCGGCCGGCTGTCCTTCGAGCTGGTCCAGAAGGCCGCGGTCGCCGGCGCTCCGATCCTCGTCGGCGTGGGCGCCCCGACGTCGCTGGCCGTCGCCCTGGCGGCGGACCGCGGCCTCACGCTGTGCGGCTTTGCCCGCCGCGGCCGGATGAACGTCTACACGCGCGAGGAGCGCGTGGCCGGCGGGCCGGCCTGAGCGTGGCGTCGGAACTGCGGGCCGGCGGGATCGTCCTGGCCGGCGGCGCCTCGCGGCGGATGGGGACGCCGAAGGCCGCGCTGGACTGGCACGGCGTCCCGCTGGTCGCGCACGTCGCCGGCGTGGTGGCGTCCGGCGTCGGCGGCCCGGTCGTCGTCGTGGGGGCGGCGGGCCAGGCCCTCCCGCCGCTGCCGCCCGGCGTCCTGACCGCCGCCGACGCCCAGCCAGGCCGCGGACCGCTCGAGGGCATCGCGGCCGGCCTGCAGGCACTCGCGGGCCAGGCCGACCTCGCCTTCGTCTCCGCCGTTGACTCCCCGCACCTGCGGCCCGCGGTCGTGGCGCTCGTGACCGCGGCCCTCGCCGATCCGGGCGGGATTGCCGTGCCCGTCCTGGCCGGGCGCGCCCAGCCGCTCACCGCCGCCTGGGGACTCGGAACGCTGCCGGCGGTGGAGTCCGCGCTGGCCGCCGGGCGGCTGCGCGTGCGCGACCTGCTCGCGGCCTGCGGCGCCGTCGAGATCGGGGAGGAGCGGCTGCGGGCGGCCGATCCGGACCTGCGCTCCTTCGCGGCGATGAACCGCCCGGAGGAGTACGCCGCCGCGCGCCGGTACGCTGCGCCGTCGTGAAGGCGCTCCAGCTCCAGTCCTTCGGCGGCCCCGGCGCCCTCGAGCTCGTCGACCTCGACGTGCCGGAGGCCGGCGACGGCATGGTCGCCGTCGATGTGCACGCCGCCGGGGCGGGGTTCGTCGACGTGCTGATGTCGCGCGGCGAGTATCAGATCGTGCCGCCCCTGCCGTTCGTCCCCGGGATCGAGTTCGCCGGCGTCGTGCGCACCGCGCCGGCGGGCAGCGGACTCGAGCCTGGGCAGCGGGTGGCCGCCTCGTCGCTCGGAGGGGCGTTCGCCGAGGTCGCGCTTGCGCCGGCGATCCTCACCTTTCCGCTGCCGGACGGAATGAGCTTCGAACAGGGCGCGGCGCTCGTGGTCAACTACCAGACTGCCCACCTGGGCCTCGTGCGCCGCGGCCGGCTCGCAAAGGGGGAGACCGTGCTGATCCACGGCGCCGCCGGCGGAGTCGGGACCGCCGCGATTCAGGTCGCCCGGGCGCTGGGAGGGCATACGATCGCGGTCGCCACGGGCGCGGCCAAGCTCGACGCCGCCCGCGCCGCGGGGGCGGACGAGGCCATCGACGCTGCCGGCGACTGGGTGGCGGCGGTGCGCGAGCTGACCGGCGGCCGCGGGGCCGATGTGGTCGTCGACCCTGTGGGCGGCGAGCGCTTCGCGCTCAGCCTCAAGTGCCTGGCCCCGGAGGGGCGCCTGCTCGTGATCGGCTTCGCGTCCGGGGAGATCCCCGAGGTGAAGGTCAACCGGCTGCTCCTGCGCCACCACGACGTCATCGGTGTCAACTGGGGCGGGTTCGTGCCGGTCGACCCGTCCGTCGTCGCGACCGCGGCTGCCGACCTGGACCGCTGGTTTGCCGCGGGCCTGATCGACCCGCCGATCGGCGCCCGCTACCCGCTCGCCCAGGGCGCGGAGGCGCTGCGCGACCTCGAGGCGCGGCGCAGCACCGGCAAGCCCGTGCTCGTCGTCCGCTGACCGATGGCCCGCCCGGACCGCGACGCGCTCCCCGAGTGGCCGC
>WBZU01000632.1_pt1 | contig 29205 bp, 23 predicted proteins | sample 5204311 | NCBI WGS metagenome assembly WBZU01 (sample SAMN12344359, study PRJNA552823) | activated sludge metagenome | biome: Activated sludge suspended growth; feature: Nitrification reactor; material: Wastewater; isolation source: activated sludge from nitrification reactor of wastewater...
GCAAAACCCATCCGCCGTTTTGATCGAAGCGTATTACCACGCGGCTCGGGGCGCCGTTGCCGCCGCCATGGTCAAACCCGAAAACGTGGCTCCATGTCTTGCCGGCGGTGGAGACGCGACAGCGTGCGGAAACGAATTGATTCGTGATTTTGGGCGTCGAGCGTATCGGCGTCCATTGACGCCCGCGGAAATGGATCGTTATGCGGCATTGTTTGCCCTGGGAATGGCCGAGCCCGATGGATTACGCGTCGGCGCGAGCCTCGTTCTCGAAGCCATGCTTCAATCGCCGGCGTTTCTGTACGTGCCCGAATTCGGAAATACCGAATCGTCACCCAATGCACCGGATGTCGCGCTGACGTCGCATGAGCTCGCCGCCCGATTGGCGCTCTTCTTGTGGGACGATCTGCCGGATGAAGATCTGTCCATCGCTGCGGATGCCAATGCATTCACAGATCCCGCGGTGTTGAAATGGCAAGCCCTGCGTATGCTCGACGATCCGCGAGCTCGAGCCATGGTGCGCAGTTTTCATCGTCAATGGCTCGACCTGGGGCGCCTCGAAAAAGTATCCAAAGATTCAGCCACGTTTCCGATGTGGAATGCTGAATTGCGCGCTTCGATGCGGGAAGAAACGCTTGCTTTTGTCGAGGATACCGTATTTGACGGCGCGGGGACCTTGCCCGAATTGCTGACGGGGACCACGACGCGAATCAATGGGCCGCTTGCCGAGCTTTATGGTGTGGCCGCTCCCGCGAAGGATTGGGACAATGTCACGCTCGATGCGACAGAGCGCGCGGGGCTATTGACGTTGCCGGGCATTCTCGCCGCGCATGGTCATCCCGTCCAACCATCACCGGTTTTGCGAGGTGTTTTCGTGCTGGAGCGGCTCTTGTGTGCACCTCCGCCCGCGCCTCCGCCCGGCGTGGAAACGAATATCGATCCGGCCGGATCCGGCAATGAGCCGCAAACGAATCGCGAGCGATATGCCGCGCATGTGACGAATGCCGCGTGCGCGAGTTGCCACGCGTCCATCGATGGTGCGGGATTTCCATTCGAACCATACGACTCGATCGGGCGGTATCGCACGACGGACAATGGTTTTCCCGTGGACAGCTCCGGTGAATTGCGAGGTTTTGATAATGCCGGGCCGGTCGCCAATGCCGTCGAGCTTGCGCGACGTCTCGCGCAGAGCGAAGACGTGCGACTTTGCGTGACGAAACAATGGTTTCGGTATGCGTTCGGCCATATCGAAGAAGCGGGCGACCAATGCCCCATTGAATCATTTTCGCAGCAGTTTTCATCGACGGGCGGCGATGTCCGCGAGCTGATCATGGAGCTCATCATGTCGCATGGATTTTCCTATCGCCCGAAAGGAAGCGGAACATGAAATCGAAAGGCTTGAATCGCCGTGGAATGCTCGCGGCCTTGGGTGCGGCCGGGGCGAGCACGTTGCTTCCGTCGCTTTTTTCCGATAAGCGATGGTCCGCTCGTGCCGAAGATGCAGCTTTACCGCGACGGATCGTCTTCGTGGGCTCGTTGCACGGCACGGTATATGATCATTTTCGCTTGCAGCCGGCGGGAATGCCTGCCGACGTCGCCAAATTCTCGAATTGGCAAATGCCTTTGACCGGCCGCAACGTCGCGAAGATGAAACCGGGAGGGCTCGATCCGCTGGGACAACCGTGGCCTTCGGCGTGGGATGTCGAAAATGTCGGCGATTTCAGTCGCATCTTGTCGCCCTTGTCCGCGTTTGCGTCCAAAATGCTGGTGCTCGATGGTTTGTCGTTATTGCCGTGTATCGACGATCCTTTGGTGGTGACGTGCAATCATATCAAGGGCGATGTTTGTCGCTGGACGGGCAATCGAGTGCGTGAAGTCAATGCCGGCGTTTATGCGGCATTCGGTCCGTCGCTCGATCAAACCATTGCTTCCGTCATCGCTCGGCCCGACCGCATTCCGTCGTTGGAATTGGGCACGAGCGGCCATGATTTGTGGTTTTCTCGTTTCGATGCGAACGGCAATCCATTACCCACGGAAAAGTCTCCGATCGCCCTGTATTCGCGGCTCTTTTCCATGGGCGGCCTACCGGCCGACGCTCCGCTCGAAGCGCTGCAATCGAGCGTCCTCGATTTGTTGCAAAATGAATACGACCTATTGGCTCCCAAGCTCTCGGGCCTGGATCGCCAAAAAATCGAGACCCATCGGGACCTCGTGCGGGATCTGGAAAAACGTCTCGCGGGGCTGGCTCAAGCGCAATGTGCGGCTCCGGCCATGCCCATCGAGCCGGCGCAAGGCGAGCCCAATTCGATGCGCATTCAATACGAAGCCTTCATGCGTTTGATTACGATGGCGTTGGCGTGCGACCTGACCCGGGTCGTGACGTTGCAATTGCCGGGGGCGGCCAAAACGGATTTCGATGCTCCCGCAGGCGATTTACATGCGGACTTTGCGCATCATGCCGAAGACATTCCGCCCAATGACGTCGCGCATGAAATGATGACCCGGTACCATACCATCAATATGACGTTGGTGGCCAAGTTGTGCGAATTGCTCGATTCCGTTCCCGAAGGCGACGGAACGTTGCTCGACCATACCATCGTCGCTTGGTGCAGCGATCTCGCGACGGGCAGCCACGATTTTCACAATTACCCGGTCGTCTTGCTGGGCGGCGGGAAATACCTGGCGACGGGACGCTATTTGCATTACGCCCAAAACCTCACGCCTTATGGGTCGTGGGAGGGAATTATGAAGACGGCGGGAATGCCGCACAACAAGCTCCTCACGACGCTCGGGCGGATTTTCGGTTTGGCGACGAATTCGACGGGAATGGAATCCGTGTCGCTCGTCGGTAACGATATCGATTGCACCGGGACGCTCGACGAAATTCTTCTTTGAAGGACCAGCGCCATGAATTCGAAACGTTGCATTCACAAGTTTGTTTTCGTCATGGGTATGGTTTTCCAGACGAACGCGTGCACTTCGGACCCTAACGCAAAAAGTGTGGGAGCCTCGAGCGGTTCGAGCGGTTATGGCGACGTGGTGTATCCCGACCCGGTCAATCCACCCAATGGCAATGGGGGAGGTGGGGGAAGTGGTGCGGGTGGTGGTTCCGCCGGCCATGGTCAAGCGAGCGTCGAGTTTGGCGCGCCACCACCGCCGACCCAGGATTACGTGCTCGATGCGGAAACGGCGACGAGCAAAACGACGGGCCTGATGTGGTTACGGACGACGCTCGATACGCGGTTCACGGGCGGATCGTGTGTGGATCGTTGTCAGGCGTTGGCGGCTGCGGGCAAAGAGGATTGGCGTGCCCCGACGCTCGATGAATTGAAGGGCATATTGGTTTTACGGGACCATTGCCCGCTCATTGACGAGGACGCGTTTCCATTGACGCTTTGCAGTTGGTATACGTCTTCGGAGACGATGTCGGGCAGCGGGGACGACTATTTCATGTTGAGTTTCTATTCGGGAGAAGTGAAAACACGCGCCGCGGCGTTCCCGAAAGATACGGGTTTTCCTTGTCGCTGCGTGCGTTGATGGGCCGAGTTTCGACAGTTGCAGCGTCGCATCAAAACGAATGACTCTCAGCCGCGATCCCGGCGAATCGCCTCCGCCATGAATGCTTCCATCCGCGCTTGCACGTCATCGCGAAATTGGTCGATTTCGGCATCCGTCGGCGCGTCGCCTTGGGGCGTTGGTGGGTGAAACAGCGGCGAAAGATAAGTCGTCAGGGGCACCGGGCGAGGCAAGAGCGTCGGACCCACACCGCGAATGATCGGCAACGGTGACGCCAAATGCCGGTAAAACCACTCCGTGATCGGCGATGAATACACCGTGTACACCTTATCGGCCGCCGGGCATGTCGATAACACGATCGGGGTTTGCGTCAGCAATGCGAGTCGGGCAAACCCTCGTCGCCCCTGCCATCGTAATCGATGCCGTTCGGTGGACGGTCGCAATGCTTCCCATTGCCCACCCGGCGCAACGCCCACCAATTCTTCTCGCTCGAGCAGCGCTTGCGCCGTTTGCGGATTGGCGCGGACCGCTCCGATACGCTGCGAAATGTCGCTCGTTACTCGCGTGCGAAACCAAAAATCATCCCCGAGCCCGCGGACGATGCGTCCCGTACGTCGACGCAATTCGAAGAATGACAACATGATGTCGTACGTGATGAACGAATGACTGCATACCAGCAATAAACGCCCCGCACGTGGAACATGTTCGTCCCCCACGAGCGAGTATTGATGATATCGCATGAGCGGCGTCACGAAACGCATGACGGATTGGTCCAAGAATGCGGGATCGGGTGACGGCAATTGCATTGCCGCGACGGTAGCATGAAACGAGGACGGAACAAGGATGAAGTGCAGCGTTCGCGCGGAGCGCCGATTTTGCGACGGGCGTGAAGTACCGGCTGCTTCTCGTCGAACTTGCCTCGGCGCGAATCATAAGAAATGACATGGCACGGCGTATGCTGGACATTGTTTCCCATGCTGACGCCACAATCTCCCAAGCCCCCTCAAAAGCGTTCTCGTTCTGTGCCATTCGGATCATCCACCGCAAGTGTCCGGGGGGTCTTGGCCATGCTCCTGGGATTTCAGGCCCCGCTGGACGAGCTGCTTCCAAGCGTGGGCATTGAATTGGCCACCCTCGAAGACGAAGATGCTCGGATCGATGTCGATACCTTGGTAAAACTATGGAACGCAACGAGTCGTTCCCTCAATGACCCATTCCTGGGGATCCACGCGGCGTTATGGGTTGATCGAGCGATGGAGCTCGGCGCGTTCGGCGTCGTCGATTTCATCGCGAGCCATAGCGGTTGCGTCGAGGAGGCCATGCGAAAATATTGCCGGTACAACCAAATCATGAGTTGCCCCCACCCACGCGACGAAATCACGATTGTTGATGAGTCGATGTTGTTTCGGCGGCACCTCCCGGACACATCCCCCGAACTGTTGCGACAGCCGACCGAGGCATTTTTGGCGTCGCTCGTCTTGCGTATTCGGCGGCTTACAGGAGTTTACGTGACGCCTTCGGAAACGAGGTTTCGTCACGCGCAACCTGAAAACACGGATGCTTACAAAGAGGTTTTCGGAGACAGAATCGTTTTTAATGCCGATTTGGATGTGCTCGTCTTCGAACCTTCCACAAGGACGTTGCCGCTTCGCACGGCCAATTCATGGTTATGCGAGATTTTGGAGCAACATGCGCGTGAACTGGTCCAGGCACTCGATGAGAATGGCGCCCAAACATCTTCGCAAGTCCGTCGCGTCTTGCTGCAAGGTCCGCGCGCGAACTCGGATACGAAAGCCGTTGTGGATGTTCTGCGGCATTCGTCGGAACGAAGCGGCCTCGAAATGCCCGAGATGCCCGAAGTCGCTCGGATCCTTGGCACGAGTGTACGCACGATGCAGCGTCGACTTGGGGAAGAAGGGACTTCGTTTCAGCAAGTCCGCGATGAAGTCCGCAAAGAGCTCGCCGCACGTTACACCCGCGATCGCAGCATGGCCCTTGGCGACATCGCCTTCCTTTTGGGATTCAGCACCGAAGCCTCATTTCATCAGGCTTTCAAACGCTGGTTCGGCCAGACGCCGGGAGCATTTCGCTTGAGTGACGCTTTACGGCGTACGTGACAAAATTTGTCACGTTGTGACTCCAAGGTGGCAATTTTGGGTACCGCGATCGGACCACATCGTACGTCTGCGGTGTCGTGTTCCAATTTCATGAAAACGTGATTCAATGGTTGGCGCGTACAATGAATGGTTGGCGCGCACAATGAATTTTCGCGCCACATTTCGTCGTGGCATGATTGATGAATATCCTTTTCACGACGCGAAACGACGGATTGGTTTGCCGTGACCTGCGTCGAGTCCATCAAAACATCCTTGGAGGTGTCCTTGCGACATCAGAGCGACCACTTTGTACTTTCGGTGGGTTTCTTGCTGTTATCGATCGTCGCGTTGGGTTGTGACAGCAACGAGAAACCACCGTCGGGCGGCGATACCGGATCAAGCTCGTCTTCCTCGGGCAGCGGCGGATTTTCCACGACGCACGATGGAGTTCAAGCGACGGATTTCGTGAGTGCCGGAGGCAAGATCAAGAGCGAGCAATACTCGATGGTCTTCAGCTTCGGTCAATCCACGCAGAATCAGCAGCGATCCAATTCGGCGAACCATACCCTTCAAGGGGGAGTCGTCGGAGCAACGCAACCGTTGAAATGAAGAGGGTATCCATGAACAAGTACGCAATGGTAAAACGATCGATGATCATGATGGCTGCGTTTGCTGCGATGACGACATCGATTACGGCAAACGCGGCGATACCGAATACGGTGAATCACCAGGGGCGGCTCTTCGACGGCAAAGGTTTGCCCGTGACGGGCACGAAAACCATGACGTTTGCCATCTACGCGAAAGCCAATGATGCGGTCGGCGCCGAATTGTGGAAAGAAACGCATTCGGTTTCGCTGGACGACGGTTACTTCACAGTGAGCGTCGGATCGAGCACTCCGTTTGGCGCGGCTCTGTTTGATGGTAGCGAACGCTATCTGGGCATTACGGTGGACAGTGACACGGAAATGACTCCGCGCTCGACCATTGCGAGTGTCCCGTACGCGCTTGTCGCCGAAAACGCCATTGGTGATATTTCCCCCGCGTCGGTCAGCATTGCCGGGTTTGGCGAAGTGATCAATTCGTCGGGGCAATGGGTTGGTGACTCGACGGGTTTGGCGGGGCCGCCGGGGCCGCAAGGTCCGATGGGATTGCAGGGATTGACGGGGCCGCAAGGCCCGCAGGGTGATCCGGGGCCGATGGGATTGCAGGGATTGATGGGGCCGCAAGGATTGCAGGGGGATCCGGGTCCTATGGGATTGATGGGGCCCCAAGGATTGCAGGGGGATCCGGGGCCGATGGGACCGCAGGGCGTTGCCGGGGCGGTGGGACCGCAAGGCCCGCAAGGTCCGCAAGGTCCTGGATTCTCGCCGCTCATCACGACGATTCTCGGCGCCGACCTGCCCGCCGGATATGCCACGAACGCAGAATTACCCGTGGATTTCACCGGTGTCTGGTTCGATGAAATGGCGGCTGCGAATCTCAATACCAATCGGTTCGTCGTGCCGGCCTCCGGCCTTTATCAAGTCATTGCCCGCGCGGACTTTTGCGCTCAGACGGCGGGGCACAGTTCGAACGTCTACGTGTGGGTCGACGGGGCCCGTCATAATGTGTGGGGAGGTGTTGGCAACAGTTGCCGGTCGGTGCAGATGGCCGACGTGTGGACGCTCGGTACGGGTCAACAAGTGCGCATGACCGTCGAAGATACCGCGAACAACGGCAATATCGGCAACATCAGATTGACCCTCGTTCGGATCCGGTGATGAATGCTTTCGAGCATGGCGTGTACGAGGAACAACCGCCCGGTTCATCCATTGGCGCACCCAGTCTGCTCGGCGTCGCGCTCAGCGTGTGCCCCGAATGCGGGGCCTGGGGCATAAGCGCGAACTTAAATCAATAAGGCAAAGATCCGCGGCCCCGCGCGGGCGTCGCAAGGAGGCAAGGCGACAAACGGGTCAACCACAACAAACGCGACTCCGAAAAAAGGCGACGGAAAACCAACGTCGACTTCGATTCCCGACGGCAGCGGTCCGCCTTTGGATCCGTCTGAAACGCTCGCCCGAGAATTGATGTTTGCAGGAAAATGGGCGACGGCAGATACGTCAATTCTCGGCTTCGCCTACGGTAAATCCCACCATGTCGAGATCTTTTTCATTTTTCGCGACGTATTCGTTCACCGGTTCGGGCGTGATCATTGCGTCGCGAAAACGCGTCGGCGTTTTGTTGAGGGCCATCGGAATGGCTCGGGTATAACCTCCCCAACCTCCGAATGAACCGGCCCACGTCGCGGGAGCTGTAAACAATCCCGTCCAGACAGCGCCTTTCGCCGTGAGCATGGGAAACACCATGCCGACTTTCACCGCATCATTATCTTCGATACGTGCATCGAGGGATTCCGGTGATTCACCCGGGCTGACTTGAGCATTGAATTTTGCGCGAGCGTGTTCGATCCAAGCGTCGGTACCTTCCAAATACTCGGATGATTCAATGCTTTTCGCGCTGCCGTCGGGTTGGAATGCAAAGAGCGAAAACTCGGCCCCATACAAAGCATGCGCGCCGCAACCATAATCCGTCGTGAAGGACTTGATGAAGACGAATCCCGGAATCGCCGCGGTGAGCTCGTGCTCCGTTTCCGTATGGACAATTTGTTCATCCTTGGGGTTTGGCTTGTAAACCGGGATGACTTCGAGGCTCTTGCCGTTTTTCTCCGGTACGAATTCGGCATTACGCCAAATACGCTTGGGGAAAGGATTCTCTTTTTCGCCTTCACACGGCGGGTTTGGCGAGGTCTTCTCTTGTTGACGATAACGATGCAGTTGCCCATTGATGAAAAGATAGGCGCCTTTTTTGGTCGTGATCTTCCCGTCGGCATGAATGAATTGCGTCGATTCCTCGGGTTTGGGCCCGCGTTTGGATCGGACGATGACCGCGGCGACTTCTTTCGCGCCAAGGGGGCGAACGCGCGGCAACGGAATGGGCGGAGGTGCTTTGGGAGGACCACTACGAGGTGCTTCGGCGGACGACGACGTGTCCGCGTACGAGGAAGCCGGCTCCGCGACAGTGGAAGACGGATTCGGAACGGCTGATTCCGAGGCGCTTGCCCAGGGCGCAGTCGAAGGCGTTGGAGCAATGGGCGAGGGCTGGACGTTTGCCGACGGCACCGGTTCGGGTTTTACGCCGGGGTTCTCCGTATTGCAGCAGCTGGGCAAATAGGCGGCGAAACAAGCGAGAAGGAGCGGGGAGGAAAAAATGCGTTTGGACATGGGTTTGCGCTCGAGAGGCAAGAACGCTCGGAGCGGGAGCTTTATCCCCAATCCCCAAAAATGTACAGTTTTTTGACGCCGGCCATTTTCCGCGGGTTTGAACGCCAGTACCTCGCATTCATCTTGTAAGTCCTGAATTCGGCGGGCAATTCTCCCGCCTGCAATCCCTTGCCCCCGAGGGACGGCTCGTCCGGCCCGCAAATCGCCCCGAAATGCCTTGACCGCCGGCTTCCATCTCGGTCGACTCACGTTTGCAAGCTCATGATCGCACCTTACACGCCCGTCACGTTGGCTTCACGGTTGCTCGAGTCCATCTTCCCGAAACGTCAATCGCTGATCGGGGGTGCAAAAGCCGTCTTTCATCGTCGTTAAGTCCCATTTCCGAACGCTCGGCATCCCTGACATCGCCGACAAGCGCCCAAGCCCGACGCGTAGGACCATCTTCCATGGCCGGAGGTCGCCAAATTCGAGGGCGTTGGCCCTATTTTCAAGCCAGTCAATCGCCCACCACGCCGGCTCGGGGCCGGTTGACATCTCCGCAAGTCGTCGATCCGTGAACGCCGAAGCCACCTTCCCTCGACGTGAACGGCCGATGCGCATGACGAAAGCGAATCGACGTGTCTGCAAGGTGGCGGCAGGATGTTGAAACGCGCATGAAACAAGGCAAATCGTATATCTACAACCAACGCGCGAGGATAAGAACATGGGGTGAAGAAGTCTCGATGCGTTGGTTTGTATGGGGCTCCATACGGTGGGTCGGGCTCAGAGGGGGCCTCGTCGCCGCAGTCTTTAGGTCAGCAGATACGGTTTGTCGTGGGAATCGTCTTCGATCCAAATGGGAGCGAAGCCGCAACCTTGATATTTTGTGTTTCTTGGGTTTTACCGCGGAGCAGATTCATCACTTTGGGCGTGACAACGCCTGGACTGACGTTTGATGAAGACGACGATGGGTGGATGTTGCAGAGTTTATCCTGACCGGCTACGATCGCGCCTTTGAGACACTCCGGCTTCGGCCGGAGTAAGGAGCTGCGCAATGACGAAGTCTTCCGACACTGAAGAACCCGACGACGTCGACAACGAGGACTATATCAAACGTTTCTTCGAGTTTGGGAACGACGAACCTGTTGTGCACGTGACCCGTGAGATCACCATCACGCGCGAGATGCTGGATACGGAGCGGGTGTGGGCGATTGTCGAGCCTGTCGTTTGCAAGATGTACGGCGTGGAGACAGGGGCGCAGGCCGAAACCATATTGGCGCCCTTCTCGCTTGGGCAGCGGAGGCTTTACGCCATTCAACTTTATCTAATGGAAGTGCAGCATGGAGGCCACTCGTACTTCTTTCGATATTCGGGCGGATTGGTTTGGCCTGATGCACTTGCGGGGCTCGAGATGATCGGCGCAACGGCGGCGTACGAGACTTTGCTGGAAGCGACGCGCCGATTTCCCGAGCCACCATCGGTGGAGTTTGCCCCGCGTAATGAAGCGCTCGAGAAACTTTCCTGCACGCTGGGTGACCTAGATAGCCGAATCTATGATGTGGATGTCGAGGTCGATGAGTTGATGCACGCGTACATCCGCGCGCATCCCGAGGAGTTTCTGTGCTCGGTTACGGTGGACGAAGTGCAACATCCCTGCAAAATGGTGTTTATTAACGGCCAATGGAAATGGGTGCCGAAAGAGCAAGTCTAATCGTCATGCGTTGCCGCTCTTGACCGACATCGGTTTGTCTCGAGTCATGTTTAGCGCAAGTAGGATTCGATGGCGTCCAACCAGTGCGGATTGGCTGCGTATGCGTTCTTGTAGAGCGCTCGCAAGTCGGTCTGGGTGATTTTATCCAGGGTCTTCGTCTTCTTTAGCTCCCTCCATCCCGAGGCGAGCGCGTCACTGATGACCTTGTGGTCGGCGTCCGTGAGGATAATGGCTGGAGCCCTTTCGACAGCCTCATCAAGAGCCTTGCCCTGCAGTTTGAGTACTTTTTCGAACGCCTGCCTCTCGAAAATCTTGTGCGCTTGGAATTTCGACCCGAGATTGGCCGTGAACTTCGACGCCATTCCATAAGGCAAGATGAGCCCCTGCTTTCGTAATGCCTCGGCCATGACGTGCTGGCCGTAGTCCTTGATGAGATCGTCGGCGAGTCTGAGCGCCTCAGCATTGAATTCCTTGACAATCGCCGGCTTACCCACGCCCGTCTTTTCGACGACTTTCTTGATAAAATCTTGCGGCTTCATGCCGACGCCAATCACGATGGAAGCCAGCCCGACGCCCGCCTGCAGGGCCGGGAAGCTGAAGCCTCCGACGTTCTTTCCGCCGGGCATTCCGTACCGCGATCCATTGGCGGTCGTGGCGGGCGCCGAGGTGTCTGCCGTGGCCAATTTGCCTGCAAATACGATTTCTCGAGCGATCGTTTCAAACGGGTCCAAGGGCGGCCCACTGCCATCGGGACTCGATGTCGACGTGGTTTTTCCGTTGCCTTGTTTCGGAGCCGCGTTTGTCGTGGTTGCGGTGGTTGTCGTTGTTGCACCGCCGGTTGTCGTGGTCGACCCGTTCGTCGTTGTGGACCCGTTCGTCGTGGTACCTCCTTGCGACGCCGATGCCTTGGCCGACCATTCTTTGAATGGTATCGGTGCTTTGCCCGGACAACGAATCTTTGTATCCGGTCCAAAATTCCAAACCGATTCGGGCGGAGCACTCGCATCGAAATAGAAAATCACGCCGGCGTTCGCTTCGTACTGTGCGTACGCCGCTGGATCGGCTGCGTTGGCCACGCCCGAGACGCCTCGTACGCTGCCGAGCCATTCATTGGACGTGATGTTTCGCGGACGTGCGCAAACAGCGATGCGAGGAAGCGCCTTCGTTCCTCCGTTCGCCGTTGTTCCTGCATTTGCCGATCCGGGCGGATCGCAATCCGGTTTGCCCGGCGCGGCCATCAGATTCGCATTGGCCGTCCCATTCGATTGGGTGGTCTCCGCGGGACACGGCTCCTTCTTCCGAATCGATTCCGACGCAGGCGGTTCGTCTCGGATCATATTCGGGCACGACAAACCGTACTGCGACGCCATGATCTCCGCATTTGCATACGGTGCCTTTTCGTTGAATTGAATGAATACACCTGCGAACGGCGTGACGTTCACCAATTCGTCGGGTTGTTCGTCCGTGACGATATGCCCCGTTCCAGCTTGTACGGCCCAAACATGGACCCACTCGGGAAATTGGCTCGGGCGACAGGGTACTTCCAGCGTCGGCACCCCCGGATTGAGCGCGTGCAGATCACGGAGCGTCATGGAGCAGCCGAGCATGGAAGTTGCGGTCAATAAAGGCACAATGAAACGGCGCAATGAGGTCAACATACGTCGAGAACATCACGAGGCGCCAGGTGCGTCAACTTGTTTGCACCTTACACGTGTGCACAGTGGCTTTGGGGTGGAAATCCGCCACGACAAAAGCGAATCGACGTGTCTGCAAGGTGGCGGCAGGATGTTGAGACGCGCATCAAACAAGGCAAATCACGTAGCTGCAACGAACGCTTGACGGTCGACCCGCGGGGTGGATAACATCGGTTTGGAAGGAGAAAGGTATCATGGGTGACGTGATTCGCAGTAGCGCGGCGCGTGAAGAGATCTTCAAGGATGGTCGGACATCTTTGACGAATGCGCGTGCACGCGGAGGTGGCTTACAAGAGCGAGCGGAGATCGGTTTGGGGCCCGCTATGGCGCTTGTGGAGGCAACGGAGCAGGAGTTGGCAACAGCTGCGGCCGAATTGGCGACGTTGAAGGCGGCGCTGGCTGCGGAGAACGATCGAGCTGATGCGCTTCTTGATCGCACGTATGATGATACGTGGAACGATATCGGTCGTCCGGCGAATGATCGATTTCTGACGCTGATGTACCCCGGTGGTGCCGGATATTATACGGACGGCGATTTGCCCGGCCAACCGACACGCATGGAGCTGCTGGCCAAACTGTACGAAAAGTCAATTCATCCGAAATTGACGTCGGTGCAAGCACAGCAGTACGCGCAACGTATTCGCCACGCGGCGGCAGATCTCAAGGCTGATATCGACGCGGCTGCGGCACCTACGGCGAATGTGATGTTGCTCGAACGAACCCTGACGGCCATGGCGCGCGTGGTCCAATTCGAATTGGCGAATTTGAAGCGACTATACAAGATCGATGGCCTGAGCGAAGCGGAGATTCACGTCATCATTCCGGATCGCCCCGTGGCAAAGAAAACGCAGAATACGCCGTAATCGCTTGCCATGGGCAGGTCGGCCGATACGTTCAAGGCAGATTCACCGTCACGTTATGCATGCCCGCCGGGACTTTCACGTAAATCGTTCCTCCCGTGCCGGTCACGTGCGTCCACCCCGAAGGCGCCGCTTTTAATGCATCGAGCGACGCAACTTCGGTCAGCGCAGTGCCGGAATCGTCAACGGAAGCGGGTTTTGCGCCCGCCGCAATCACCTCGAAAAGCACGCCTTCTTTGAATTCGGTGCCGTCTTTCGTCAGCAACGTAATGGTTTTTCCGGACCTTTCCTGCGTGATTTCCGCGCCGTCGAAAACCGAAAACGATGTTTTCGCGCCCGCCGCCACGCGCGCCCACAAAACGCCCGGCGTCGTTGCATAAGAATCGACCTCGGCCGGCACTTTCGTCGGCGACAACGTGTCGATCGTGTCGCGAAGCATGGGAATGATCGCGCCTTCACGCACGAACAAGGGCAGCTTTTCCAGCGGCGCCGCGACGTCTTCGGTTTTTCCTCCCGCATGCACCGAACCATCCCACCAATCAATCCACGTGCCCGGCGGGAATGGAATGGATCGCGTCGTTGCGCCTTCCGTAACGACCGGCGCGACGAGCAAATCATCTCCGAACATATACGTATCCATCGGGTGCACACCCAGCTCCGGATAAGCAAGCCCCAGCGGACGCGTAATCGTGCGGCCATCCATTGCAATGCGCTGGGCGTATGTCCATTCGTACGGGAAGAGGCGCAAATGCAGGCGCGTGTATCGGCGATACAGGTCCAGCTTCGAGCCGTCGGGATCGTTTGCGGCATTAAAGAATTCCCAAGCCACCGTATTGACGCTCGTGCCGATTTGCATGACCGACGATAACGAGGTTTGCTCGAACCAGCGGATGAAGTTTTCGACCGTCGGCGGCGTGTGGCGATATCCGCCCGTATCGGACCCGTAAAACGGATATCCGGACACGGCCAAGTTCAAACCATACGCAACGGTTGCGGGCAATCCCCCCACGGCGACATAACTTTCTCCGTCGGGCGTGGTCACTTTGTCTCGATGCAACGCAAATCCCGCATCGGCGTCTCCGGGCCAGAAAATGACGCCATTTTTTTGATCTCCGTACACGCCGTGCCGCACGAGCAAAAACCCTCCGTCGGGCGGGAGCATTTTGGCATAAGTCTGATGGTAAAGATCCGTATACGTATCATGGCGCGTGCGTTCGTCGGTTCCATCGTGGAATCGCCAGATGCTGAGGCGATTGCTCGACACGCCGACGACGATGTCTTCGCCATAATCGAGTTTGTAGCCTTCGATGCCCATATTTTTGTAGTTCTCGAGATGCGATTGCCACCATTGCATCGCCTCGGGAACCGTGAAATCGATGGGCGTTCCCCATTTGTTGAGCAACAGGCCCGTTTGCAGAGGATAATACCCTTTTTGCGTGGCTTCATCGATCAGTGATTTCGTCGCCGCCGCCTTGCTGTCCAAATAAGGAGTATGCCACAAAGCCGTGCGAAAACCGAGGTCGTGAATCTTGGTGATCATGGCCGTGGGATCGGGGAATTGCACGGGATTGAAATCGAAGGTATTGACCTCGGTGGCATAAGGTCGATCGATCCAATACCCCGTCGTCGCCAGATCCAGCTCCCGAATTTTGGCGATGTCGTTTTCGACCTGAGCTTGATCATCATTTTCGTCACGCCAAACCCACGGCCCGAGCGCCCAGCGTGCGGGTAATTTCGGATATCCCGTGACCTCGTAATAATGGCGCGTAATGTCGAGCGGATGTTGTGCCGCAAAAAGATGAAATGCGAGCCCCTCGGTGACCGACGCCGTTCCCGTACCCCACGTCGATTCGATCCAATCGGGCTTCGTCGTCGCGACGGCAAAACTGCCCGGTCTGTGCGAAGCCACGAAAAGCCCCCACCCGCGCGTGCCCACGAGCAAGGGAATCGGCGCATGCGCTTCGTTGTACCCGCTTTCGATCGCTCCATCGATTTCGATCTGCATCGCTCGCAACTTGCCGCGATGATTCACGTCGTCGAAATACGCGCCGAGGCCATAAAGCCCTTCGACCTTGTCCACGACCGCGCCGAGCCGGAAAAATGCGACTTGATCGTCGGTCGTCAGCAATTTCCAATTTGCCGCAAACCGCCCCGAATCCGTCCGCTCGAACGTCACTTGCGCCCGCGCCCCATTCTTGTACGAAAGCAGCACGTCGACGTGTTTGCCATCCGGCGATGGTTGCGGCTCGAATGTCGTCGGCGCCGAATACGCCAAACCATCGGCAACGTACGCAGGCGTCACTTCGTACGCATAAGGATCGTAATTGACCTTGTCGTCGACCGCCGTGACCGTACCCAGCAAAAAACCGCTCGAAGGAAGCACCAAAAGCGGCGGAGTTTCGCCGGTTCGTCCAAGTGAAACACCGTCACGATTCACGTGCAGCGTATACACGTCGTCACCAATGTCGACTTGAATGCCCGGGTCTTCCGGAGGATTACCGCACGAGGGCAGCAAACAAGCCGAAAGAAGGAAGCCGAAACCGATTCGTCGTAATGCGGACATGCGATTCCTCACAGGGCGTTGCGAACGCGGCGAACGGAGTGGATAAGCGCGCATTGCGTCTGCGCACCAGGAGAATGCCACATTTGGAAGTTCGACGTCAATGCCGGTTCGACGGCGGGTGCGAATATCCGGGCCAAGTGATCGGTTGACTTTTGGCGAACGCCCTTGAATTCGCCGGACACTCCGTGTTACGAGAGCAAACCATGTCCAAGCCCTTTCGTAAACGTTTGGAATCAATGGTCGCCGAGCTTCGCGCGCACCCGCGGATCGAGGTCTACGATTTCGTCGTGCAACCTCCGGCCGGCAAAGACGACATCGCCGCTGCCGAAGAAGCCGTCGGTATGCGCCTTCCCGCCGATGTGCGTGAGTTTTACCGCGCGCACAACGGTATCTTTTTGCTGTGGGGTCTTCGCGGTGTCGAATATGACGATCGTCCGGATCCGTTCAGCTATCCCGATTACGGGGCTCCGCCGGGATGTATCAATATGCTCTCGATCGGTGAAGCCATGTCGTCGCATTGGATCGAAGAGTCCCACGTCAATGAAATCGGCTCCGACCATTACGAGATTCTCTTCGGCGAGGATTTGGATCCAAAACCCGATGTCGAGGCGGTTTGTATCGACAATTTTTCCAAATACCGCCATGGCGACATGATTTTCGGTCCCGACCCGGTGATGGTGGTCTCGACCGATCATGGCGCCGATATGGAGGCCTCGGATTTTTGTTCCTTTTCGGTGTATTTGGACCTCATGCTGGCCCGATACGGCATCTGTCGTTATCAAAATGCCTTGGGCATCGGTTGGTCGCGAAAACCCCAGCGCGTCACGTCGTGGACGCGCAAGAGCTCGCTCGAGGACATCATCGCGGAGCTGGACAACGACGGAAAGAAGCAGGACGAGGACGACGAAGACGACGAGTGATGCGCTCGTCGAATGGTGCGTCGAAATGGAACGCGGGAAAAGCCGACGGCGCCTGTCGATATTTGTTCCTGAAGATCACCCGACCACGGGCAGGCGCACGCGCGTCGCAGCGCTCGATTCGGCCAAACCTTTTTTGTCCTTGACAAACGGTTCCTCCACCAATTTGAAATAGCCGAAATCGTAGGGCTCGTTGGGCGCTCGTTCCACAAGCTCCAAACGTTCGCGGATACCTTGCTTTTCCAACGTTGTCACACGGTGATAACAAAACGGATTGTTGCCGCGACGTCCGAGCGTACAATGCGCCGTCCAGGAACAACCGCCGCGGCAGTTTTCCGCATAATAACACGTTTTGCAAAAACCCCACAATTCATCGGTAGACTGTTCGCGGTTGAAACGCATGGCTTCACTGTTCAGCCAAATATCCGCCAACGCGGTATCGCGAACGTTTCCTCCGACATAAGGCGCAGTGGGCAACGACGGACAAGCTTTCACCGTGCCGTCCGATTCAATGCCGATCGTATTGATTCCGGCGCGACATCCGGCCCAATGGGCTTGGGCGCCTCCCGGATGAGAACGCAAGAGCATTTCGTGCGGGCCATAATACCCGAGGTTGTTTGCGGCAATGACATCGAACGACGGGCCGAGTTCGTACCGCCATTTCGTAATGGCTCGGTTTTGAATGGCGGCCAGCATATCCATCACCGGAACGATTTCCCATGGTTCCAGGATCCAGTCGGGCCGATCGGCGGCTCGACCCATGGGCACCGTGATTTGCACTTGCCAAGCCGTGACGCCACGTTTGCTTAGCTCGTCGGCCAATTCGGTCAATTGATGGCGATTCAATCGATTGACTTGCGTATTCGCCGCGATCACGAGGCGCGCGGCCGCCGCTGCTTCGAGCGCTCGCATGGCTGCCGCATAACTGCCTTGATTGCCTCGCAAAACATCATGCGTGTCCGCCAGTCCATCGATGGAAACGCCAACGGACCACAACCCCGCGGCTTTTAGACTTTGGGCTCGTTCGAGCGTCATCGCGCGACCGCCCGTTTGCATACTGACGCGAATACCCTGATCGGCCAAAAAACGCACAATCGTCAAAATATCGTTGCGCAAATACGCTTCGCCGCCGATCAAGGCCACTTCGCGACAACCAAGGCGCGCCAATCCCTCCGCAACGCTCAACACTTCATCCGTCGAAAGCTCGACCGGGCGCGCTCGGCCCGCGCGTGAACCGCAATGCTGACAAGGCTGATCGCATTTCATCGTCAATTCCCAAACGGCATACAAAGGTTTGGGGGCCGAACCATCGTCGGGACGTCGCGCGCGAGGTGCCTGGGAGCTTTGCCATTCTTCGGTCATGACGTGACGATACTGGTTTCCCAACAAAATGTCGTGAAATTTTTTGCTTGACGAATCGGTCCTGTTGCGATGATGATGAATTTCATGGCGCCTCAACTTATCAGCTGTCCCTCGTGTGAATGTCATGCTCGAGCCACCGAAGCGGTTTGTCCGCATTGTGGTGCTCGTTTACAAGTGGATGGCAATCGCCTCCTTTCACGAAGTGCGACGGCCGTAGCCTTGGGCTTGAGCGCGGTTTTGTCGGCGGCCGGTTGCGAGGAGCCCGTGCCGGAGCCGGTGTATGGTGTCGCGGTGACCGGCGGCGCGGGCGGCGAAGCCGGTACGGGTGGAGCCGGTGGAGCTCAAGGCGGAATGGGCGGTGCCGGTGGAGCTCAAGGCGGAATGGCCGGCGCCGGCGGAAAATAATCGCCGTCATTCGCCGCTGGCGATTACAAATTCGTGACGGCTCTTTACGCTTCGGTGCGAGGCGAATAAACGTCGTATTTGCAGTATCCTCGCGTTCGGCTTTCCGCCGTGGTGAACATTGCGCATGACGAAATGGTTTTCGGCATCGGTTGTCTTGACAATCCTGGCGCTTGCCGGCTGTTCTTCCGCGCCCAAACCAACGATCGTTCACACCGACGCTCCGGTTCAAAATAATGCGTCCGCGACAAACCAGGCGGATTCCGCAGCAACCGAGCCGGCCGAGACGGCGCCACCGCCGATTGTCGCGAAAAACGACGCTGAAGAATCGGATGAAGCCGGGGGGATTGAAGGCGGCGTCGAAGGTGGGGTCTATGGCGGCGTCGTCGTCGGCGTGCCGGGAGGCGTGGTCGGTGGCGTCCAAGGTGGCGTGCCGGGTGGCGTTGGGAGCGCAAAACTCGGCCCGGATTTGCCCGGTGATGTATATCGAGTGGGCAATCCATTGCTCGTTCAAACGCGTTGTCCACATCCGGGCGCGCCGCAGTATCCTCAAGCCGCGAAGGATGCCAAAGTCGAAACGAGGATTATTGCGCAATGCATTCTCGAGACGAACGGCTCCTTATCGTCGTGCAGATTGGTCGTGTCGCATCCGATGTTCGAAAAAGCCATGATGGATCATTTGAATAAGTCGAAATTGACTCCGATGACCACGACGGATGGCAAACCGGCGCGTGTGTTATGCAATTACGCGTATCGATTCCAGGTGGAGTAATTCGGCGACGAATGCGACGTCGAGCACGAAATTCCGCGGACTCGATGACGCACATTGTTCCCAAGGATTGAATCGGTCATTCGTTCAAGCCTCATGGTGCATTCGTTTTTCCGTTGGATCACGGCGCGCTTCGCGGTCTTGGTCGTTGTTTTCTGCACACCGGTCGCCCGCGCGGACAAGCCCAAACGAGAGGCGCTCGTCGAGCGCGCAAACGCAAATCGCACCTATTGGCGCGAATTAACTGCGGTAACGCTCGAGATTGCTTTGCAGGTACCGGCGACCGATACCGGACGCGATGCCGTACGGCTCTATATCGATACGCTCACTGCGCTTCAATACGCCGAAAATCCGCCCGTTGAAATATACGATCAGCTCACCAAGGCCATTCCGGAACTCGTCGCCGGGTATTGCCGTTCGGAAGAACTACCGAAACATCCCGAGCCGTGCGGCACGTTGATGCTGATTCAAGTGGACGTCAAACGATACGGGGAATCGCCGACATTGTTGCCGGAGCCCCAAACACCGGATGAATTGCAAGCCTTCGCATTACGGGAAGCTGAATCCCTGGTCAAACTCTGGCACGATCGGGGCGAACCGCTTTGTGCTGCAAAAAGCCCCTCGTGTCCGCGGATGGCCGTGCTTCTCGGTTCCGCGGTGGACTATTTTCGAGCTGCCCACCAAATGGGACGCGCCATGGAAATCCGGCGCATTCTCGTCGATCCGCAATACGGAATGGCCGGTACGGGCACGGCCCAAGCCGCGCTTTGTGATGGGGCGGATGCGCTTTTCGAATCATTTCTCGATTTGGAGGAAGCGGTACGTTGGTATGAACGTTGCGCCCGAGAAGCAAGGCCATTTTTGTATCAATCGACCGCATTGAAAAAGGTTATCCAATTACGCCTTTTGCTTGGCGATGAACCCGCTGCCCGGCGCGCGATGGGCGCACTCGAGCACGCGGCCGGCGCTTTTGTTTATGGCGAAATGGAACGGACGGCCTCGAGCATCGCCGAATACTCGGTGCGGTTGGGGAACTGGGCGGATGCCGACCAATGGCTCGAGCAGAAAAAATCGATGTTCGCGGCGGCTACGGAGATTGACGTGAAAATCAATTATCACGCAACGTTGGCGCGAATCGCCGTAGCTCGAGGTCGAAACGAAAAAGCGTTTGCCGAATACGGTGTCGTGCGGCAATTGTGGAAGGCGGCTCCGCCCGACGTCAAAACGCTCGACGTGAAGAACCTGTACCTTCAACAAATGGAAACGATGCTGGATGCCGTGGGGGAAGCCGAGTTCTATTTCGCCAAACGTGCCGAGAAAGCAGTCGACGAGGTTCAATTTCCCGCGTATCGCGGACCGATGGTCGAAAAGTCCGTGAATCGATATATTCTCGAGCATCGAAAAATAGAAATCGCCAAGCTCCGGGCGATTGAACATGCCCGTGACGCATACGAGAAAGTGCTGCAAATCGAGCCGGTGGCACCTCCGCGTTGGGCCATTGCCGCCGCGCACCGAGTTGGCAATCTTTGGGCCGAATTCGCAAAAGATGTCGAAAATATTCCGAGGCTCTCGGGGCCCATTGCCGGACGCACGGGTATCACGTACGAAGATTTACGACAAAGTTATGCCGCACTCGTAGGGCCGTCGCCCTGGCCCAATAACGCGAAAGAGGCGTTCAAGGTTTGCGTCGAGCGGGCCATACGATCGAAGTATTTCGACGAGAATGCTCGTCAATGCGCGGCGGCGCTGGGCCGGTATGAATCAAGGAGTCCCGTGGTCGTGGAAGAACTGCACGATGCTCCGGGCCATTCATATTTCGGCGTTCCGGCACGTCCGATTCTCGACGTGAAACACTGAAAGCGTGTGTATTGGGTTTGTCTTTTGTGTGCACACGGAACCAAATTTCAGATGAAGCGTCGAGCTTATCAACATCTTCGCGACACGGCGATCGCCTATTCTCTGTATAGGGGCCGCGGTTCAAGAGTCCATCACGTTTTCTTCGACCAACGCAGACGTGGTCAAACCTCTTGCTTTCTCACCATGCGCCATGTAGCGTCCTTTCCAAACATCCATGCGCACTGTTCTGTCCATTTCATTACTCGCCGGATTGTTCTCTCTTGCCACGGGTTGTACGCATCGCGAACACCCTTACTTGGCGTTTGACAAGGCCGACATCCCAAGCCTACGTGAACGCGCGCTGCACAGGCCCTACATTCGTTGGATGGCTGCGGTCGAGGCCAATGCTCAGTGCGGACTCAAATTCACGCCCGGACAAGCGAATTCTCCCTGTCCTTCGACGCCGACGGTTCCTCCGGGACTGACATGTCCGTGGGCCAACGGCGCGACGAATGAAGCATGTCAATCGGGTTATGCCTTTAATTTGGCCCTGGCCAATACCATCAAACCCAATTCGGATTATGTGCAAAAAGCCGTCGAATTGCTCTCGAATGCGGGTAAATACGAGCAGAATTGGCAAAGGAACACCGGGGCGGCATGGTATTGGGGGGGCGATCTCCAAGGGTACGCATTTGCGTACGATATGGTGCAACCATACCTCACGGCGCAGCAAGACCGCACAATCGTCGCGGCGCTCACGCGCATGGTGCGCGATACGATGGCTCAATTCGTCAATCCATTCAATACTGCAATCGTGACCAACATTCGTTTACGCGTGGGAAGCGGCGCAGCCACGCTCGCGATTGCCCTCGACCATCACGAAATGACCGCGCTATGGGCCAAGAAAATCGAAGAGAGCTTTTTCACCGACGGCAGCAAATTGAGGCCGCTGTTCAACAAATATGTCGCCTCGCTGGTGACCGAACAAGGCACGATGAACGAAGGCCCGAGTTATCAAAACGATGCCTTCGTGATTATGCTCCCGTACCTGTACGTGCTCAACCGCGTTCATGGTCGTGACTACATCAATGGGAAAAACACGCTGCCCGGCTGGAATGGTGACAATCGTCTGGCCTTCATGTTCGAACGCAATGCCGCGTTGTCAATGCCGGATAAAAATTCGGCGACCGTGACCACAGGGTGGCGAAATGGTTTTACCCTGGCTAACATCTCCGCGCCTGGTATAGTCCCTCCAGGCAATGAGCAAATGCAATGGTTTTTCGCCTGGCAAGAGGGCTCCGGAGCCATCAACCAAGTCATTCCTGGTTTTTCGTTTCTCTATGTCGACTCGCAGATCCCCAAAGACGAACCGACGTACTTGTCGCTCATCACGCCCGACTGGACTTCGTTTCGTAATGGTTGGAATTACGATTCGCTGTATTTCCTCATGCAAAGCGAATATTGGCCCGAAGCCTCCGCCCACGGGCAACCCGATCAAACGAGTTTCATACTTTATGCCAAAGATCGGTATTTGCTCATCGATCCCGGAGACGGCCGAAACTACTGCGTGAACATGAACAACGGGTGCACGGCGCATTCGCAGATCAGCCGCAGTCCCGAAGCCCATAATTTGGTGATCGTCGACGATAAACGTGGTTGTGACGATGATAATCAAACACCGGCGCGGCTTCTCGGCAGCTACACCAGAACACGAGATCCCGTGACTCTACTCGCCGGGTTTGTCTCGCCCGAACTGAGTTCGTCCATGATTACGCTGCAAAAATATCACAATTCACCCGACGTATCCACCTATCGGACAGCCATGATGGCCCGCGGGCGATATGTCGTCGTTTTCGACGGTATGGTGAGCAGCAGCCGCGGAACGGCGCATACCTACGACGCGAAGCTGCATTTCGGCGGCCCCGTGTCGAACACGGATGCGACTTGCCAGGCGGCTCAATCCGGAGCCAGTGAAAGCTGTGGTCCGAACGATTCCGACAACCTTTGCTGGGCAGAACCGCTCAGAGATGAAACGGCGGGCCCGGATCCCGATACCTACGTGAGCTCGGGGGATGAAGGTAATGAACCAGCTCCAAAATCCTGCATCAAAACGCAACCCCCTTCGCTTCCTCCCGGGGTTGTCGATTGCGGCTCGACCGTCGGGACGCTCGATTTGGGCGCTGCCGGCTCGGATCGCCTCAAATGGCTGACGAAATCAAACAAAGGTGACGATATCGAATTGTCCGCCGTTTTTGCACCGGCTCCCGCATCGTTCGCGAAGGGGTTGTTCCCGACGAACTTTTATGGCAACGCCGTCTTTACGCATCCGTTCGCGACGGCGCGGTATTCGGGATACACGACACAATGGCTCAATGTTCTCTTTCCGCGCAATCTGACGACAAAGGAATCCCCCGCCGTGATTACGCCCGTGCCGATCACGGGTGGAAATGGCGCGGCGTCGGCGGTGAAATTCGATGCGGAAACGATGGATGATCTCGCGCTCGTTTCCGATGGTGCGGCGGTTATTTCGGCCGGTGACGAAGTATCCTTTCAAGGAAGAGCCGCGCTGCTTCTACGCACGGCGGGTCAATGGACAAACGCCAATGTTCATGCCGCGTCGTCGTTGTCCATCAAAGGCGCGGTCGTTTATTCCGCCAATCCAGCCGGTCATGCCATGCTCGCCTGGACAAACCGCGATGTGCACGCCCAAGTTCAGGTCTCCGAGTCGACTCGAGTTTGTCTTGCCGCTCGATCCGCGTCGCAAGTCTTGGCTGTCGACAATCGAGTTGTCGAATCAATACGTGAAGGGCTGTTGTTGTGTGCGCCCGTATCGGCGGGCAAACACGAGCTGCAGATTCGAGATTGACGTGTAGCACCGTGGGGCGAAATCGGCGCGAAATGGCGCAGGCGCGCTAAAACGCATATCCAAGCGTGGTATGCGCAGCAGGCAAAATACCTTTCGAGCCTTGATTGTCCACCGTGTAATGCAAGTACTGCACGCCCGCGCCCAGCGAGATGACGAATCCGCTATCGAAAATCCACGTATACCCTCCGAGCAGACTGACATAACCCCCGATGTCCGTCGGATGCGAGCCATCGGGCTCGGTGCGTCGGTAGCTGGTTAAATGCGCCAATACGCCGCGGGTTTGGATCCAAAAGCCACGAGGTGCGGTTGGTCGGAAAAACACGCGCAAGCCCATTTCGCCACCCAGGCCCACATAGTTGTCGTTCGGTTCCGAAATCAAACCATTAAAAAGGCGTAAACTCGGACCGGCGTACACCGATACATGCGGGTGAAGCGCTCGTTCGACCTGCAAATGCACGAATCCGAGCGCCGTCGTCAATGGATCGACTTGCAAGGTCCACTTACGCGCCGGAGGTTCCGGCGCGGTGGCAGGCGCCTCGGCGTATGCGGGCAATGAGATGCACAAGGCGGCCGACGCAAGCAGATTCGAGCAAGAAAGGCGAGTTTTCATGTGATACCTGTCATTTCCGGGTCTCGAGAAAGAACGCATTGTGCACGACTGATTTGGACTTGTCGATACTCGAAGAGCGATTTCTCCGTGCATTGAAATCCCCGCGTCGTTGCGGATGAATCGGAGATCGTCCCATCGCTGCGGCTGAAATTGGATTCGCCAGGACAAACGCGTCGCAATATGCCTTCCGCGGCAGCTCGCCAAGCGGCGGCTCTTTCTGCTTGACTGTGCGTCGAATTGCTCGGACGATGAATATTCATTGTCGGAGGGCTCCTTCATGATTCACCCCCGTGCACGTTATCTATTCTCGAGCGCCGTCGTTGCGTTGCTGGTCGCCGGCTGTTCCGGCGACCCAAAGCCGGCTCCGGTCAAGTGCGTCGGCACCGAGGTTTATTTTCGCGATACCGCGTGGCCGCAGGTCTTCAGCGCGTGCGCTCAATGCCACGTCGCCGGAGGACAAGCGAGCGGCACGCGGTTTACGCTGAAAACCCCGGCGGTCACCGATTACATTTCGCAAAACGTCCAAGCCGTACGCTACATGATGGCTTTTGAGCAGGACGGCAAACCGCTGCTCGTTCTCAAACCCACCATGGCCGTTCCGCATGGCGGCGGATTGCAAATACCGGTCGGTAGTGACAAACAGACCATTCTCGAAGAAACCATCGAACGTCTGAAAAATCCGGTCATTTGTCCCGGCGACGGTCCCAAACCCGTGACGGAAGGCGTCACCTTTGCCGATGCTTACGGCACCTTGCGCAAAGCTTCGTGGCAACTCGTGGGGCGTCCGTCGACGCCGGCCGAAGTCACGGCGATCGATGCCGATGGTTTGGCCGGGCTTGATGACATCATCAAAGCGCAGATGAAGGAGCCCGCATTCGAAGAACGATTGCGGGAAATATTCTCCGACGTATTGCTCACCGATGGTTTCCGGGCGGGCAATACAATCAACAGTACGAGCATCGTGGCCGGCGAGTATTACCCGCCGGGCAGCGTCGATCATTGGGGTGGCGCCGATTGGGACACGCGCAGTTGGCCCAATGGAGAAGGCATTCGTTTGGTCGAGGCTTTGGCGCGCGAGCCCGTCGAATTCGTCGTGCAAGCGGTCAGGGCAAACCGTCCCATGAGCGACATTCTCACGGCGAAACATCGCTTGCTGAATGCATATTCCGCGCGGTTCTTCAAGGTCCCATACAAAGGTTTCGCTCCGGGAACCAATTTCGACATGATCCCGAATCCGCAGGAATACGTGCCGGTCACCAGCGTCCCGGGCATCAACGAAGCCGCGGGAAGCGGCGAATACGCAGGCATTTTCACGACCAGCGCGTTTCTGCTCCGATACCCCAGTTCCCCGACGAACTTCAATCGCAAACGGGCTCGGTTCACCTACAAATACTTCCTCAACTTCGACATCATGCAACAAGCTCCCCGCATCGATGCGAGCGCGGTCGACTTGAACGATTTTCCCACCCGGAAAAATCCGCAATGCACCGGCTGTCACGAAAAACTCGATCCTGTGGCCGGCATGTTCATGAATCAAGACGAATGCGGTTATGACGCCGCCGTCTTTTATCAACCTCCAGGCTCGCCCAAAGACAATGCGTGCTCGGACCAAGGTTGGGCGCCCTCCGATCATGTTTTTCCTCCCGGAGTCGCTCCCGGCGATTCGAATGTGCTCGCGGCCGCCGATCGTCCCAAAGCCCTGGAAAAACTCGCCGCGTATATCGTGACCCAACCTGGGTTTGTCGAGGCAATGGTTTCGCACGTATACGTGGGGCTCATGGGCAGACCGCTGCTCAAAGCGCCGAGCGACCCCAATATGCCGAATTTCGCGACGCTCGACGCTGCGTACAATGCCGAGCAAACGGCACTGGCCGGTTTTGCCAAAACGTTCTCCGACGGTGGATTGATGCTCGAACCCTTGGTCATTGCCATCGTGAAATCGGATGCGTTTCGAGCCATCCGCGCGGACGATCCGACGCGTATGGAGCTTCTGGGGTTGGGCGGAGGAAAACTCACCACGACGGAAATACTCAATCGGAAAATCCAGTCCGTTACGGGTATCACCTGGCGTCATCACCTGGCGGACGTCCCGCAAAATTCGGGGTATCAGCCGGTTGGACCTCATGACGGCAGCGGCGAAGCGTATTTGTTGCTCCGCACCGAAATGAAAACGCTGTATGGCGGCATAGACGGATCCTTCGACGGCGTCAAGGTCAGGTCACGATTGCCGAGCACTTTGACGGCGGCGATCGTCGAGAACATGGCGCTCGGCGCGAGTTGCGAATCGGTGACGCGGGACTTCGACAAACCCGTTGCCAATCGAAAACTATTCCCGCACGTCGCCCCGTCGCTCGTGCCGAATGGGAACGCCGCTTCGCCCGAGCAAGCGCCGATCATCGACAACATTCGATACTTGCACGAAATGATCTTGGGTGAGCGCCTTGCGGCGAACGACCCCGAAATTCTGGCCACGTATCAATTGCTCGTCGACGCGCACAACGACGGCGTCGCGGCTTCAGTGCCTGCGGCACTCGAAAGACCCTGCGCCAATGATATGAACTTGGCGACGGGAGAAATCGTCAATGGCGGAACCACCGAGGATCCGCAATACGTCATTCGAGCGTGGCAAGCGGTCGTCGCGTACATGCTCATGGATTACCGATTCGTGTTCGAGCAATGAGAGTGGAGGCCATCATGAAACGTGACGATTCTCGATTGGTTTGTTCGCGCCGCGGCCTCCTCAAAGGAGCCGTTGCCGCCGGCCTGTTCGCCGCTTTGCGTGGCGATGAAGTCCACGCTGCGCCAGGCGCGGTACCGCCGGTGTTTTGGGTGCAGCTATTCGCTACCGGAGGCTGGGATCAAATGCTCTTCTGCGATCCCAAATTCGGCCCGCGGGTCAGCTCGAACGGCGGGTTTTTCGACGTTTCGCAATTGAAGCAAGTCGCTTCGATTCCGTACGTCGACGCTTATGACGCGCAAAATCCCGGCATTCGACCGGTCGATCCATTCTTTCAAGAATTCGGGTCGCAGCTTCTGGTCATCAATGGCGTCGATACGACGACGAATAACCACGACGTGGGAACTCGGTATTGGATGAGCGGCAGTTTGCTCGAGGGTTTTCCCATCTTCGCGGGGCAGGTGGCGGGCGTCTTGGGGCAAGGAAAGGTCATGCCGCTCGTCGATATTTCCGGATATGACGATTGCGGAGGACTCGTCGCGCCCGTGCGACTCGATTACATCGGCGTGCCCAAGATTTCGCAATTGCGTAATCCGAATGAACCGACCGGATTATGGTCGCAGCAATCCATGCAATCGACCGTGACGGCCACGGAATTATTGGCCAATGGTCCGCGTGCGCGCATTCATGCGGCGCAAGCCGCGCGATTGCAACGTTTGCGTGCGAGCATGGGGTTGCCTTCGCATGCCGCCGCGCTCGCCGCGTGGGAGAAAGCTCGAGCTGCCGTGCCGGGTTTGGCGAACCTGGACATTCCGGCGTTGGGCAACAGCAGCGTCGAAAGTGCAAAAGCCTTGGCGACCATGGGCATTCGATCGTATGCCGCGGGGCTCGCGACGAGCATGACGGTGGCGGCAGGCAGTCCCGATTTGGATTCACACGGCATTGCCGATTATCAGCACCTCGAGCAGCTCGAAGTCATATTCGATCTGGCGCGCCATATCGTCAATACGGCGGATGCCGAGCCCATGCCCGTGCCGACGATCGTGGTGATGACCTCGGACTTTGGTCGAACGCCGGTGCGCGAACCGCCGGGCAGCGGTCATTGGCCGATTGCGAGCATGATGATTTTGCAAAACAAGGCGGCCCAGGCATTGAACATTTTGCCTGCGGGCAAAGTCATTGGCGGAACCACGGGAACACCCGAAGGCCCCAATGATGTGCAAACCGTGCTCCAAGCCCGCAAAATCAATCCCAAGACGCACGCCTTCGACGATACCGGTGTCGTGTTATCCCCGGCGCATGTATTCCGAGCGTTGCGGCGCGTCGCCGGCATCGCCGAAGACAGCCTCTTGAGCCCCTTCCCGATCAACGTCGACGGCGGCGAGCTCGAATTGGCCGTTTGAGAACACCTCCTACGACTTCCTGCGTATAGCTGGGCTTTCAGCCCAGACCCGACCAGGGACTATCCGTCCCTGGACCCGGACCAGCGAGCGCTGGACCAATACGGTTTGTCCGCTACGCGGTCAAACCGAGGGAAAAGTTTTTAATTCACAACGGTTTGTCTCGCCAAGCTCAGCTTGTATGGGCGTCAGCCCTTACAACAAAGACATCCCGTACAAATATACCCCGTCGAAATACACGAGCCGGTTTCCGAGGATCCCCAAAATCGTTTCTATCGGACGAACCTCGAACGGTATCGTCCCTGCCGGTGTGCCGTACTTCGTTGAACCTCCGGCGAAGGAATGCGTCAATCGCATAGCGGCGGGGTGGAATTCCTCAAGTGCAGCATGGACCGTGCGAGCACGTGCCAAGTCTCGAACAAGCCCATATGTTTGGCTCTGGCTTCGCGATTTTGTTGATACATTTGATGCACGGTTTCCGTGCCATTCGGAGGTCTTCGATGTTTTCAACGAGATTGCCGCGCCGCGCGCAATTCTTTTTGTCTCGTTCCTGGTCTCATCGCGCTCGCCGCAGGGTGCTTCCCAGCCCGCGGTGCGAATTCTGTGGAGAGGTTCCTCAACAGGATGAACCTCCCGGTTGCGTTGTGCAAGACGATGGCGATCCTTGCACCGACGAGATCTGTACCGACT
>WBZU01000634.1_pt1 | contig 29160 bp, 26 predicted proteins | sample 5204311 | NCBI WGS metagenome assembly WBZU01 (sample SAMN12344359, study PRJNA552823) | activated sludge metagenome | biome: Activated sludge suspended growth; feature: Nitrification reactor; material: Wastewater; isolation source: activated sludge from nitrification reactor of wastewater...
GCTCGACTTGGTCAATTCGTCCCCGCGCACCCCATTGCCGGTGCCGAAAACAGCGGTGCGCTGGCCGCGCGCGCCGATCTCTATCGCCACAAGCAGGTCGTCCTGACACCGCTGCCGGAAAACCGTCCGGAGGACATTGCTCGCGTACGTTCGGCCTGGGCGTGTTGCGGCGGCCTGGTCAGGGAACTGACGGCGACCGAGCATGACCGGATTTTCGCGGCCGTCAGCCATCTGCCGCACCTCTTGTCCTTTGCCCTGGTGCATGAGCTGACCCGGCGCGACAACCGGGAGCTGCTGTTCGGCTTTGCCGCCAGCGGTTTTCGCGACTTCACGCGCATTGCCGCCAGCCACCCGGAGATGTGGCGCGATATCTGTCTGGCCAATCGCACCGCTTTGCTCGACGAACTCGACCGCTACCGGGAAGAACTCGACGAGTTGCGTGAGGCGCTGCAGCGTGGCGACGGTGCCAGCCTTGAAGCGACCTTCGACATCGCCAGGAACGCTCGTCGCGAGTGGGCCGCAGGCCAGGCGAACGAGTGAGCATCGACCATCTCGATCTGCCGCAATTGCGCGCGGCGCGCGGTACGGTACACCTGCCCGGTTCGAAGAGCCTCTCCAACCGGCTGCTGCTGCTGGCGGCGCTGGCCACTGGCAGGACCGAGCTTGGTGACCTGCTGCTCTCCGATGACACCGCGCGCATGCTCGCAGCGCTGCGGATACTCGGCGTTGGCGTCGCGCCGGGGGAGGGCAAGGCGCTTTGTATCACGGGTGTGGGAGGGGATTTCCCGGTACGTGCGGCCGACCTTTTTCTCGGTAACGCCGGCACGGCTTTCCGGCCGCTGACTGCCGTCCTGGCGCTTGCCAGGGGTGACTACTGCCTGAGCGGCGTGCCACGGATGCACGAACGACCGATTGGCGATCTGGTCGATGCCTTGCGCCAGCTCGGCGCCGAGATCAGCTACCAGGGGGTCGAAGGTTTTCCGCCCCTGCTGATCCGCCCGCCGAGGCCCTGCCCGAATGACGTGGTGCAGGTACGTGGCGACGTGTCCAGCCAGTTTCTCACCGGTCTGTTGATGGCCTTGCCGCTGCGCGGGATCGAAACCACGGTGGAAGTGGTCGGCGAGCTGATTTCCAGACCCTACATCGACATCACGCTGGCGAGCATGGCGCGCTTTGGCGTCGAGGTGCGGCGCGAAGGCTGGCGGCGCTTTACCGTGCCTGCGGGTAGTGCCTATCGTTCGCCGGGGCGCGTCCAGGTCGAAGGCGATGCCTCGTCGGCATCCTACTTCCTCGCGCTCGGCGCGATCGGCGGCGGGCCATTGCGGGTCGAGGGGATTGGCCCGGACTCGATCCAGGGGGATGTCCGTTTTGCCGATGCCCTTTCCGCGATGGGCGCACGGATCAGTGCCGGGGCCCACTGGATCGAGGCTGCAGCGCCGTTGGCCGGCAGGCTGCGGGGTATCGACCTCGATTGCAATCACATCCCCGACGCGGCGATGACGCTGGCCACCACGGCCTTGTTTGCCGACGGGCCGACCACCTTGCGCCATATTGCCAGCTGGCGAATCAAGGAAACCGACCGCATCGCCGCGATGGCCACCGAGCTGCGCAAGCTCGGCGCAAACGTCGAAGAGGGCGCGGACTATCTCCGCATCGATCCGCCAGTCGGCGCCCTGCATGCGGTGGCGATCGACACCTATGATGACCACCGGATGGCCATGGCCTGCTCGCTGGCGGCACTGGGAACGCCCCTGCGGATCAATGACCCGCAGACGGTGGCCAAGACCTTCCCGGACTATTTCGCACGCTTCGCCGAGGTCGGCCAGGCGGTGCCGGTGATCGCCATTGACGGCACCTCGGCTTCAGGCAAAGGCACCATCGCCACCCGCGTCGCGCAGGCGCTGGGCTGGCACTACCTCGATTCCGGCGCTCTCTATCGCTTGACCGCCCTGGCCGCACGGCGTGCTGGAACGGCCTGGGACGATGAAGACGCTGTCGCAGCGATGGCTGCCGGTCTCGACGTCGCGTTCGGCGACCATGCAATCATTCTGGCTGGCGAGGAAGTTTCCGACGCCATCCGCAGCGAGGAGATCTCTGTCGGTGCGTCACGAGTGGCCGCGCTGCCTGCCGTACGCGCTGCCTTGCTGTTCCGGCAGCGGGCTTTTCGCCGGTCGCCTGGACTCGTTGCCGACGGGCGCGACATGGGTTCGGTCGTTTTTCCTGATGCAATGACCAAGATTTTTCTCACCGCGAGCGTCGAGATACGCGCCATGCGCCGGCATAAGCAGTTGATCGAAAAAGGAATGGCTGCTAGTATTGCGGACCTCTTGCTGGATCTGCGCGAGCGCGACGAACGGGATAGCCAACGTAGCGTCGCTCCGATGCAGCAGGGTGCGGACGCCGAGCTACTCGACACCACGAACCACACCATCGACTCAGCGGTGGCACAGGTTCTGGACTGGGTCAGCCAGGGTCCGCAGAAAAGGTGAAACGGCCACCGTCGTTTCCTGAGGTGTCACCAGTTCGACGTGTCGTTCCTTTGGCCTGGCAGGTTCTGCCGCACCAGATCTGCCGGTGCCTTGTCCTTGCCCCTGCCTTGGTCAGACTGTCAAGCCGGAACTGGTGATCGTTCATTCACTCACCCCGCAATGCTGCGGTCAGGTCACTCAACTCATATGTCAGCTAATCCCACCATGCTAGAAAGTTTTGCCGAACTCTTCGAAGAGAGCCTCGGTCGTCAGGAAATGCGTCCCGGAGAGGTCATCACCGCGGAAGTCGTGCGCATTGACCAGAATTTTGTGGTCGTCAATGCCGGTCTCAAATCCGAGAGCTATATTGAAATTGAAGAATTCCTGAGTGACAAGGGCGAAATCGAAGTCACGGTCGGGGATTTTGTCCAAGTCGCCATCGAGCAGCTCGAAAACGGTTTTGGTGAAACCCGCCTGTCGCGCGACCGTGCCAAACGTGTCGCAGCGTGGAATGCGCTCGAACAGGCGCTCAATGACGGCAGCCTGGTGACCGGCACCATCACCGGCAAGGTCAAGGGCGGGCTGACGGTCATGACCAACAGCGTCCGCGCCTTCCTGCCGGGTTCGCTGGTGGACATGCGTCCGGTCAAGGACACCACCCCGTACGAAGGCAAGACTTACGAATTCAAGGTCATCAAGCTCGACCGCAAGCGCAACAACGTGGTCGTTTCCCGCCGTGCCGTCCTCGAAGCCAGTGTGGGCGAAGAGCGCGATGCTCTGTTGGCGGCGCTCAAGGAAGGCAGCATCGTTAAAGGGGTGGTCAAGAACATTACCGATTACGGTGCTTTCGTTGACCTGGGCGGCATCGATGGCCTGCTGCATATCACGGACCTGGCCTGGCGCCGGGTTCGCCACCCCTCCGAAGTGCTTGCCGTTGGCGACGAGGTGCAGGCCAAGATCCTCAAGTTCGACCAGGAAAAGAACCGTGTTTCGCTCGGTCTCAAGCAGTTGGGCGAAGATCCCTGGGTCGGCATCTCGCGCCGCTACCCACCGACCACCCGGCTTTTCGGGAAAGTCACCAACCTCACCGACTACGGCGCCTTTGTCGAGATCGAGCAGGGCATCGAGGGCCTGGTGCATGTCTCCGAGATGGACTGGACCAACAAAAACGTGCATCCGTCGAAGGTCGTTCAACTTGGCGATGAAGTCGAGGTGATGATCCTCGAGATCGATGAGGATCGGCGCCGAATTTCCCTGGGGATGAAGCAGTGCGCGGCCAATCCGTGGGACGACTTCTCGATGAACTACAAGAAGGGCGACCGGGTCCGTGGCGCCATCAAGTCGATCACCGACTTTGGCGTCTTCATTGGTCTGCCTGGGGGCATCGACGGTCTGGTCCATCTGTCCGACCTCTCGTGGTCGCTGCCGGGTGAAGAAGCGATCCGCAACTTCAAGAAGGGCGACGAGGTCGATGCCGTGGTGCTCGCCATCGATACTGACAAGGAGCGGATTTCGCTGGGCATCAAACAGCTTGATGGCGATCCCTATACCAGCTATATCGCCACTCACGACAAGAACAGCATCGCGCGTGGCGTCATCAAATCGGTCGATGCCCGCGGTGCAGTGGTCACCCTCGATGGTGACATCGAAGCCTATCTGCGCGCTTCGGAAGTCTCGCGAGACCGTATCGATGATCTGACGAAGGTGTACAAGGAAGGCGACAAGGTGGAAGCGATGATCATTAACGTGGATCGCAAGACCCGTTCGATCAGCCTGTCGATCAAGGCACGGGAGCAGGCCGAGCAGCAGGAAGCCATGCAAAAGTTTTCGGCTGACAGCAACGCCAGTTCAGGCACCACGAATCTCGGGGCCCTGCTCAAAGCCAAGCTCAACAACCCGAACTAGGGTTTAGCGAATGACCAAGTCGGATCTTATCGCCCAGCTGGCCGAGCGCTTTCCGCAACTGGTCGCCAAGGATGCGGACCTGTCGGTGAAGATGATTCTCGCTGCGATGGAGGAGGCCCTGTCCCAGGGTGATCGCATCGAGATTCGTGGCTTTGGGAGCTTTTCTCTGAATTACCGGCCACCGCGGATCGGTCGGAATCCCAAGTCCGGCGACAAGGTCGAGGTCCCAGAAAAATGGGTACCGCACTTCAAGGCCGGGAAGGAATTGCGGGAACGCGTCGACGGCGCTTTGGATGCGGTAGACTCGATCTGAGTTGCCAGGAACGTGGCGAATGACGGGCGGTAACGAGAGTTGCCGCCCGTTTTTTTGTGGGAGATGGATCAATGCGTGCGTTGTCGTGGGCTCGGTCATGTTCGCGTTTGCCATCAGGAATCAGGTGACACATGATTGAATTCGAATACTGGCAGCTCCTGCTTTTTCCGCTGTTCTTCGGGCTCGGCTGGGCAGCGGCGCGCATCGACATCCGGCATCTCGTGAAGGAGTCGCGAACGCTGCCGCGTTCGTATTTTCAGGGGCTCAACTTCTTGCTCAACGAGCAGCCTGACCGTGCCATCGAGGCCTTTGTCGAAGCCGTCAAGATCGACCCCCAGACCATCGAGCTGCACTTTGCGCTGGGCAGCCTGTTCCGTCGTCGCGGCGAGACCGAACGCGCCATTCGCATGCACCAGAACCTCATCGAACGTGAGGATCTGAAACAGGATTTGAAACTGCAGGCGCTGGCGGAACTCGGACAGGACTACCTCAAGGCCGGCTTGCTCGATCGCGCCGAAGAAATTTTTGACAAGCTGCGCGATTCACCTCTGGCCGAAGAAGCGAAGCGCAACCTGCTCGAGATCTATCAACTCGAAAAGGACTGGGGGAAGGCGATCACGATTGCTTCCGAACTGCCGGACTACGCGTCGCACAAGGAAATCGCCGAGTACCATTGCGAGCTGGCCGCTGCCGAGCTGATTCGCTCGCGCTGTGACCTGGCGGTCAGCCACCTGCAGACAGCGCTCGAGCGCAATCGCAAATGCGTTCGCGCCAGCCTGCTCCAGGGTGACATCCTGCTCCAGCAGGATCAGCCGCTGGCAGCGATCGAATCCTGGCAACGCATCGAACAACAGGATCCCACCTACCTGGCGCTGGTTGCACAACGCCTGCTCGACGCCTTTCGCAAGCTCGATCGCCGCGAAAACGGCCTGCAACTGTTGCGCGGCTATCTGGAGCATTACCCTTCGCTGGACCTGCTCGACGTGGTTTTTCAACTGGTGCTCGAGAGTGACGGGCCGGACGCCGCGTACAAACTGGTTCGCGATGAGTTGAAGCGCAATCCGACCCTGCTCGGTTTCGACAAGTTGCTGGAGGCGAGACTGCTGATTGCGCCGCCCGAGAGCCGCCCCGATCTCGATCTGGCAAAAGGGATCGTGCAGGGCTACACACGCCGCCTGGCACGCTATCGATGCGATAATTGCGGCTTCAAGGCGCGTCAGTTCTATTGGCGCTGTCCGGCCTGCGGCGGTTGGGAGACCTATTCGCCAAAGCGCACCGAAGAATTTGACCTCACACCTTAGGAGTTCAACTTGCCAGTCGCCAGATGCGATACGGGGTGCCTTCGCCCCATGAGCAGATCCGATCGTTCCGAAAGCCGCAGCGATGCACATCCCTGATCTCGCGACCGCGAGGCTGCTGATCGTCGGCGATGTGATGCTGGATCGCTACTGGTTTGGCGAGGTCACACGCATTTCTCCCGAGGCACCAGTGCCGGTGGTCAAGGTGGACCGCAGCGAAGAGCGCCCCGGCGGTGCGGCCAACGTCGCCCGCAACGTCGCTGCCCTGGGTGCGCAGGTCGCCCTGCTGTCGGTGGTTGGCGACGACGAAGCCGGGCGCTGCCTGCAGAGACTGCTGGCCGCAAGTGGCATCGAGGCCAGCCTGCATCTCGATGCCGCGATCAGCACGACGGTCAAGCTGCGCGTGATTGGCCGGCAACAGCAACTGCTGCGCATCGATTTTGAAACGCTACCTTCGCATGAGGTGTTGCGCACCAAGCTCGTCGAGTTCGCGGCGCGCCTGCCGACATGCGACGCGGTGATCCTCTCCGATTATGGCAAGGGTGGCCTCGCGCACATCGGCGAGATGATCCGATTGGCGCGTGCGGCCGGCAAAAGGGTTCTGGTCGATCCCAAGGGCGACGATTTCTCCAAGTATGCGGGCGCGACCATCGTCACGCCGAACCGCGCCGAGTTGCGCGCTGTAGTCGGTCGCTGGCACGACGACAGCGAACTGGCGTACAAGGCCGAGGCCCTGCGCAGCGATTTGGGACTCGAAGCGCTGCTGGTGACCCGCAGCGAGGAAGGGATGTCGCTCTTCCACGCCGGCGGGGCGATCTACGAGCAGGCAGTGGCTAGGGAAGTCTTCGATGTTTCTGGTGCCGGCGACACGGTCATCGCCACCCTGGCGGTGATGCTCGCGTGCGGCACGGCCTGGCCGGAGGCCGTCCGGGTGGCAAATGTTGCGGCCGGCGTCGTCGTTGGCAAGCTCGGTACGGCGGTGGTCAGTCATCATGAACTGGCCGCGGCACTCAAGTGAGGTCAATCCATGTATACCATCGTTACCGGCGCAGCCGGCTTCATTGGTTCCAATCTCGTCAAGGCGCTCAACGAGCGCGGCATGCAGAGGATCATTGCCGTCGACAATCTGAGCCGGGCTGACAAGTTTCGTAATCTCGTCGATTGCGACATCGCCGATTACATCGACAAACAGAGATTCCTCGACCGTCTGCTGGCCGGAGACTTTGACGGTGACATCGATGCCATTTTCCACCAGGGGGCATGTTCCGATACCCTGGAGAGCGATGGCCGCTACATGATGGAGAACAATTACCGTTACTCGCTGGGTCTCCTTGACTGGTGTCTTGATCAGGAAGTCCCGCTGCTCTACGCATCGAGCGCGGCAACCTACGGGGGTGGCAGCGTTTTCCGGGAAGAGCGGGCACACGAGGCACCGCTGAACGTCTACGGCTATTCGAAGTTCCTGTTCGACCAGGTGGTCCGGCAACGCCTTGCCGTCGCCGGTTCGTCCCACTCGCAGGTCGTCGGCTTCCGCTATTTCAACGTCTATGGTCCGCGCGAGTCGCACAAGGGGCGCATGGCTTCGGTCGCCTTCCACCATTTTCAGCAGTTCCGCAGCCAGGGCAAGGTCAAACTCTTCGAAGGCTGCAATGGCTATGCGGATGGCGAACAGCGACGCGATTTCGTGCATGTCGGCGATGTCACGAGCGTCAACCTGTTTTTCCTCGATCATCCGGAGAAATCCGGGATTTTCAATGTCGGCAGCGGTCGCGCACAGCCCTTCAACGATCTGGCGATGGCCAGCGTCAATGGCTGCCGGGCCTTGTCCGGCGAGGCAGCGCTGCCGCTCGCCGAACTAGTGCAGCAAGGTCTGATTCAATACATTCCGTTCCCGGCGGATCTCAAGGGCAAGTACCAGAGTTTCACCGAGGCCGACCTCACCAGGCTGCGCAAGGCGGGTTATGATGCCCCGTTTGCCAGCGTCGAAGAAGGCGTTGCGCAATACGTTAACTGGCTGAACGAGCATGCATAAGACCCTTGAAGACTACGTCGGCGAAACGCCGCTGGTGCGTCTGCAGCGTATACCGGGTACCGCCAACGACGCTCGCGGTAATCTCGTTCTGGCCAAGCTGGAAGGCAACAACCCGGCCGGCTCGGTCAAGGATCGGCCGGCGCTGTCGATGATCGCGCGCGCCGAGCAGCGTGGCGATATTAAACCGGGGGACACCCTGATCGAGGCCACTTCGGGCAATACCGGCATCGCCCTGGCCATGGCGGCGGCGGTGCGCGGCTATCGGATGATTCTGGTGATGCCGGAAAATCAGAGCGTCGAACGCCGGCAGACGATGCGCGCTTTTGGCGCCGAACTGGTGCTGGTGCCCAGGGATGGCGGCATGGAATTGGCGCGCGACGTCGCCGAGGGCCTGCGCAACGAAGGCCGCGGCATCATCCTCGATCAGTTTGCCAACCCGGATAACCCGCTGGCGCACTACGAAGGGACCGGTCCCGAGCTGTGGCGCCAGACTGCGGGGCGAATCACCCATTTCGTGAGCAGCATGGGCACCACCGGAACGATCATGGGGGTGTCACGCTACCTCAAGGAACAGAACCCCGGCATCTGCATCGTCGGCTGCCAGCCCGAGGACGGTTCGCAGATCCCCGGCATCCGCAAGTGGCCGGAAGCCTATCTGCCGAAGATCTTCGACCGCTCGCGTGTCGATCGGGTCGAATCGGTCGGGCAGAGCGAGGCCGAAGAAATGACCCGCCGCCTGGCACGCGAAGAAGGCATTTTCGCCGGCATCTCGTCGGGTGGCGCGCTGGTCGTCGCCTTGCGGGTCGCCAGCGAAGTCGAGAATGCGACGATCGTCAGCATCGTTTGCGATCGTGGGGATCGCTATCTGTCGACCGGGGTCTTTCCCGCTTGAATGCATGAGGCCGGTTCTCGCCTTCGACATCGAAACCCTCCCGGATGTCGGGGGCTTGCGCCGCCTGCATGGCCTCGATGCGACGCTTTCCGACGACGAGGTTGCGGAACTCGCCTTTCAGCAGCGCCGCGCGGCCAGCGGCAACGACTTCCTGCCGCTGCACCTGCAACGCGTCGCGGTGATCTCCTGCGTTCTCAGGTTCGGCAAGGATTTCCGCGTGTGGTCGCTGGCTGAACCCGAGCAGGGCGAGGCTGAAATCATTCAACGCTTTTTCGACGGCATCGAAAAGTTCACGCCGCAGATCGTGTCCTGGAACGGCGGGGGTTTTGACCTGCCGGTGTTGCACTATCGCGGCCTGATACACGGGGTGGTCGCGCCGCGATATTGGGACCTCGGTGACGGCGACTACTCCGACAGCCGTGAATTCAAATGGAACAACTACATCAGCCGCTATCACACGCGCCATCTGGATCTGATGGACCTGCTGGCGATGTATCAGCCGCGCGCCAGCGTGCCGCTCGACGAGTTGGCCAGGCTGATCGGTTTTCCCGGCAAGCTCGGCATGGATGGCAGCAAGGTGTGGGGCGCATGGCAGGCGGGCCGAAGCGCTGAAATCCGCGATTACTGCGAGACCGACGCACTCAACACCTATCTGGTTTCTGTGTGCTTTCGCCGCATGCGCGGTGAAATGGCGCGTGTCGAGTATGAAAATGAGATGGCCTTCGTACGTGCTGAACTGGCGCGGATCGACAAACCGCACTGGCGGGAATTCCTGGCTGCCTGGCAGTAGTGTGTGGCTGTTCGCTGGCGCCAGCTCCTCGCCGTCAGCGGGGCTGCTCAGAGATCAGGCAAGGTCAAGGAAAAACCACGAAATGATTTCTCGCCTGGCCCTGTGTCCTTGCACTGGTTGCCGTCGTCGCTGAGCACATAGATCTCGTTTTTCCCAGTTGCTGCGAACAGCGCCTCCGGGTGCCTGTCGGCGAAGTCGATCTTCTTGACCCGTTGCGGCGAATCGGCGGCCTTGCCCGACCAGGTATAGAGAGCGAAACCCTTGCCGCTCTTCTTGTCGCCCAAGGGTCCGGCGATAATCACGAAACGAGAGTCGACAAAATCGATGCTGCGAATCCCTCGCTCGCCGAGATCGAGCGCAATCAGATCGCCAAAGACTGGCCTGGCTGCCTGGTCGATCACTGCTGCCGGATTCTTCAGGGGCAGCAGCAGCGCTTCCTTGCGTGCGGACAAGGGATTACGGAAGCCGATCAGGAGTTGCCCGTCCGGGGTTGCGGCCAGGCCCTCGATGTTCAGGCTGCCCGGCTTTTCGGGATCGATCGCCTGCTTGCTGGCCGTGCCGAGGAAGGCAAACCTCGGATCGGCAGCGATGTCCTCGACAAGCCGGGGGTAAGGCGGCGTGGCCGCGTTGACCGTTGGTGGGGCAGCACCTACCAGCACGTCGGTGGCAAAGAATTGCCGCCGTTGCACCTTGACCCCGCCGTCCTGGTTGCGGGCGTGCGAGGAAATCCAGTAAATCCGGTTGCCGATGCGCGCGGCACCCTCGATGTCCGATTTCGTGGCCTTGGCCTTGGGCAGGCACTCGCCGCTGTTTCTGAGCAGCTCGACGCAGGCCACGGCGTCGGGTTTGCCGCGTTGGTAAATGGTCAGGACATGACGATCGTCGTCAGCGACGACGAAATGCCCTGCGCCGAGCCCGACGGCTGCGGAAGCATCGCAGAGGCCAAGGTAGCGGGTCTCTTCCGCATGGACTGCATGGACGGGCGCAGCCATCAGGAGGGTGTTCAGAAACAGGGCGGCGACACACGTCGGGCGGTTCATGGGCAGTAATCTCCTAGCAGGCACGGGTAAAGTATAGTCTTGTTACAGGGTTCAAGCCGCAAATGACAGGGAGCATGCCAGAACCCAAGTCATAACGATTTTCAAATCACCGTCGATCGATCAGAATCACGGCTTCACAGCTTTGATCATTCTAGAAGGCGATCTTCGCCATCACCGTTGGGAGAAATGGCATGCAGTTGCATCGTTGGGTTCTGTGGGCGGCAACGACTGTATTCCTGGGCCTTGCCGTACCGGCGCAGGCGGCGGGGACACTCGACAAGATCAAGGCATCAAAGATAATTGCACTCGGTTACCGCGAGAGTTCGGTACCTTTCTCTTATACTGGCGATGACAATCAGCCCTGGGGTTATTCGGTCGACCTGTGTACCAGGGTGGCGGCGGCAATCGTCAAGCAACTGGACCTCGACGAACTGCATCTGCAGTGGGTCCCGGTGACGCCGGAAACACGGGTTGCCAAATTGAAATCGGGCGCGATCGACCTCGAATGTGGTTCGACCACCAGTACGCTGGCACGCATGGAGGAAGTCGATTTCAGTCTGCTGACCTTCATCGACGGCGGCACTTATCTGTCGCGCCGGGCTGCCGGAATCCGGCGCTTCGAAGACCTGGCCGGCAAGCGGATTGCCGTCGCCGCAGGAACCACCAGCGAACGGACGATTGCCGCTGCACTGTTGGAGTACAAGGTCGCTGCCGAACTGGTCAAGGTCACTGATCACTCGCAGGGGATTGCGGCAATGCTGCAGGGAAAGGTCGAGGCCTACGCCTCGGATCGATCGTTGCTGATCGGGCTGGCCCTCGACTCAGGCAGCCAGAATGACTGGTCGATCGGTCCCGAGACCTTCTCCTTCGAGCCCTACGCTTTGATGATGCGCCGCAATGATGCGGCCTTTCGCCTGGCAGTGAACCGCGAACTCGCTCGGCTCAGCCGCAGCCGCGAGATTTACGCGATCCATGATCGCTGGTTCGGCATGCTCGGCAAACCGGGGCCGCGGCTGGAAAGTCTGTACTTCCTGAACGGTTTGCCGGAGTAGCCAGGCCAGGCTGTAGTCGCGTTCAGCGCGGTTCAGCCTGCTCCTCGTCGGCCACGACTGCGCGGTAGACGTGCCAGCTCGCATGCCCCACCAGCGGCATGGTCACGACCAGCCCGAGAAACAGCGTCGCGAAGCCGATGGCGGCGAGGATCGCGATGCAGGCGGCCCAGAGCAGCATTGGGCCGGGGTTGCGAGCGCAGGCAAAGAGGCTGGCAAGCGCCGCCGTGATCGCATCGGTCTTGCGGTCGAGCATCATGGGCAGGGCGATGACGCTCATCGCGAAGACGAAGCAGGCGCAGAACCCTCCGACGGCAAAGTAAGCGAAAGCAAAGTCGAGTTGCTCGAAAGTCAGGACGGTGCGCACGACATCAGCGAAGCTGGGCAATCCACCGGCGAAGAAAAGCGCAAAGATAATGATTGACGCGCGTGCCCAGATCAGCAGGATCACCGCCAGCAGCGCGGCAAAAAGCCCGATATTCGCCAGATTCGAACGCCAGGCGAGGAGAGTCGGGACCAGTTGGGGTGGTTTGCCGGCTTCGATACGCCGACTCAGATCGTAGAGTCCGAATGTCAGAAAAGGGCCCAACAGCAGGAAGCCGGTTGTCAGCCCCGCGAGAAGTGCGATGGCATGAGAAAAAACCACCTGCAGCAACCAACCGCCGAAGGCAAAACAAACGCCGTAGAACAGGCTGGCAAACCCACTCTGACGGTAGTCATGCCAGCCTGCCTGCACCCAGCCGAGAACGGCGCTGGCCTGGATCTGGCGGATGGTCGGAAAGCGGCTCGCGGCCGGGTCTGGCGTGCTGCTCATTGATCTGAATACTTCCGGTTTGATCCATAGCTGCGCGCAACCGGATACTTGATCGCGTTCTTCACGAGTTTGGCGCGTGCGGCTTCTTCAAGGTCGATGCCGGTATTTTCGGCAATCAACAAGAGATAAATCAGGACGTCGGCACATTCGTCGCGCAGGGCTTCCTGCGCGCTGGTGCTGCCCGCCATTGCAGTCATCTCGGTGTCACTCTTCCACTGCGTCAGTTCGAGCAACTCGCTGGCTTCAAGATTCAATGAGACGATCAAGTTGCGCAAACTGTGAAACTGCGCCCAGTTGCGTTGATCGCGAAATTCGATGATTGCCGTGGTCAGCGCCCGCAGGCTCATGGCTGCAGGCGAAGAAGCGCGGTTTTGCTTCCTCCAGCAGATGCATGCGGGTTGTCCGTGTGCATGCGAGCTAGAGGAAACGGTCTCGCCTCTGTGAAGAGTTTCTCTGTGGAGTGGCGCATGAGGGTTACTTGCGGGTTTCGAGAAGCAGTTATTCTAGAAGGAAAACAAGTAGGGAAGGAAAAGAAATCCAACGCCTCCTTAAGCCCGATGGCTCCCGCTCGTTGGTGAGGCAGTTTCGTTGCGGTACACCCCCGAACTTGAATTTTGACTTGGAAAGTACGCCTGAAAAAAAGCCGCGGACTTGCCCGCGGCTGAAAGTTCAGAACGACTGCTGATGACTCGCCTAGAGCATGTCCTTGACAGCATCCGCTTCGTCGGTCAGTTCCTTGAGAGTCTTGTTCATCTTCTCGCGCGAGTACTCGTCGATTTCGATTCCCTGGATGATCTTGAACGAACCGTCTTTGCATTCGCACGGGAAACCGAAAACGATACCGGTCGGGATGTCATAGGAGCCATCGGAGGGGACGCCCATGGTCACCCATTCGTCAGAACCGAGAACCCAGTCGCGCATGTGGTCGATGGCGGCATTGGCTGCCGAGGCGGCAGAGGAGAGGCCGCGCGCATCGATGATCGCGGCGCCGCGCTTGCCGACGGTCGGCAGGAACGCATCATTGTTCCACACCGGATCATTGATCAGGGCCTTGACGTTGTCGCCGCCAGAGGTGCAATTGCGGTAATCGGCGTACATCGTTGGCGAATGATTGCCCCACACCACGAGCTGTTTGAAGCTTGCGACCGGCCGGCCGGTTTTTGCGGCGAGTTGCGAAAGTGCACGGTTGTGATCGAGGCGCAGCATGCCATGATAGTTGTCCGGATTGGTGCGGCCGACTTTTCTGGCGGCAGCGCCTGCGATCAGGGCATTGGTATTGCAGGGGTTGCCAACGACGAGAACGCGGACGTCCTCGCTGGCATTCTCGGCAATGGCCTTGCCCTGCACCGTAAAGATCGCACCATTGGCGGTCAGCAGGTCGGCGCGCTCCATTCCCGGACCACGTGGACGTGCGCCAACCAGCAGGCAGACATCCGCATCCTTGAAAGCAAGGTTCGGGTCATCGGTGGCGAACATGCCGGCGAGTAGCGGGAAGGCACAGTCTTCGAGTTCCATCATCACGCCCTGGCAGGCCTTTTGAGCTTGCGGCAGGTCGAGTAGCTGGAGGATGACCGGTTGATCCTTGCCGAGCATTTCGCCGGAGGCAATCCGGAAAAGCAGGCTGTAACCAATTTGACCGGCGGCGCCGGTGACCGCGACGCGCATGGGGACTTTGGACATGATGCGGCTCCTGTTGTTAGTGACGACGTAAAGTAGGCAGCTTGAGCAGAAAAAACGATCGGCGTTGCCCCCGCAAGCCGTTTGCTGTGGGGGTAGCAAATCAGGCAGATCATAAGATCTATGGTCGGCAGGTGTCAAATCTATCTTATGTCTTATATAAGATATGAATAGTTCGAACAGGATAGACGCGAGCGTCAAATTATGCTGAAATGACTGTCCATGGGCCGGTCATCGTCATTGCATCCTCCTACATTCAGTCCGCTGTATCGGCAGATCAAGGAACTGATCCTGCACAATCTGGAGTCGGGTGAGTGGGGTCCGGGGGACTCCATCCCGAGTGAGTCCGAACTGGCCAGCCGTTTCGGTGTGAGTCAGGGTACGGTGCGCAAAGCCATTGACGAAATGGCTGCCGAGAATCTTTTGGTTCGCCAGCAAGGTAAAGGGACTTTCGTCGCTACCCACAAGGATCCAGGTTCGTTTTTCCGCTTTCTCCGACTGCTCCCCAATCAAGGAGAGTTGCAGATCTCCCAGAGCATCCCGCTCGAATGCTGGCGCGCCAAGGCTGGTGCCGATGTCGCGCGCATTCTGGCCATCGAGACGGGGACGCCCATTACGATTCTTCGTCGCCTGTTGAAGTTGGGTGATGAACCGGTGGTCTTCGACGAGATTTATCTTCCAAGCGAACTCTTTCCCGATCTGTCACTCGAGGTGCTCAGATCAGGCGAGTCACTGTACAGCCTGTTCGAGACGCGTTATGGCGTTCGCATGATCCGTGCCGACGAAAGGCTGCGCGCCGTTGCGGCTGACCGGGTCAGTGCCGAGTGGCTGCAGGTGGCCGAGGGAAGTCCGCTGTTACTGGTCGAGCGGGTGACTTTCACCTATGGCCACAAGCCCGTCGAATGGCGGCGGGGTTTCTATTCGACACGCAACTATCATTATCACAATGAACTGGGCTGAGGACCCGGAACAGGCTTCTCGGGTAAGTCAGGCACGTCTGGATGATTTATAATCCAGCGTGGTATCGAAGGGGGTCGGGTGGCGTACATTCGGCCAGCTAATCATATGAGGGATGACGTTCATGGCAGAGATGGCGATCAAGAAAAAGCGTCCAAAGAATTTGGATTTGCCCACTATCAGGCTACCCCTTCCGGGTATCCTTTCAATCATTCACCGCATCAGCGGGGCAGGGCTGTTTCTGCTGTTGCCATTTCTTCTCTGGCTGTTCCAGAGCAGTCTCACGTCTCCGGAAACTTTCGCCAGCGTCAAGGGAGTCGTCGCTCACCCCTTGGTCAAGATCGTCCTGCTCGGTTTGATCTGGTTCTACATGCACCACTTCTGCGCCGGCATCCGCTATCTGCTGCTCGATCTACACAAAGGGATTGAACTTGAGGCGGCACGTCTGTCGAGCAAGGTCGTTTTCGCGGTCAGCATTGCGCTGACCCTGATCGTCGGAGCTAAAGTGCTATGGTAAATCGTATTCTCGTCGGGGCTCACTATGGCCTCAAGGACTGGCTTATCCAGCGTGCCACAGCCATCATCATGGCTGTTTACACAGTCATTTTCCTGGTCGTGGTCGGTGCTGTCGGGCCCGATTCCTTCGAAGCCTGGCGCACCATCTTTGCCAACGGCTTCATGAAATTCGCCACATTTCTGTTCTTTGTCAGTGTCTTCTACCATGCCTGGATCGGTGTCCGGGATATCTGGATGGATTACGTCAAGCCCGATGGCTTGCGTCTGCTGATGATGATTGCGACGGCTACGGTACTGGTCGGATATGCCGGCTGGGCGGTTCAGATCCTGTGGAGAATGTAAGTGAGCAAGCTAATCATTCCGGTACGTAAGTTCGATGCGGTCATCGTTGGGGCCGGTGGCTCCGGCCTGCGGGCAGCGATCCAGCTTTCCGAAGCTGGTCTGAAGACGGCCGTGTTGTCAAAGGTCTTTCCCACCCGTTCGCACACCGTGGCGGCGCAAGGAGGGGTATCGGCCTCGCTCGGCAATTCCGAGGAAGATCACTGGCACTGGCACATGTACGATACCGTCAAGGGCTCGGACTGGCTCGGTGATCAGGACGCGATCGAATACATGTGCCGCATGGCACCCGAGGTCGTCGTTGAACTCGAGCACTTCGGCATGCCCTTCGACCGCACCGATGAGGGCAAGATCTACCAGCGTCCCTTCGGTGGACATATGTCGAACTTTGGTGAGAAACCGGTTCGCCGCGCCTGCGCCGCGGCAGACCGCACGGGTCACGCCATGCTGCACGCGCTCTATCAGCGCAATGTGCGTGCCAATACGCAGTTCTTTGTCGAATGGATGGCGCTCGACCTGATCCGCGACGATTCCGGCCAGGTGCTCGGCGTCATCGCCCTTGAAATGGAAACGGGTGAAGTCGTTGCTTTCCACACCAAGGCCACCGTCTTTGCCACTGGAGGCGCGGGCCGGATTTTCTATTCATCGACCAATGCCTTCATCAACACCGGTGACGGTCTGGGCATGGCGGCGCGCGCCGGCATTGCACTGGAGGACATGGAGTTCTGGCAGTTCCACCCGACCGGCGTCGCTGGTGCGGGCGTGCTGATTACCGAAGGGGTGCGCGGCGAAGGTGGCATCCTGCGTAATTCGACCAACGAACGCTTCATGGAACGTTACGCACCGAATGCCAAGGACCTGGCTTCTCGCGACGTGGTGTCGCGTGCCATGGTCACGGAAATCAACGAGGGCCGTGGTTGCGGTCCGAACAAGGATTTCGTGCTGCTCGACATCACCCACCTCGATCCGGCGACGATCATGAAGCGCCTGCCGGGAATTCGCGAGATTTCGATCCAGTTTGCCGGCATCGACCCGATCAAGGCGCCGATCCCGGTGGTGCCGACCTGCCATTACCAGATGGGTGGTGTGCCGACCAACTACAAGGGCCAGGTCGTTGCCGATGACGGCACGCCGGTCAAGGGCTTCTACGCCGCCGGCGAGGTCGCCTGTGCTTCGGTGCACGGCGCCAACCGGCTGGGAACCAACTCGCTGCTGGACCTTCTGGTATTCGGCAAGTCGTCCGGCGATTCGGTCATCGACGACCTCAAGTCCGGAGCCATCGGTCTCAAGGAATTGCCGGAGAATTTCGCGGATCGCACGATGGCACGCCTGCACCGTCTCAACACGCAGACCGGCGGGGCCGACGTCAACGCGACGCGTCTCGAACTGCAGCGTACGATGCAAAAACACTGTGGCGTTTTCCGCTTCAAGGACATGCTGTCCGAAGGCGTTGCGAAAATCCTCGATATCGAGAAGGCGGTCGCGAGAACCGAGATCAAGGACAAGTCTCAGGTGTGGAACACGGCACGAGTCGAGGCCCTGGAACTGGACAATCTGATCGAAGTGGCCAAGGCGACGATGATTTCGGCGGAGGCGCGCAAGGAGTCGCGTGGTGCCCATGTCCGTGACGACGCGCCGGATACTGCAGCGAATCCGAACGGGCGCGACGACATCAACTGGCATAAGCACACCTTATGGCACCGCGATGCTAATCGTCTCGATTACAAGCCGGTGATCATGAAGCCGCTGTCCGTCGAATCCATCGCGCTGAAGACGCGTTCCTATTGATCGTGCGTCAAGGAGTCAATGAATCATGACCACCAGTACCATGCAGTTCAAGATTTACCGCTACGATCCCGACAAGGACGCCGCGCCCTACATGCAGGACATCTCGGTCGAAGTCGATTTTTCCATCGATCGCAAGTTGCTCGACATCCTGACCCGGCTGAAGGCGAAGGATGACACGCTTTCCTATCGTCGCTCGTGTCGAGAAGGCATTTGCGGATCGGATGCGATGAACATCAATGGCAAGAACGGCCTGGCCTGTCTGACCGAGATCAAGGATCTCAAGCAGCCGGTCGTCTTGCGGCCGCTGCCGGGCCTGCCGGTTATCCGCGACCTGATCGTCGACATGACCCAGTTCTTCAAGCAGTACCACTCGATCAAGCCCTACCTGATCAATGAAGGTCCGCGTCCTGAACGCGAGCGACTGCAGTCGCCAGAAGAACGTGAAGAACTCAATGGTCTGTACGAGTGCATCCTGTGTGCCTGCTGTTCGACCTCGTGCCCCTCTTTCTGGTGGAACCCGGACAAGTTTGTCGGTCCTGCCGGCCTGCTGAACGCCTACCGTTTCATCGCCGATACCCGTGACCAGGCGACCAATGAGCGCCTCGATGATCTTGAGGATCCCTACCGCCTGTTCCGCTGCCATAGCATCATGAACTGTGTCGATGTCTGCCCGAAAGGTCTGAATCCGACGCGGGCGATTGGCAAGATCAAGGAAATGATGGTTCGTCGTGCGGTCTGATGGTGGACAGAGAAAACCTCAACCGCCTGCGCTGGCGTTGCACCCGACGCGCAATGCTGGAAATGGACCTCTTGCTCGGGGAGTTTCTTGACCGGATCTTCCCGACGCTGGAACCCGAACAGGCGGACGCATTTGTCACCCTGGCCGACATGGAGGATCTGGAACTCTGGCCACTGATCAATGGTAGCCGCCAGTGCGCAGATGCGGTCCAGGCCGAAGTCGTTGCCTTGTTGCGCACCGTAAGAGTTAAGTAAGGAAGTTGCCATAGTCTGGCGGCTTCCTGTTCGTAGCTGTGACCTCAACACCTGAACGGGGATAAATAAATGACGATCGAACGTAAAGCAACTTTGACCATCGAGGGGCGGGCGCCCGTCGAATTTCCAATCATGACGCCTACCCACGGCAATGATTGCATCGACATTCGTACCCTGTTGGGCAAGACCGGTCATTTCACCTACGATTCCGGCTACCTGTCGACGGCGAGTTGCCGGTCGAAGATCACATTCATCGACGGCGACAAGGGCGAGCTCCTCTATCGGGGGTATCCGATCGAGCAACTGGCCGAGCAATGCAACTTCCTCGAGGTGGCCTATCTGTTGTGGAACGGCGAGCTGCCGACGGCCACTCAGAAAACCAACTTCGAGAAGAACATCAAGGTACACACGATGGTGCACGAGCAACTGGTGAAGTTTTACCAGGGCTTCCGTCGTGATGCACACCCGATGGCTGTCCTGGTGGGGGTCGTTGGCGCCTTGTCGGCGTTTTACCATGAAGCCGAGAATTTCTCCGATCTCGAACACCAGAACATCAGCTTCAACCGGATCGTCGCCAAACTCCCGACGATCATCGCGATGGCCTACAAGTATCACGTCGGCGAGCCGTTCATTTACCCGCGCAACGACCTCGATTACACCGCCAACTTCATGCACATGATGTTCGGCACGCCCTGCGAGGAGTACAAGCCGAATCCGGTGCTGGTGCACGCTCTGGACACCATTTTCACCTTGCATGCCGATCACGAGCAGAATGCATCGACTTCGACGGTTCGTCTGTCGGGCTCTTCCGGTGCGAATCCGTATGCCTGCATCTCGGCGGGGATTGCCTGCCTCTGGGGCCCGGCACACGGCGGTGCCAACGAAGCCTGTCTGCAGATGCTGGAGGAAATTCACGATGTCTCGCGCGTTGGCCGCTACATTGCCCGCGCCAAGGACAAGAACGACGAATTCAAGCTGATGGGTTTTGGTCACCGTGTCTACAAGAACTTCGATCCGCGCGCTAAACTGATGCGCAAGGTCTGCGGCGATGTGCTGCAGGAACTCGGTCTGGAGAACGATCGTCTGTTCAAGCTGGCGATGGAACTGGAGAAGATCGCTCTGGAGGACGACTACTTCATCGAGAAGAAGCTCTATCCCAACGTCGATTTTTACTCGGGAATCGTTCAGAAGGCGCTTGGCATTCCAACCACGATGTTCACCTGCATCTTCGCGTTGGCGCGTACGGTCGGGTGGATGACGCAATGGGAAGAGATGATCAACGATCCGGAATACAAGATCGGTCGTCCACGCCAGCTCTATGTCGGCAAAGCCAGGCGCGACGTCATTGCCGTCGACCAGCGCTAGGCTGATCGACTCCAAGGGGCGGCCGGTGGTAGCCGCCCTTTTTTCATGCTGTGGTTTTCCCGCCACAGGTTTTCCCAATTCGAACCGGAACGGTGACGACAGGAAACTGCCATGATGAATCAGCTTTTTGGTAACTCCCTACTCTTTGGCGGCAACGCACCCTTTGTCGAGGAGTTGTACGAAAACTATCTCGACAATCCTGGCTCTGTCTCCGAGCAATGGCGCGAGTATTTCGACAAGCTGGCGCAATTGCCAGGTTACGTTGCCCGCGATGTTCCGCATTTGCCGGTGATCAATGCGTTCGCCGAACTGGCAAGAAAGGGAGGCTACCGTGCCGCAGCAGTCGCGCCAGTAGATGACAGGAAGCAGGTCAGTGTTCTCCAGATGATCACTTCGTATCGTTTCATTGGTGACCGCTGGGCCAACTTGGACCCGCTGAAACGCACGCCGCGTCCGGAGGTGCCGCAACTCGATCCTGCCTATTACGGTCTTTCCGATGCTGACCTGAATACGGTGTTCAATGCCGGGTCATTCAAGGGAACGCCGGACCACGCCACCTTTGGCCAGATCTACGACGCACTCAAGGCGACCTATTGCGGATCGATCGGCGTCGAGTACATGTACCTCAGTACGGTCGCCGAGAAGCGCTGGATTCAGGATCGCCTCGAGCGCATCCATTCGAAGCCGAGCTATTCCGCCGAGCAGAGAAGGCGGATGCTCGAACGTCTGACTGCCGCCGAAACGCTCGAACGCTACCTGCACACCCGTTATGTTGGGCAGAAACGCTTCTCGCTCGAAGGAGGCGAATCGACGATCGTGGCCATGGATGAACTGATTCGTGTCGCCGGCGCCGGTGGGGTCGACGAGATCGTCGTCGGCATGGCCCACCGTGGCCGCCTCAACGTCCTGGTCAATACGCTGGGCAAGGCACCGTCGATGTTGTTTGACGAATTCGAGGGTAAAAAAGCGCAGGTACTGACCGCCGGTGACGTCAAGTACCACATGGGCTACTCGTCCGACGTGTCCACTCCGGGCGGCCCCTGCCATCTGACGCTGGCGTTCAACCCCTCACACCTCGAAATCGTGAACCCGGTCGTCATCGGTTCGGTGTATTCGCGCCAGCGTCGTCGCGGCGAGAACGGCAAGGACAAGGTGCTCTCCGTACTCATCCATGGGGATGCGGCCGTCGCTGGCCAGGGAGTCAACCAGGAAATGCTGAACTTCGCGCAGACGCGCGGTTATGGGGTGGGCGGTACGGTTCATATTGTCGTCAATAACCAGATCGGCTTCACCACTTCCGATCCGCGCGATTATCGTTCGTCGCTGTACTGCACCGACATCTTCAAGATGGCCGAAGCGCCCATCTTCCATGTCAATGGAGATGATCCGGAAGCGGTGGCGCTGGTCACCAGCCTGGCCGTCGAATACCGCAAGACCTTCAAGAAGGATGTCGTGGTTGACATCGTCTGCTATCGCAAGCTCGGTCACAACGAGCAGGACGAGCCCATGGTCACGCAGCCGCTGATGTACAAGAAGATCCAGCAGCATCCCGGCACACGCAAGCTCTACGCGGACAAGCTGGTTGCCGAAGGGGTGCTGCACGCCGAGGGTCCGGACGAGCTGATCGCCGATTACCGTGCCCACCTCGATCGTGGCGAACTGTTGTATAACCCGGTCCTCGCCGGTTACAAGCACCCGATGACCATCGACTGGACACCGTTCGTTTCGCCGCAATACATCGAAAATTGTGATACCAAGGTACCGGTCGGCGAACTGCAACGCCTGTCCGAGCGATTGGCGACCATTCCGCCAAACTTCACGCTGCACAGCCGCGTCCAGAAGATTATCGAGGACCGTCGCCAGATGGGCGAAGGCAGGCTGCCGGTCGACTGGGGGATGGCCGAGAACCTGGCCTATGCCTCGCTGCTGGTTTCCGGCTATGGCGTTCGTATTTCCGGCGAGGACGTCGGTCGAAGCACCTTCTTCCACCGGCACGCTGCGCTGCACGACCAGAATCGTGAGCACTGGGATCATGGAACCTATTACCCGCTGGCCAATCTGCAGGATCGGCAGGGCAGTTTCCAATGCTTCGACTCGGTCCTCTCGGAGGAAGCGGTGCTGGCCTTCGAGTATGGCTACTCGACCGCCAATCCGCACGAATTGGTGGTCTGGGAGGCTCAATTCGGCGACTTCGCCAACGGCGCGCAAGTGGTCATCGACCAGTTCATCGCTGCCGGAGAAGCCAAGTGGGGGCGGGCCAGTGGCTTGGTCCTGCTGCTGCCGCATGGGTACGAAGGGCAGGGTCCGGAGCATTCTTCGGCACGCATCGAGCGTTACATGCAGCTCTGTGCCGAGATGAACATGGAAGTCTGCCAGCCATCGACACCAGCGCAGGTCTTCCACATGCTGCGCCGGCAAGCACTGCGTAGCCAGCGCAAACCGTTGGTCGTTTTCTCGCCGAAATCGCTGCTTCGCCATAAGGATGCGACCTCGACACTGGAGGAGTTGAGCGAAGGAGAATTCCAGCGCGTGATCGGAGAAGTCGAACCGATCATTGCCAAGAAGGTCACCCGAGTGATCTTCTGCTCTGGCAAGATCTATTACGAACTGGTGGCTGCACGGCACGAGCGGAAGATCTCGCATGTCGCGATTGCCCGACTCGAGCAACTCTATCCCTTCCCGCAAGAGTCTTTCCAGGAGGAACTGGCCAAGTACCCGAAAGCCACGGAGGTCGTCTGGTGTCAGGATGAGCCGCGCAATCAGGGTGCCTGGTACTGGATTGCCTCGCGTCAGCACCTGTCGCGCTCGCTCAGCGACAAGCAGCATTTGTTGCTGGTTTCCCGTCCAGCTTCCGCGTCCCCGGCGGTTGGCTACCAAAGCAAGCACAACGCCCAACAAAAGGCTCTGATCGACTCCGCCTTCGGTGAGATCGAGTACTACAAATTGCCCTAGAACGGAGAGAACATGATCATCGACGTCAAAGTTCCACAGCTTTCCGAGTCAGTTGCCGAAGCGACCCTGGTCACCTGGCACAAGAAGGCCGGCGAAGCCGTCACAAGGGATGAAAACCTGATCGACATCGAGACCGACAAGGTCGTCCTCGAACTGCCAGCACCGGATGGTGGCGTGCTGGTTGAAATTGTCAAGACTGACGGGGAGACGGTGGTTGCGGGTGAGGTGATTGCGCGCATCGATACTGCCGCCCAGGCCGGCACAGTTGCAGCAGCACCCGCGGCCAAGGTGACACCAGCCAGGGCTGAGGCCGTGGTGGCAGCTCCGGTCACGGCTACTGGTGTTGCTTTGCCAGCGGCACGCAAGATCCTGGAGGAGAAGGGGATTGCCGCCAGCGGTGTTGCGGGTACGGGTCGTGGCGGCCGGGTGACCAAGGGTGATGCACTGGCTGCCCAGGCGCCGGTAGTCAAAGCGGCTACAGCTGCGGCTGCAGGCCCGGTCGCCGTGCCGATGGTCAGCCCGGTTTCGGGGCTGGCACCAGCACCAAGCGTGACGGTGCCGCTTGGCGACCGGCCGGAGCAGCGCGTACCGATGTCACGTCTGCGTGCCCGAGTTGCCGAGCGCCTGCTGCAATCGCAGGCGACCAATGCGATCCTGACCACCTTCAATGAGGTGAACATGGGCCCGATCATGGCGCTGCGCAAGCAATATGCTGATCGCTTCGAAAAGGCACACGGTGTTCGTCTGGGCTTCATGGGCTTCTTCGTTAAGGCCGCCGTTGCGGCGCTGCAAAAATTCCCGGTGATCAACGCCTCGGTCGATGGCAACGACATCGTATACCATGGCTACATCGACATCGGCATTGCCGTAGGCAGCCCGCGCGGCCTGGTGGTGCCGATCCTGCGCGACGCTGACCAGATGACCCTTGCCGACATCGAGAAGAAAATCGGCGAATTCGGCAGCAAGGCCAAGGACGGCAAGCTGTCGATGGAAGATCTGACCGGCGGCACCTTCTCGATTTCCAACGGCGGTGTCTTCGGTTCGATGTTGTCGACACCGATCATCAATCCGCCGCAGTCGGCGATCCTCGGCATTCATGCGACCAAGGACCGTCCAGTAGTCGAAAATGGCCAGGTAGTGATCCGTCCGATCAACTATCTGGCCATGTCATACGACCATCGGATTATCGACGGTCGCGAGGCGGTGCTCGGCCTGGTGACCATGAAGGAAGCACTGGAGGATCCAGCTCGCCTGCTGCTTGGCGTTTGACCATCCGCCACCGAGGCACGGGTCATCACGGATCATGAATCGGGAGTGTCGGGGAAAGTCATGACCGTTAGAAAGGGAATCAATCATGTCCAAACAATTTGACGTTCTCGTTATCGGTGGTGGCCCGGGCGGCTACATTGCCGCCATTCGGGCCGCACAGCTCGGTTTCAATGTCGCCTGCTGTGAATCGAATGCCTATGCCGATCCCAAGGGAGAACCGCGTCTTGGCGGAACCTGCCTGAACGTTGGTTGCATTCCTTCGAAGGCTCTGCTGCATACCTCGCACCTCTTTGAGGAGAGCGGGCACAGCTTTGCTGAGCAGGGGATCTGTGTCGGTACGCCGACCATCGATGTGGCCAGGATGATCGGTCGCAAGGAGGGTATCGTTAAACAGCTGACCAGCGGCATCAAGGGCCTGTTCAAGAAAAACAAGGTCACCCTGCTCAATGGGCACGGTGCTTTTGTTGGACGCAAGGGATCGGCAGAAAGCGAGGTCTGGGAGATCAGGGTAGGTGACACCCTGGTCGAGGCGAAGCAGATAATCGTTGCGACCGGTTCCAAGGCCCGTCATTTGCCTGGAGTGCCGGTCGATAACGAGATCGTTTGCGATAACATCGGTGCGCTCGACCTCAACGCTGTTCCGAAGAGGCTCGCGGTCATCGGTGCCGGCGTCATCGGCCTTGAAATGGGCAGTGTCTGGCGTCGCCTGGGTTCCGAAGTGACCATCCTTGAAGCGCTACCGGAATTTCTTTCAGTCACCGATATCGACGTGGCCAAGGAAGCCGCCAAGGTTTTTGCCAAACAGGGTCTGAAGATCATTACCGGCATCGAAATCGGTGATGTCAAGATTTCCCAGAAAGGGGTCTCGATCGACTATATCGGCAGGGACGGCAGCGAGCAAAAACTCGATGCCGATCGGCTGATTGTCTCGATCGGACGCATTCCCAACACGGATGGCCTGGACGCCGACAAGGTGGGCCTGAAACTGACCGAGCGAGGCCAGATCGAAGTCGATGCCCAATGCCGTACCAATCTCCCCGGCGTGTGGGCAGTGGGTGATGTCGTCGCCGGTCCGATGCTGGCGCACAAGGCGATGGAGGAGGGTGTCATGGTCGCCGAGATCATGGCTGGTCAGTCCGGGCACTGCAACCACGAGACCGTCCCATGGGTGATTTACACCAGTCCGGAGATCGCTTGGGTCGGCAGGACCGAACAGCAGTTGAAGGCCGAAGGTGTCGCTTACAAAGCCGGCAAAATTCCTTTTGCCGCGAACGGTCGTGCGCTTGGCATGGGCGAGCCAGGCGGTTTCGTCAAGATCCTCGCCTGCGCCACGACCGATCGCATCCTCGGTGTCCATGTCATCGGTGCGAATGCTTCCGAGCTGATCTCGGAGGGGGTCGTGGCGATGGAGTTCGGCGCTGCCGCCGAAGATCTGGCGCGCATTTGCCATGCGCATCCGACACTGTCGGAGGTGGTTCACGAAGCTGCGCTGGCCTGCGACAAGCGGCCGCTGCACTTCTAGAACTTAACGAGAGGACAGTCAGCCCGAAGAACTGATCGTTAGGATCGTTAGTCTCCGCAGAAAGGATTGCTGCGTCTCTCTGTTCCGAAAGTCGACATCGGTCCGTGACCGGGAATGAAGGCGACGTCGTCGCCAAGCGGCCAGAGCCGGTTGCGGATCGAAGAAATCAGCGTGTCGAAATCGCCTTTTGGAAAATCGGTGCGGCCAATCGATCCTTGGAACAGCACGTCGCCAACAATCGCCAAGCGGCCCGGTTGGTCAAAGAAAACCACGTGCCCAGGCGTGTGGCCAGGACAATGCAGGACATCCATTTCGACCCTGCCGAACGAGACCTTGTCGCCCTGGACAAGCCAGCGGTCAGGAGTAAAGGATCGCACGTTGGCAAAGCCGAACATCTTGCTCTGCACCGGCATGCCGTCAATCCAGAACTGGTCTTCGCGCTGCGGTCCCTCGATCGGCAAGGACAAACGATCCGCCAAATCAGCGACGGCGCCGGCGTGGTCGATATGACCGTGCGTGACGAGAATCTTCTCCAGCTCGACGCCGTTGGCCGCAACGGCTCGCAGGATACGCGATACATCACCACCCGGATCGACGACGGCACCGCGCTTGGTTTGCTCGCACCAGAGCAGGCTGCAGTTCTGCTCGAAAGGGGTCACCGGGATGATTTGATATTTCATGTCCGACGGTCGTAGTGGAATGTCTGTCAAGACTGCGCAGTATACCAGACGACCCCTCGCCGCAGTGCTGCGTCCAGCCGCGCGCCGCTGCTCGCAGGGCGCGCTGGTGGCTCTGATGTCACTGATGATCGCTGGTGATGCTACGGCGCAGAGCAGCGATGCAGCCAGCGGCGCAGCAGTTCGCACCGAGGTGTCGCTCGACGGTGAAATCTACAGTGTGCGGGCCAGCGCGCAGTTGGTCGCTGATCAGCGCGTGGTTTGGGAAACACTCACCGACTATGAGCGCCTGCGCGAGTTTATTCCTGGAGTGACGCGCGCACGCGTTCTCGCGCGTGCAGGAAACCAGCTCAGTATCGAGCAGGTCGGCGTGTTCTCGGTATGGTTCATCGACTTGCCGGTACGGGTCCGCCTGGCGGTTCAGCACCTTCCCTACACGATGGTGCTGGCGCGCATGGAGGCGAGTCCACTGGACGCGGGTGAGCCGACGCTGCGCAGCTTCAGCGGCCGTTACACGCTGAGCGCGATCCGCCTGGCGCAGCGTGCCGGGGTGCGGCCGGACTATGACGCGCAGTTCGAACTGACGCGGCCGCTACCCGTGGTGATCGGCCCGCTGTTCGGCGTTGCCGCCGTGCGAAGCACGATGCGCGCACAGTTCGAGGCGATGCTGCGCGAGATCGAGAGGCGACAGGCGCTGCTGGTCGCTGCGGAGCATGCCGAATGATGAACAACGGTCTCGCCATCGCTCTGTGCTGCGGCCTGCTTGTCGGCTGTGCAAGTCCTGACCCCTACGGATACGCGCCGGTCGCACAACGCCTGCAGCAGGATGATGCCTTAGGAGATTGCGCGCGGCTTTTCCAGGTCAGTGACCGACTGATCGACGAGGCTGGCACACGTGATGCGCAGGCGCCACGCGTGCCAGGTTTTCCCTACCGGCGGGCCGATCGTGTTCTCGCCCAAATGGCAGCGCAGAGTGACCTGACCGTGCCGCAGGCACAGGCCTGGAGCGCCACGCTGGCCGTGCTGGACGCCACCGCACGGCGCATTGAACTGGGCAATGCCGGTCACGACGCTGCTGCCTTGACTGACGCTCTGGCCGCTTGCCGGCAACTGCTGGCATGGGCCGATCAGCACGAGCTGCCGGCGTTGCTCGGAGCAGTTCAGGTGTCCGACGACTACTCGACCGCGATGCGTGCGCTGGGCCTTTATCCGCTGACACGCTATGCTTTCGCTGCCGGCATCCGGAGCTGGCAGCGCGACACGCTGGCGGAGTTTGCCGCACAGACCGCGACTGACCCGTTTGCCGCCATGCGTCGGCGCTACACCGTCAGTGAATCCCTGGCCGCCATGCCGACGCTGCTTGATTTACCCGAACTTGGCCTGCCGGTGCTCGCTCGACAGACCCTGACCAGCCTGATTTTTCGCCACGCTCCGCAACTCGACATTGCCACGGTGAGCGACGCCGATCAGCCCGGCGCACTGGTCTGGCGGATCGATTCTGATGGCCGGCTGCGGATCGGCGTTGCCCTCAACCAGCCGGTGCTGTACGTGCGCACCAGCCATGCACACTTCGCTGGGCGCTGGTTGCTACAACTGATATACACTGCATGGTTTCCAGCGCGCCCACCGGTGCATGCCTACGACGTCCTGGCCGGGCGGCTCGATGGCCTGATGTGGCGCGTCACCCTGGCCGAGGACGGCACCCCTCTGGTCTATGACACGATTCATCCCTGTGGCTGCTATCATCTGTTCATACCGACCGAGCAGGTACAAGCGCGACCGCAAACCGAGAGCATCGATGAAAACCTGTTTGCCCCTCAAACGCTACGCTCACTGGCGACGCACGAGCGCGTCGTGCTGAAAATCGCGGCGGGCACGCACTATCTGCAGCGGGTCGAAATCGACGTCGCGCGACCGGATCACAGCGTCGCACTCGTGCTGCGCGACGACGACGAGCTGCGTGCGCTACCCCTGCCCGACGGCGGCAGCCGCAGCGCTTTCACCCCGGATGGACTGATCGACGGCAGCGAGCGGCGCGAACGCTTCTACTTCTGGCCGATGGGGGTAGTCAGCGCCGGGCAGATGCGGCAATGGGGGCGACATGCGACGGCTTTCGTCGGGCGCCGCCATTTCGACGATCCGACCCTGATCGATCGCTACTTCGAACGCCTGCCGTGAAGCATCAGCCAGCCGCCTGCCAGGCCCTGCCATGAGGCTTCGGGTTGCTACCTACAACATCCACAAGGGCGTTACCGGTATCCGCGGGCGACCGCGCATCCACGACGTACGCATGGCGCTCGACGCCATCGACGCCGACATCGTTTTCCTGCAGGAGGTGCAGGACCGCAACGAACGGCTGGCTCGTCAGCCTGGCTATCCATTATCGGGTACGCAGCTCGATTTTCTGGCCACGGGGGCTTACGCGCACCGCGCCTATGGCATGAACGCCATTTATCCGCATGGTCATCACGGCAATGCCATCCTCTCGCGCCCTCGGATTGTCG
>WBZU01000635.1_pt1 | contig 29142 bp, 17 predicted proteins | sample 5204311 | NCBI WGS metagenome assembly WBZU01 (sample SAMN12344359, study PRJNA552823) | activated sludge metagenome | biome: Activated sludge suspended growth; feature: Nitrification reactor; material: Wastewater; isolation source: activated sludge from nitrification reactor of wastewater...
ACCCCTCGTCACGCAACGCGATTTGACGCTTGCGTATTCACCCGGCGTTGCCGAGCCGTGTTTGGCCATTGCGGACAATCCCGAACGCGGCTGGGAATATACGTCGCGCGGGAATCTCGTGGCCGTGATCTCCAATGGCACGGCCGTATTGGGACTCGGCAACATCGGCCCATTGGCGGGGAAACCCGTCATGGAGGGCAAAGGATGTTTGTTCAAGAAATTCGCCGATATCGATGTTTTCGATTTGGAAATCGATGCGCGCGATCCCAAGAAGGTCATCGAAGTCGTCGCGGCGCTCGAACCGACGTTTGGCGGGATTAACCTCGAGGACATCAAAGCGCCCGAGTGTTTCGAGATCGAAACGGCACTGCGCAAGCGCATGAACATTCCGGTGTTTCATGACGATCAGCACGGCACGGCCATCATTTCCGGCGCGGGCCTCATCAATGCGGCTGAGATCGTCGGCAAACGAATCGAAGACCTGAAGGTCGTGGTTTCCGGCGCGGGAGCATCGGCCATTGCGTGCGCGAACTTCTACGTCGAGCTCGGCGTGCGCCTTGAAAACATCACGATGATCGATTCGGTGGGCGTGATTCACGACGGCCGTACCGACGATTTGAATGAATACAAAAAGCGTTTTGCGCGAAAAGACGACGGCGCACGGACTCGTGCGGATGCTCTGAAAGGCGCCGATGTCTTCCTGGGTTTGTCCAAAGCAGGGCTCGTCGATGGCGCAATGCTGAAGACGATGGCGGACAAACCCATCATTTTTGCTTTGGCCAATCCGGATCCGGAAATCTCGTATACCGAAGCCAAGGAAGCCCGCCCGGATGCGATCGTGGCGACGGGGCGTTCGGACTTTCCAAACCAAGTCAACAACGTGCTCGGTTTCCCCTTCATTTTCCGCGGAGCGCTCGATGTGCGCGCGAAAGACATCAACGAATCGATGAAAGTCGCGGCGGCGATGGCTTTGGCGAAATTGGCGCACGAACCCGTTCCCGAGTCGGTCGCCGCGGCGTACGGAGCGGAGTCGTTCAAATTCGGCCCGGATTACATCATTCCCAAACCTTTCGATTCCCGCGTGCTTTGGTGGGTGGCTCCCGCCGTCGCCGAAGCGGCGATGAAATCGGGTGTGGCCCGCGTCAATATCGACCTCAACGAATATCGCGAACGATTGCAGCGTCGATTGGGCGGCGCGCACCACACGGTGATGCGCAAAATCGTGCAGCGCGCGAAGATATCGCCGAAACGCATCGTTTTCCCCGAAGGTGACAGCATCAAGGTGCTCCGGGCTTGCGACATCATCCTCGATGAAGGCATTGCCAAACCCATTTTGCTCGGCGATCCGGCACAATTGCGGACGCGTTGCGAAGAGCTCGATATTCACCTCGAGTCGCGAGGAGCGGTGTTCCTCGATCCGGCGCAATCGCCGCAATTGGCTGCGTACGTCAAGGATTATTACGACGCGCGTTGTCGAAAAGGCGTCAATCAAGCCGTCGCGCAAAGGCTCATCCGGCGTCGGAATTACTTTGGTATGGCCATGGTCAAACACGGCGACGCCGATGGATTCGTCGGAGGTTTGTCGATGCCGTACCCGGAGACCATTCGACCGGCTTTGCAAATCCTTGGAAAACGTCCGGACGTCAAGCGCGTCACGGGCATGTACATGATGATTCTCAAGGACGACGTGAAGTTTTTTGCCGATGCGACGGTCAACATCGACCCGGATGCGGAAACGCTTGCCGATACGGCGATTCAAGTGGCCGATGCGGCGCGGGGATTCGAAATCACGCCGCGAATCGCGCTCGTTTCATTCTCGAATTTCGGCTCCGCGCCGCATGCCGAATCGGAGAAATCCGCCAAGGCCGTCGATATCGTGCGGAAATTGCGTCCCGAGCTCGAAGTGGACGGCGAAGTCCACGCGGATATCGCGCTGGATGCGGAGACGATGAAAGAGTTGTTTCCGTTTACGCGACTCACCGATGCGGCGAACGTCCTCATATTTCCGTCGCTTGCGGCGGGAAATGCGGCGTACAAGGTTTTGGCGGCATTGGGTGGAGCGACGGCGGTCGGGCCGATTCTGCTGGGCATCAGCAAACCGGTGACGGTATTGCCGCGCGACATTTCGGTGGAAATGATCGTCAACATGACGGCGTACACCGTGACCAAAGCAATGGCTTGAGCGTCAGGCGCGAAGGGTCGAGCCGGATCCTTTGCGCCGTCGCATCGAACAATCCCACCATACAAGCTCACTCCTTCTCGACGTCGCAATGGTGCGTCAAGATGTACCATTGCGACGAGGTGCTACGTGGGCGGCGCGTTTCTGGCGGAACGGTCGTTCTCGGCATCGCGCAATGCTCGAACGAGCGAGGCTCTTTCAAACGGTTTGGGAATGAAATCATCCATTCCGGCAGCGCGACAAGCCGCTCGTTCGGCGACCGAAGTTCCTGCCGTCATGGCGACGATGCGTGGACGGTGTCCGACTTTGATGTGTTCATGAATTTGCCGCGTAGCATCGAGGCCGTCGAGTTCCGGCATTTGAATGTCCATGAAAACAACGTCGTACGAGCCATTGATGACGGCTGAAACGGCGCGCTTGCCATTTTCGACGACATCGGCTTGATATCCGAGTTGTTCGAGCGAGAGTTTGAGCACCCGTTGATTGATTTTGTTATCCTCGGCAATCAAAATGGATAAATCGCGTGACGACTTCGGCGATTCGCGCACTGCAATGACGGCATTGGGTGGCGGCGGCGTGACGCTGAGTTTGGGGTCGACGGGAGCCGTGGGGGCGGGCGGTGGCGCGCTCCATCGAATATCCGCCAGCGCCGAACGAAGGCGATCGAGATGCAAGGGTTTGTGCAAAAATAAGGAAAATAGCCCCTCGACTTCGCCGCGTTGAGGCAAAGCTCCCGAAACGAGCAAACCAAGCGGTAAATCCGAAATGCCCTCGATTCGCCGAATGGTTTTGGCGAGCGTGATGCCGTCCATCTTTGGCATCATGTGATCCACGAGGACGAAATCGAATTCGGGGTGCAGCGTTAATGTCTCGAGAGCCAAGGCGCCCGAAGGGACGGTCGTGACTTCAATCTCGAGTTGTTCGAAGAGCCGCGCAATGATGCGCCTCGACGTTTCATTGTCATCCACCAGCAGCAGCCGCCGTATGGCCATGGGGGGATTGGCTGCAGGAATCGGCGCAGCAACGCCAATCGGGGCCTTGAACGTCAAGAAAAACGTCGAACCTTTTCCTTCTTCGCTTTCGACGCGAATTTTTCCGCCCATTAAATTCGACAATTGTTGCGCAATGGCGAGACCCAGACCCGTGCCGCCAAACTTACGGGTCATCGACGCATCCGCTTGCGTAAATGCGGTAAACAATCGAGCCCGCCGATCCTCAGGAATACCCACCCCCGTGTCTCGAACCGCAATCTCGAATTCCGCCGGCTCTCCATTTTGATTTGCCGCAGTCATACGCGCCGTGAGCACCACTTCGCCCGAATCGGTGAATTTGACGGCATTGCTCAAAAGGTTCACGAGGATCTGTTGCAATCGCAGCGGATCACCCACGATATGATCCGGTGTGTCGTCGACGAGCTCGAAGGCCAATTCCAAGTTCTTTCGGGCGGCAACTTCCGTGACGAGCTCGCACGATTGCGCAATGACATAGGACAAACGGCATGGCACCGTTTCGAGCTCGACGCGACCCGCATTGATCTTGGAAAAATCGAGCACGTCGTTGATCACGCCCAGCAGCAGGCCACCACTCGATCGAATCGTCTCGACAAAGTCTCTTTGCTCGGGCGAAAGCTTCGTATCGAGCAAAAGCTGCGTCATACCAATGACTGCATTCATCGGCGTACGCAATTCGTGACTCATGTTGGCCAAAAATTGACCTTTCGCCACGGTCGCCGCTTCCGCGACGTCTTTGGCGAGCGTGAGTTCCTGTTCGCGTTCGCGAACGGCCGTCGCCATGCGATTGAACGAACCGGCGAGCTCTCCGAGTTCGTCACGGCGTGCCGTATCGAGCGAAACATCCGTATTTCCTGCGGTAATCTTATATGTTGCGTGGAGAAGTGCTCGCAAAGGAGCTTGAACTTGGGATCGCAAGACGAGGTAGAGCAGGAGCATTTCAAGGAAAAACGAAATGGCTCCAACGAGCAACACGAAACGAGCGGAACGAAATGCTTCGGCGCGTAAAACAGATTTGGGAACGACGGTCACGAAAAACCAATCCGGGCCGACGATGTGCGCGATTCCATAATAGGCGTCATGGAGTGTGTCTTCGGTAATACCCGAATTGATGTTTTGATTCAATGCCGCGTCATGAATCGCCTGAAGTGTCGGTAGACCGCTTTTTGAAATATGCAATCCGCCCTTGGCCGTCGAAATGGCTTCCATCAATGCGGGATGCGCAACGATGTTGCCATTGCGATGCACAATGAGGTTGTACGTGCCGTAAAGTTTGACGTTGATCGTCCGATCGAGGAGTTCTCCGAGCGTGATGTCTTGCCCGACGATACCCAAAAAACGATCGTGATCGTAAAGAGGATACGTCACCGAGACCATCGCGATTTTTTTCGACCGATCTTGATAAACCTCGGTCCAAACCGGCTTGCGCTCGGGGTTCTTCTCCGGACCGCCAAGCTTGAAAAGCTCGTCCGATGTAAAGTCCATGCCGGCTTTGGTATCGAACGGCCAGCGCGGCATTTCCGGCCAATACCCCATTCCAACATTTTCCGGGGTCAGCAGCCACAAATTTTGAAATCGCGTGTGCATCGCTCGACCCATCTGCTCGATGGTATCGTGTGCCGCCAATACCCGCCGTTTTGCGGCATCGTCCAGGCGCTTGATATCAATGATCGACGTTCCCGCGTGCCGGTTGGGATCGAACGTTTCGGGGCGTGTCCGGACAACCCCATCCGGAAACATCATGAATCGACGATCGAATTCCGCAGCCGGATCAAGAGAATCGTAATCGTGTATTCGCTTGGGGAGTTCTCGGGCAAAGGCCGATAAATTGTCCGACGCCAAACTGAATGTAGCCTGTTCACGTTCGCGCCGTACGCCGATGTAATTTTCAAGCCCGCGCAAAAATGAATTTGTCGTCGATTCGAAGGCTCGTTCGTAACTCACCATCGTGAGCAGCACGGTGACAATGCCAAGCCGAACCAGCATCTGCGACAAAGTACGTCGCGTAAGCGTCGTTCGTTTCGGCAGATCGCTTCGCGGCGGAACAAGCGATGCTCGGTCTGTTGTAGATACGTCCCCCCCAACAGGGCGCGTTTCCGGAATTTGCTCGTCGGAGCGCGGCTTCATGCGTTATCAAGTCGTGTTCGGAGTCACCCGAAGCAAAATACGTTGACGATTGGGTTCAGAGGCAAACTGCATGTCGATGCGTCGCGCAGCATCCGCCCATTTTTCCATCGTGTCAATCGATGAAAGCGCCTCGACAACCACCGGATGTCGACGCGCCTCGAGTACCCGGTCCCATAACACATCCGGCGGTTCGTTCAAAAGGTTACCAACCGTCCCTTCGTAAATAGCCATGCTCCGCACACCTCCGTCGGCTTCCACATGCATGAGCTTTTCGATGCCCGGGCTTTCCGCGACTAGTTCGGGAGCCATCGACAATACGTAATTGTCGGTCAAATCGACATCGATATGCGCCGGCACCAGGCCTTGAATTTTTCTCTTGAACGCGTCGTCACGCAATTGCGCGAGTTGCTCGACGGTCAAAAGCTCTGTTTTCGCGTAATGCGCCATCGTGGCCAAACCCGAAGGGACCGCCGCGCCGAGCGTGATGAACGCCATATTCGGAAATCGATGGGCGATGTCGGTGCACAAAGCTTCGATTTCATGAAAATTACTTTGAACGATGACCGTATCGAAGCCAAAGCGAGGTACCGGACGACCACTTGCGCGCCGCTCCCGAGCGGCTCGATCGAGGCATTCGAGGGCGGAAGTCGCCCCGGCAAAAGCCCCTTTTCGGGCCCGAATCTTATCGTGAACCTCGGCCGTTGCGCCATCGAGACTCACGTGAATGCGATAAAACAGATCGCATAGCTCGTGCGCGTTGTCGTCATTGACGAGCAAACCATTGGTGTAAATGGCGACTTTGGTTCCATGCGCCCGAATGCGATCCACGATATCGGACAAATTCCGCATGAGAAGCGGCTCTCCGCCACTCAATTGCACCGAGCCCAATTTCATGGAGCCAAGCACATCGGCAATGCGTAACACGTCCTCGTGCGCCGGCGTTCCGATCGCGCGTCTTCCCGATTCCGTATAACAATATCCGCATCGGAGTTGACAGGCATAAGTGATGTCCCAATTAGCTGCAACGGGCGCGATTTTCGCATTCATCGGTCATCCTCCAGATTATTTTAAGGATATGTATATGCAGACATCTCGCAGACATCTTCGAAACCCAATCGATGAACGATGGGTGCTGCCGTTTGTGCAAGCGCGTGAATGACTCCAAAAGGAATGTTTCGCTGCTTCAATATCGACGCCCGAGCTGCCACCATGCTGCGAAAAACGCCCTTATGTCGAAGCTCGGGAAGAACAAACCCATTCAAGAATAAGCCAAAACCGTTGAAAATATCCAAACTTGCCGCCCCACACGCTTCGCCTTCGTACCGCGCCAGCACTTCGATCACCCTTTCATTGGGTTGCTCGAAACGCGCTTTCATTTCCCGACGCACGGCATTCTTCGTCTCCTCATCGACGTTCCAACCACGCGCATAGAGCGTCAGCCAATCTTTCATATTCGATTCATCGACAACGGTCACTTGAATGGCCGGGTTGATGGATGTTGCCGCCGCTTTCAAGATATCATCGACGTGCGCAATCATTCCGCGCACATCCACATAATGCCGAAAACCATGCGCCAGAAGTCGCTCGGCCAGGTTTGTCGGACGAGAACCGGGACTCAACATCCACATCAGCGGCAAATTCAATGCTCGATACGTCGCAATCGTCTCCGCAATGCGCTCGTCGACCTCTTCATCCGATAAGCGAGAGAACCAAATGCGATTCGTCAGTGGCGATTGCACCCCGCGTCGGAGCCATTGCACCCACCCCGGCCGCTTGATGCATTCGATGTCTGACGACGGTGGCGTACGTTCAATCAACGCAGCTTCGATCACCGCGATCTTCGTATCGCGCGCCATGGTGTCGGTCGGATTGCAATCGCTTATAGAAAGCGTCATCGGCTCGACCATCGTGCGTCAAACGCACAACATGTCAAGCAATTTATTCAATCGATTTCATGAGTGTGATTTGTGTTTGTTCCGTAGCAACCGCAGAAAACGCGCATATAGCGACAAAGTTCGTATGGTCTCAATTTTCTTGAAAAAATCGCCAAAATAATTACCTGTTGCGTACGGGACGGATTGGTCCTGGTAAATAAAACGACCAAAGCTCCGTCACGTTATCACGTGCACCGGGGAATGCGGGTTGCCGTGAGGCATACGATTGACGTTTACTATTCAAACATGCATATCGGGCAGCGTATCCGTCGCCTCTTCCTCGAATCGAAAGAATACGCTCGGCACGCGAAAACAAATCGGTTCGGCTTCGCCTGCAATGGCTGCCGCCGCTTTCGATTCCACTCGGCCTCGCAAAGGTTCGCAATGGTCGAGCGGAATTCCAAGCTGAATCTCGTGCCGCGTCACTTCATTCGCCCAAGGCTGCGTCGACAAAGCGCGATCCTGAGGAACGCAATACGCCAAAAAATCTTGAAAATCGTTGAAACACTCGCGCCAAGCTCCTTCCAGTTCGGGTGGAGAGCTCGACGATAACGTCGCTTTCGCATCCGGCGCTGTGCCTACGCCCGGATCGAGCGATACCTGCATCATCCCGTGTTCATCGCGACCAACTTCACCTCGACGCAGGATGTGCATGGGCATTCCTTCGGCCAAAAGTCGCGCGCCGAGAGCCTGGAAGCCATTGGTGATCGCATTGGTCAAAAAATAAATACCGCGATGGTTCGTCCGAGGATCCCAGACGTGAATTCGCCAATTCGTTTGCACGGGCGAAGGCATGAATCGACGCAAGCTGCCGAGGACTCGAAATCCAAAATGCCCGTGCTTGTAGGTCAAAAATGAAAAGAGACCATACTTTCCGTCGGGACCGAGTCTTTGCAATTCGAGCCCCTCGGGAACCAGCGGAAGGAGTTTCTCCGCCGGAACCAAATAATTGACGTACACCACGTCCCGAATGTCGCTCAGCATCGCCGGATCCGGCAAAGGTTCCAGAAATGCTGCGACGAGCCGACTGTTGGCAATGGTATTGCAAATCGTGCCGATCAATCCCGATTCAGGATATCGCCAAAGCGCCGATCGACCATGCGCCATGGTGGGTCGCCGTCTGCGCAAAACACCTTCGCCGACGAGGCCCAGCCAAACCTGAAGCAATGTAAAACCAAGCGCATTTCCCGCGGCGATGATCTCGGGTGCGGGACGCATGTTCGGCGGGAAAAACAGCGCTGTCGTGACGAACAACATGACCGCCCATGTCGGAATGCTGAGCCACGTCAAGAATCGATTCCATACCGGCGTTTTCGCAAAACACGCCGTCCATCCAAGGGCCGAAAGCGTATAACAAAACGCGCCCCAAGATGCCGTCCACACGAAGATCTCGGATTCATAAGCAAGATACGCATCGAATTGCCCGGTTCGCACGGCATCTCGAGCGAGGTCCACGCCGCGCGTAATCCACAAGGCTTGCGCGAGTTGATCCGGTATGACGGCGGCCAGCGTGAACAGAATCGACAAAATGGCCGGGACTTTGGGAATCCATCGGGCGCGAAAAAGGGCCGCGGCAAACCACAAATCAATGGCCGCGCACAGCTGCCACGGAAGCCAACCCAAACGAAATCGCCATGGATGTTCGGCAATCATCGTCACGCGTAACGTCGTATTGCTTTCGCCTCCGCCGGGAAGCATTTTGGCCAATACGAGCGCCATGATGACCATGGCTATGCCGTGAATGGCAAAATTCGCCAATGTGGCTCGTTCGAGAAAACGATCGCGGGACGTGTCGTCGGACGATTGACCGGGAGTGGACATACTTTATTGAGGTTTTGGACATCGAGACGCGTCGATGGATTGCAGTTCTACCCGGATGAACCGCACGGGCGAACCATTGCGTGTTCCCGAAAGATGTTCCGTCTTGGCATCCCATTGCAATTCGTAGGTGACCGGAAACCGCGGACCGCGACGCGCAAGATTCGACGAATCCCCCTGCACGATCTCCACGGTCCCCAATTCGCCGTCGAGCTTGGCGAATGACTTATTGAGAGTGCCTTTGGCCCATTCGACGCGTGAGCGTTCCACCGCCATCTCGATGCCCGAGCTTTGCGTCGCTTCATGCAGTTCGAGCGTGACCTTCTTGTCTTTTTGCTCGATCTTCCAATATTCGCCCCACCCGCTGCAAGTCTGCTGCAGGCGCATCTGTTTCTCCGGAGGCACGGCCAATCCATCCAGCTTGATCCACGTTCCCGTCCACGGTCGCGGCTCCGGTGTGGGCGAGGACGGACCATTGGATTGGCCGGACGAACAAGCCGAAAGCGAAGCTGCTCCCAAGACCAGCGCGCAGCGAATAAAACGGTTCACACACCCAAGATCGACGAAGCGGCCGGCAATGTCAAGCGACTCGAGAACTTGCTCCGGCATGGCATTCCGCCTGGCAAATGAGCCTCCTTCGTGATAGCGTCGAGCATCATGAGTCTACCGCTCGATCACGCGTCCCGCATGGAGCGCACGTTGCTCGCGCTCGACGGTCTATCGATTGGTGATGCATTCGGCGAACGATTTTTCGGTGACCCCGATCGTATTGCTCGGTGCATTGAAAATCGCATCGTCCCGAAGGCTCCCTGGGAAACCACCGACGATACGGCCATGGCGCTCGGTGTCGTGGAAGTCATTCGGGATTGTGGGACAATCGTTCAAGACAAACTTGCGGGCGTTTTTGCGCGTCGATATGCGGCGGATCCAAATCGTGGATACGGCGGCGGCGCCCACGGCATTCTGCAAGACATCGGCCGCGGAGTTCCTTGGCGCGTGACCGCGGGGTCCGTTTTTGGCGGCTCAGGCTCCATGGGTAATGGCGGCGCCATGCGCGTTGCTCCGCTTGGTGCTTACTTTGCCGACGATCTCGATGAAGTGGTTCGTCAAGCCAAAGCATCGGCGGAAGTCACGCATGCCCACCCCGACGGCCAAGCCGGCGCGATTGCCATTGCGATTGCGGCAGCGGTCGCCTGGCGTATGGGTACGGGACGACAAACTCGCTCCGGCGACGATTTATTGAATGCGGTTTTTCTGTACACACCCGACGGGCCGACGAAGACAGTTTTGGAGCTCGCTCGGCGGATGCAACTCATCAATGATCCTCGAACCGCCGCATCCGTTCTGGGAGCCGGATATCGAGTCATTTCGATGGATACGGTTCCGTTTTGCGTTTGGTGTGCCGCGCGGCACCTCGACGATTACGAAAGCGCGTTATGGACGACGGTGAGCGGTCTTGGCGATCGCGACACGACGTGCGCCATTGTCGGCGGAATCGTGGCTCTTTCGGCGGGGCGCAATTCGATTCCACCGGCGTGGCTCGAAGCTCGCGAACCATTGGCATTGGACGCATGATCGTCTCGTTTTCTACGTGGACAAACCAACGTGTTGGCTTTTCATGCGAACCACGGAGCGCCTTCGAACGTGAAAGCGCTCTTGGGATACACCGCTCCTCCGCGGGCTACGTAGCCGATCACTTCCAGCACTTCTTCGCTGCGTAAATCATAATTGCGGAGTTCTTTGGGATGAACCCACCGGGCTTCGAGCGATTCTTCGTCGGGAATGGACTTGGGCGGCGTATCATCCGCCGGGCGGGCCAGGAAAAACACTCGACAACGCGCGCTGCCGTCACCCATGGGTGAATGTTCGACCCGCAAAAGCCCCTCGATGACAATGGGAACGCCGCCTTCTTCCAATGTCTCGCGAATGGCCGCCTCTTCAATGGTTTCCCCAGGTTCGACGCGACCGCCGGGAATGTACCAGAGCTGGCCGTGTTTTCGTTCGTGCACAAGGAGAAATCGATCGCCTTTGCGTACGATGACCATCGCGAAAAACCACGTGGGAATCGGATCTCGTCGGCCCATGAACGCACCGTACCAGATCCGTCGGGCCATTGAAACAAGTTGATGTCGTCGTCGATCAATTTCCCGTCATGCAGGAAATCGTGACCCACGAGTTCTGGCGCTCGAACGCTCCTCCCGTAAATCGCAGCGGCCATTGTACTTCACCGCCGCTGCATACGGAATTATCCCATTGCTGAATTTCTTTGACCTCGGTCGCGCAAAATCCACTGCCGCAATCGGTGCATTCGAGCGATTTTCGACAGGCTTCGAGCGCCGCGCCCGAGTGCTGCATGATTTCGCATTTGCGGAGCGTGACCCCGTTTCTTTCGACAATCGTGGCTTTTCCGCCGGGATCTCGCCAACCGCGCGTCGGATCACAACGCTCGAGGTCCGGCTGCTCGATAAAGGCTTTACACTCCACGGTGCCGTCGGCGGCAACGAGCAGCGGGCGAGAATGACATGCCGGGCCGCAATCCGCCCAACCTCGTATCATGAGCGAGTCCCACGTATCCTGGTAATCGCACGGCCAAGCCCATACGGATGCATCCAGAGCCTTGGCCCAATATTCAATGCGTGAAGCGCCCGGCGGATCGATACGGCAAATCGTTCCGCCCATCGTCGACGGGGTAATGACGGAATATCGAATGTCGGAAATGTTTTCGTGTGGAGTTTGCGCGGGCAACACTTGCGAAACGGGCGACGGATCTTCATCGGCGCGAGTGCTTGCCGTGAAAACCTGCAACATAAAGTCTTTGGGTAGCGATGTGACAAACCCATTTTCAGCGTCGTTTTCAGCTTTGCGCGCCCCGGTGATCAAATCGACGGCGCGAGCCGTGGCGTGCAGCGGCCGATATACTTCGCCTGCGACCGCCAATCGTTTTTCCAAACCTTCCGTCGCTGCCGCGACGACCGCATCGATTTCCTCCAATTTGGATGATTGGGTCGTCCAAGCCAAATCGGGAATTTCGATGGAGGTCAGCAACGATTCGTTATCGGGGGCGCTCGGACGGGCCAACACGACGCGAATATCTCCCTCGTGCCATTGAGCCGGATCCGGATTGCCGCAGCCATGCCAGCGAGCTTGGTATTCTTGCTCCAAGCCATAACGCAAGCTTTGTGCAAGCTTCGTTCGCAGTTGCAGGGCATCGGGCGAATCAGCATCGTCGGCGACAATCAAAATCACCGAAGGCGTGCTGTGCATGAGATAACCTTCGGTCGTAATGAGGGAGGAGACGTCGGGATTTCCCGTGTCGGGCTCGCTTTGACACGAGATTGCGGCGAGTGCGATGACGAAAGGGAGCAAAGGTCGAATCGTTTTCATGCCTTGGGACGAAAGCAATTCGAATGCCGGCGGTATTCGGCGGAAATCGGCGGAGAGTCGTTGTCGCGATTGTCAACTTTCGAGGCGGGGGTGGCAACCGGGTTGCTATATGATCGAAAGCTTACCTGAAGCGATGTCGCGCGAGTGTCCGCCGTCGTTATGGGAGGGCGTTCCTTGGGCAAACCCGGTCATGACGCATCAGAGCGTCTTGTTTTTTCGCCTGCGTCGGCCCATGAACGCGCCCAAGCCGACAATGCCCAGCGCCAAGTATCCATTTTCATTGCCAACGCCCGCGCGACACAAACACGCGCCCGTGCCATAAGGCGGTCCTGCGTCGATTCCATTGCCTCCGGAACCCGTGGGTCCGGCTCCGACCGGTCCGGGGCCCGATGAATTGCCTCCCGCGCCCATGCCCGAGGAAGACGCGCCCGAACCTCCGCCGCACAAGACGGACGGTTGGGTGATGGAATTGCCGTCACCGCAATCGTTCGGTTCGATGATTCCCGCGCGATCCAGCATCGTCATGATGTACGCGCCGCCGCCGTATCCGACCATGGGAATGCTGCCCGTATATTTGCCGATTGCGCCATCCTGCGGCACTGCATTGTAGAGTTCCGGGAGCAAATAATAATTCGCCGCCGCTTGGTCCACCACAAGCTGAATGTAGGAATCAGCCTCTGCGCCTCGGCCATTTCGCCGCAGAGCATTGCTGATCATCAAATCGACCAAGATCCATTCGTTATTGTCGTACGAGCTCAATCCGTCGTTGTTGCGTTTGAATCCGCCGCTGGCGACTTTGAGCTGCCCGAGAATGTCCAGCGTGGCGTTGGCTGTTTGTCCTGTAAAGTCCGAGAGGATGTTCCAGGTGAAGGCTGCGGCGACGGCCCCGTCGTAATATTGATTGGCCGCGATACCTTCGAGCGATCCGCCCAAGGCACCGTTTTGATCGACGAACGAGGTCAAGAAACCCTGTTTTACCTTCGACGCCAGCGCCGCATATTTCGACACGTCCGCTTCGTTGTTCACCTTTTTGGCCATTGCGGCCAAATCGCAATACCCGCGAGCCGCGGCCATCGTCGTGAAAGCAAAATGCTTCTTGTTCGCGTCGTGAACTTCCCAAATGCCCGAATCCGCTTTGACGATGCCGTTGGATTCCAGGTTCGCCTCGAGCGGCTTGGCAATGCCATTGATGAGCTCTTGGTAGACCGTCGTGCCGTTTTTCGTCATGGTATTGAGCCAAGCGGTATCTCCCGACGCGTCGACATATTGTCGAGCGGCCCAAAGCACCATGCCCCAACCATCCGTCTCCACGTTGGGCGTGGGTTGTCCGGAATAATCCGCTTCTTCGCGACCATTACCGAAATACCGCACGACCGAGACGCGGTAATTTTGGTTCGACACGTACGACTTGAAATATCCCACGTCGGTGGCATTGAGGAAAAACTCGATGCCTTTGCGCGCTTCTTCGTGGTGTCCTGCGCGGAGCAGCCCGACGATCCCGAAACACGCGTCCCGCACCCAGCCGGTATGCCATTCACCGGGCGGCAAACTCGCGAGCATCATTCCGTAGTTTTTCCGGGTCGCGGTATAAGGTTCGCGCACTTGACCCATGCGCAACGTCGTTTCGCCTTGACGCCACGTTTTTTCATGGTCGGGACTGCACAAAACGCCTGCGGGAGGCGGCTTTCGCCACGCATCCCATTCCGCGCGATTGGCATCCAAGAGCTGCCCGGGGGTTCGTCCGGCCGCCCAATCGCTGATGCGTTTGGCCATATTCGACGCGTCGCCGGCATTTTCGGTAAAACCAATGCCTACGGCCATCCAACCGTCGGCATCCAATTTCTTTTGAAATCCGGGAACGATATCACTGCCCGAGCACGCTTGATTCGACCCCAAATCCTGACCATTTTTGACTTTGGTGTAGACACCTTGGCAATCGCCGTTCGTCACGCCGCCGAGCGGCACGTACACCATGGCGCCGCCGCCGGGCCCCGTTTCGCTCATGGCTTGTTGCGCCGCAATGGCGCTGATGCTTTCACCATTGACGTCCGGTTGATCTTGCGAACCACCCAGATGGAAGTTCATCAAAATGAACCCGTCGCTGGCTCCGGGCGCTTTGAGCAGCGCCACCATCATGTTTCCATCGAAATCGAACGGGGAATAAAAATACGAATCGACGCTCGTTCCCCCGACCATCATCGGTACGCGAATGATGTTCGTTTGTTCGACGTATTCGACATCGCCCGCAATGGCGGGTTCATTGAGCCACGCCGACGTACCTCCGGCACGCACCCCGAAGTACACGTCGAACGCCAAGTTTCGGCGCGGAAATCCATCGCTTTTCGGATCGGCGCGCGGGCCGATGTAGCGATAAGGATGATCGAGGAACGTCGTAATCTTTTTTTGATTCGTGTCGAAGACTTGGAATCCGAGCCCATTACCCGAGGTCAAATAATTCCACGTGCGTTGCGGCGCCGCGTTTGCATTGCCGGCGGCTGCCGTCATGCAGGCAAATGCCAATGCTCCCACGCCCATACGTACTCGCGAACGATCCTGCGCTCGAAACAGTTTCACCACGAACCTCCAAAGCCAAAGCCACGCCGGTTGTGAACGGAAATCGAAGTGCACAACTTCGTTCCACAATCTCGCTACGCTCACTCGCTCCAAATGTCAATGCCCGTCGTCGAATCGACGTATGAATCGATGGACATTCGTTATCTTCCACGTTATCCTCCCGAAATACGACCATGCATTCACTTCGCCGCCAATCCGTTCGATCCTCACTTCCTTACGCGATCATCGCTCTCGCCCTTCCATTCGGCTGTTGGGGACCCAAGTGGGAACCTCCGGGAGGCGCAGCCGGAGCGGGCGGAAGTCCGAGCGTCGGCAGCAGTAGCAGTGGCATGTCGAGCAGCAGCGGCAATATGGCAGGCAGTTCGTCGAGTGGCATGGGCGGCGGTGGTGGTGCCCCACCGGAAGGCCTCAAATGCCCCACGACATTCGAATTCGTTGCGCCGATTGGAGCGACAAATATTCGCGTCGCCGGCGAATGGCATGGATTCGATTTGGGAACCGCGGCGGTCCTGACGGCCAATGGCGGAAAATTCAGCGGTACGGTGAATCTCGAGCCTGGAACATGGGCCTACAAGATCGTGTATGACGAAAACGGACAAACCCAGTGGATCTTCGATCCCGGGCAAGGTCGGCGCAAATTCCTGGGTGGAACCGAGAATTCAGCCGTCAAAGTTCGCGATTGCAGTCGCCCGGCGTTCGATGTGCAACAAGCCCAGGCCGCTCGACCTTCCTCGGGGCAGGGGACCTACGCCGCGCAATTGCAATACATCGACGGCGTGGATGGTGGAGGCGCCGATACGGCGGGATTTACCGCGTCGCTTTATCATAACGGATCGACCACGCCTTTGGCCGCGGGGCAATTCGATGTCGATGCGACGGGCAATGTCACGCTTTCTCTGAGCGGCCTCGAAGACGGAAAATTCACGGCGGTGATCTACGGTAAAACCAAAAGTGGAAAAACCAGCGAACCCACACGGCTCGTGTTTTGGATTGAGCCGGAAACGTTCGCTTGGAACGATGCGATTCTCTATATGATCATGACGGATCGTTATCGTGACGGCGACCCGACGAACAACGCGCCTCCGACACCCATGGCCGACGCTCGTGGCGATTGGAAAGGCGGCGACTTGCAAGGAATCAGGCAATCGATCGCCGACGGTACACTGGACAAACTCGGCGTGCGAGCCATTTGGGTCACCCCATTTGGGACAAACCCACAAGGTGCCTATTTGGCTGCGGACGGCGTGCATCTCGTGACGGGTTATCATGGATATTGGCCCGTCAAGGGTCGCGAGGTCGATCCGCGTATCGGCGGCGAACAAGCGCTCAAGGATATGGTCGTCGAAGCGCATAAACACGGCATTCGCGTGCTGCAAGATTACGTCATTCATCACGTGCATTCCGATCACGAATACGTCAAAACCCATCCGGAGTGGTTCATCTTGAACGGCTGCGTGTGTGGAACGGCCAATTGCGATTGGACCGAACACGCGCTCGATTGCAAGTTCACCGAATACCTGCCCAACATCGACTTTACGCATCCCGGAGCCAATCAACAATTCGTCGACGATGCCATTTGGTGGCTCGATACCTTCGATTTGGACGGTTTGCGTGTCGACGCGGTCAAACACGTGCCGGAAGCAGCGACTCGCAATGTCGCCGCGGAAGTCCGCGAGCAGCTCGAAAAAGGCGGTACGCATTATTTCTTGATGGGCGAAACCGCCATGGGCTGGGACGATTGCAACGGTCAAATGGCGACGTGCAATGCGCAAAACTACGACACGATCGCGAAATACATCGGCCCGTACGGCTTGGACGGTCAATTCGACTTCGTGCTGTATCACGGCGTCTCCTATCGAACCTTTGCTTACGGCGACAAAGGCATGATTCACGCCGATTACTGGACAAACCACGGGCAAAATCGTTGGCCCGCAGGAGCCGTCATGACGCCGTACATCGGCAGCCACGATACGCCGCGCTTCGTTTCTTTGGCCGATTATCGAGATATCGGTGGGGCACGCGATCGCGGTATTCCGAACAATCAATGGTCCAATACGGCGCAGGCGCCCATTGATTCCGAACCTTACAAGCGTACGCGCATTGCCCACGCGTGGGTGCTGGGCCTGCCCGGAGCCCCGCTTTTGTATTACGGGGACGAATATGGACAATGGGGCGGCGCCGATCCCAACAATCGCTTGATGTGGCGTCCCGAAGCGAACCTCAATGCCGACGAGCTCGCCACGCTGACGTTCATTCGGAAAGTTGGTACGGCCAAACGAAATATTCCCGCATTGCGTCGAGGGAAATACGTGCAAGTCTACAATTCCTCCGAAGACACGCTCGTCTACGGGCGATCGATTACGCCCGGACAAAGCGCGCTCGTGGGTATCTCGCGCGCCACGACGCCCCAGAACATCATGATTGACGCGAGCAAAGTCGGGTTTGCCCAAGGCACGACGCTGAAGGACGCGCTCGGCGGATCCAACGTGATGGTCGGTCCGGGCGGACAAACCAATGTGTCGATTCCGGCCGGCGGCGCGGTCATCTTGGCGCCCTGAGCGGCGTATCGAGGAATCTCCGAATGCTCTTGGAAATCGCCGTGGGCGACGCGTATGGTGCCGGATTTGAGTTCTCGTCGCGAGACAAAATTCACCGGCACAATGATTTGAACCAATACGTCGGGCACGATCTCGGTTTTTCCGCCGGGCATTACACGGACGACACGCAAATGTCCATTGCCGTGGCCGAAGTGTTGCTCGAAAATGGCGAAAATAACCGGCCGACGCGGGAAACGTTTGCCCACGCATTCATTCGTTGTTACAAACGTGATCCTCGGCCGGGTTATGCCAAGGGATTGCAATCACTCTTGGACGAATGCCGCGACGGCGTGGATCTCCTGCACAAGATCCGCCCTGAGAGTCGTCGTAATGGCGCCGCCATGCGTTCGGTCCCCGTGGGGCTGTTGCCGGATATCGACCAAGTAAAACAGGTTTCGCGGGCGCATGCAATCATCACCCACGATACGGACGAAGGCGTTCTGTCTGCACAGATCGTCGCCCTCATGGCGCACGTTCTTCTTTACGAACAGATGGCGTTCGTCGACGTCGCGGCGTTTATTCAAAGTCAAACCGGGTTTGTGTTGGCAAACGATTGGAATCGGGAGGTCGAGTGCGACGCGCTGCAAACGTTACACGCCGTGCATACCGTATTGCTGCGGTATCGTCGCCTGTCCGAATTGCTCGTCGCCGCGGTCGACTTTGGCGGGGACACCGATAGCGTCGCCGCCATAACGTCGGGCTTGGCTTCGTTATCTCGTGAATACATCAACGACATTCCAATCCGGTTGATCGAAACATTGGAATCGGGCCCCTACGGGCGATCATTCTTGGAAGCCATGGACGCTCGATTGGCCGAGCGATTTCCCAAGTTACGGTTTGGCGGTTGATAACAACCCTGGAATCAATCGAATTCGCGCGAGCTCGAGCCCGGCGATTTGCCTTGCGCAATGCTCGAAGATGTGTTTACCCACGCAGCGGCGGACAAATAACCCACCAATCAGTTTCGTTTATTGCCCCGCCGTTTTCCCCGCCAATAGTTCGCCCGCGATCGCTCGAATTCGGGGCTCCGAGTCCTTCTCCGCGACTTCTCGCAAAACCGGCTCCGCAGCGGATTTGTCCAGCGAAACCAACGACCGCATCGCCGGTTCGCGGACGAGCGCGTATTCGTCCGTTTTCGCCATCGCCGCCAATGTTTCCGTCGCCATTTTCGTGTCCGTGCCTTTACCGAGGCGCCCCAAGGCTTCCGCCGCACGAACCCGCAAAGGCCAACTTTGCGCGTCGCGACCCACTTTCGCGACGGCCGCCAGCGTTCCCGCGTCTTTGACGTTGCCAATGGCCGCGAGTGCGGCGCGACGAACGCTTTCTTCCGGATCCGAAAGCGCATCGACAATCGCGGATTGCGCGTCTTTTTCGGGACGTTGAGCCAAGAATTCCACCGCTCGCGTGCGCACTTCAATGGCCGGGTGTCGTACCAATGCGACAAAGGCCGGGACGACCGCCGCTTCGATACGTTCAATGGCTTCCGCACTTTTCGCCGCCGGATCCAGCGTATCGCCCGCTTCGATCAACGGCGCGAGCGTCGGCTTGGGGCCTCCCGCCAGCAATGCATCCGCGACCACGCGCGCTCGGTCCGGCGATGTCGACGTCGCCGCGATCGCCGCCCGTTCGAGCGCCGGACCCAATGCAGCGAGCGCTCGGGCGCGATCCGCAGCTCGGGGCGTGTCTCCCGCCAAACCCGAAAGAATCTCGCGCATCGACAGCGTACCTGCGGGCACCGGCAAGGCTTCACCCGTCCGCGAAAAGTTTTTCGTGGCCAAGGACGTCGCCGCGGATACGGCGGCCTTGCGCATGGATTCATCCGTCGAGAACAAGTTCGCCGCTATGGAATCGGCAATCGCCGACGATTGCGAGGTATCCACGCCCTTGGACAATCGGGCCAGCGAAATCAATGCGGCCTGACGCAAAAGCGGATCATTGGAATCGGCCAGCGCGACCAGCAATTGCATATCGTTCGGCTGGACGGCGCCCATTTCCGCCAAGGCGTGCATCGCCGCTGCTCGCGCCGCCGCGCCGGCTTCCGGAGCGCGTGCCAATGCGGACAACTGCGGCACGTATTTCTTATCGTGCGTCAGGCCCAACCCAAGCGCCGCGACGCCGCGAATTTCCGGGCTGCTCGACGCGAGAAGTTTGACCAACAGCGGTTGCGCTTTCGCATCGCCCATACGCGCGACGCCCCAGGCTGCGGCCACCGCAATGGCATCGCTCGGCAAGATGGATGAACCCGCGTCTTTCGGCGCCAGCATTGCTTCGTATTTGGGCAAAATCGATGGATCACGCAACGCCCCGCAAGCAATCATCGCGCGCACACGGAGGGATTTATCCGCTTGCCCCGTCGCATAATTGTAAAGAGCCGGCCCGGCGCTCTTGTTCTGCACGTAAGCCAAGACTTCAATGGCGATTTTTTGCTGCGACTCTTTGTCGTCCGCCAAGGCATCGAGCAATGGTTTGACCGCGCGTGAACCAATCTTGGCCAGCTCGGCTTTCGCCGCTTCCGCCGCGGGTGACGTGCCCCCTTCATGACGTGCCCGTTGCACGAGCGGCAGCGTCATTGCGCCATACAGTTCAACGAGCAACCGTCGATAAAGTGGTTTTTGCGGGTTACCGACCGCCACGGGCAATAGTTCTCGCTCCAGCGTGTCGAGCGTATTTTTGCCCAGGTTGATTTGCATGCTGAACCGCGCGGCTCGCGCCACCAATTCTTCATCGGGGCTCGAACGAATCACGCGCCGGAAAAGCCGATCCGCCTCTTCCACTTGGCCGCTCGAAAGCAGAAGTTCGGCCAAATCGAAATACACCGGAAAGAGGCGATCGTTCTTCGCAATCGCTTGACGATATTCGGCAATGGCGTGCGGGAAGTCTTGCCGCCGGCGATACATATCGCCCAGCTTTTGATGTCCATTGGCATCTTCGGGCGACAATTCAACGGCGCGGGCGGCATATTTGATCGCGTCGTCGTCACGATACAATTCCGCGGCATATTGCGCCATGCGCTGATAAAACTCGCGCGCCCGCTTCGGATTCACTTCCACGAGTTTGCCGAGAACATCAATCGCGCCCAGCAAGTTCTGCTGCACGACCAAAATACGTTCCAATGCCAATAACGATTCTTCGTCACCCGGCGCCAATTCCGTCACTTTGCGCAAAGTCGCTTCGGCATCGGGCAAACGCTGCAATCGACGCTGCACCTCGGCCAAAAGACGGCCCGCTTCGATGTCCGGGGGCGTTTGTTGAAATCGCTGCTGCAATGGCGCCACGCGGCTCGGCAATTCATGCGCCAACGACCACAGCGTCACGATATGCGTCCGCGCTTCCCGCGCCATGAGTTTGTCCGTATCACCCGCCGCCGCGAGCAATTCTTCCCAAATCTGCCGCGCTTCCGCATAACGCTGCGGCGCACTTCCCAACGACGCCGCCGTTCGTTCAATCGCGACCGCCAGGTTTTTCTTGTACCGAAGATTCGCCGGATCCAGCTGCACGGCTTCGCGCATCGCCGCCAATGCTTCGAGCGGCATATCGTGATCGAGATACACTTCGCCGAGTTGACTTGCCGCGCGGGCCCGATTCGGAATGATCGTCTTGATGCGCGCCCACGTTTCGAGCGCTTTCTTTTTATCGCCCGCTTGATAATAACGATCCCCGAGGTCCACGATGTACGTGGGATCCCCGCCCGAGGAACCGGCCAGCTTTTGCAGGACCTTGAGCGCCCGGTCCTTTTCTTCGATTCGTTCGTAAAAATCGGAAATCGCAGCGAGAATTTCCGGCTCGCTGCTCGTGCGCGCTTCGAGCTCGGTCAATAACTTCAGCGCCTTCGGACGATCACCGCGTTGAATCAGCGTTTCGCACAATTCAAAAACAAAGTCGGGATTTCCAGGCGCCGCTTTGATGAGCGCTTCGTATTCTTTGATCGCCGCATCGAGCTCGCCGGCCGTTTGCAGCAAATGCACCAGACGCAGACGCACATCGATTTGACGCGTATCCGCCGCCAAGACTTTTCGATACGTGGCAATCGCTTTTTCGACGTCGCCCGTTTCTTCGTACAAACCTCCGAGCGTCGACAAACGTTGCGGATCGGACGGCTTTTCCGCTTCCAATATGGGAATCAATTCCGACAGCTTTCCTTCGGCGCGAAAAGCATCGGTCATGATGAGCAGGATCTCCGAACGAACACCCGCGGCACTTCCCGCAATGGCCAAAGCTCGCTTGAGCGTCGTCAGGGCTTCGTCGATTTTTTTCTGTTTGGCCAGGACCTGACCCAAATCTCGTAATGCCGGAGCCAACGCGCGATTATCGCCCGCAGCGGCTTTCACCAATTCACGGAATTCCGTTTCGGCTTTGTCGTAGATACCTCGAGCCAAGAGTTCCCGGCCGAGTTCCGCTTTGACAAACAGTGAACCTTGAGCCGCCTTGACCAAGGAATCGTGATATTTTTTCGCCCCTTCGTAATCTTTCAAATCGAGGCACAAACCGAGCAGCGTGCGCGTGGTTTGATCCCAATCCGGGCCGGGTTTCAAGAGCTTCAGCGCGTTTTCGTAATTCGTTCGCGCATTCGTTTTATCGCCGCGCTCGGATTCCAACGTGGCGAGCGCCAAAATGGCCGATGGATCGCCGGGTTTTTCGGCAATCGCCGCCTGATACATCTTAATGGCGTCCTCCGGGCGACCGTCGAGCTTGTAAATGCCCGCCAAGGTCACTTTCGCGGCCCACGCTTCGGGGCCCGCAACGGCCGCTCGTTTCTCGAATTCTTCAATCAGCTTTTTGATGTTGCCGTCGCGTTCGCGATAAAGTTGCGACAATCGTTGCAATGGGAATGGCGCGCTTGGTTGCGACAAAACAATCGCCGTATACCGCGCAATCAATGCATCCGAAGACGGGCCTTTGCCCGCGCTTCCACCCTCTTCGGGCGGCTTGGGCTTCGGCGTCGCGGGTTTGCCTCCACCGGGTTTCGGCTTGGGTTTGCGATTGCGCCCCGTGGGGTCGAAGTCCGCAGCGGCATCTCGAGGCGTGAGACAAACCGCACTGACGAACGTGGTTCCCAGCAACAAACACCCGGCAAAGACGTGTGCGCGCACGCGCGGAGACTACCACGCAAACGGGCCTCGAGCCGCTACGAAGTGGGGTTTGGGGCGCAGAGCGCCGAAGGCGGCTCGAAGCCCCAAATGTTGAGCCAGGGCCTCGTTCCGCCATTTTCGCCGCTCAATATTGGAGCGTCGACAGAGCCCCGATCATCGAAAACGCCACGAGCACCAGGGAAATGGCCAGCGCCACCCGCAGCACGGGATGTTCGGCTCGCGCGGTGGCCAAGATGTTGGAGCTCGGCGCGCCATCCGTCGAACCTGGTTCGCTTTCGACAAACCCCATGAGGTTTTTCTCAAATCGCTTCTGCGACTGACGCGACTTCGCGATCATGAAAAGCACCTCGAACACGGTCGTCGCGATCACCACCAAAAGCGCCACATTTCGCGCCCGATACGCTCGCTGCCGCTCCCGCTCTTCGGCCGCTTTCGCGCCGTCCACCAAACGCACGAAGCGCCTCTGACTTGCTTCGACCGGTCGCGACTGCAGCGGCCACGCGACGGTTCCCGAGCCTTGCTCTTGCGGATCTCCCGCCACGATGACGTGCGTCGCCTCTTCGTCGATGAGATCCGGCAACAGGGTCGTTCCACGATACGAACCTAGTTCGTCGAGAGAAACTGGAATGACAGCGCCGAAAATGCGGCCCTTTTCATTCATGAGCGACACGTAGGCTCGCTCGCGGGGTACAGGCGAGACAAACTTGAGCATGCGCCTGGTTTTCGACTCCAACCAAATCGCACCGGGGATCACCGGCAACGTGCCCACCCACTTGCCGTCGCCAAGCGCTTCGTCCTTGGCCGTGATCGAAAGCTCGATGTGGTGCGCCTGCGGCGTGATCTTGATCGATGCGCGTCCGTTTTCATCCGTGACAAACTTCGGCGTGTCGATCTCGGCGCCGGGCGCCGAGGCTTCGAGCGCGATGTTTTTGAAGCCTCGATTCGATGGCGACAGATGTTCGGCAAGACCAACCTGGACGTCGATCGCTTCGGAAAACGGAGCCGCCATCGCCCCTCGTCGAGCATCCACGCTGATCTTGATGTTGCCCGACGTTTGTCCGGGAAGATGCAGCGGAGCGATCGTCGATCCCGACGATTTTGCTGCGGGGTAAAGCTCGATTTGCCCCACGGCGAGGACTTGGTTGTCTCGACGAACTCGGACCATCACGTTGTCGCGGATCGGGTCCTTGCTCGGGATGTACGCTTCGCCGATGCCGGAAGCATCGAGCGAGACCCGGAGCGGTGTAAACGCGTTGTGGTCATCGACCGCTTCGACGGTCACGTCGTGGAACTGAGCTTTTTCATCGATCCCGTACCAACGTTCGGCCACTTCGATGCGCAACGACAGCGCCATCGTGCCTTCCCAAGGAGCTCCGTACACGCGGGCGAACGCGGCTTTTCGCGTCGATCCCGGACCGAGCAGAACCGCGGCGGTGATCGCGACGGATAGGGCGGGGATGACGTACGTGGCGACTCGACCAAGCAAGGTGGGCACAAGGATAGCGCGGTCGGTTTGCGTCCGCGCCGTGCATCCGATAGAAGGCGCGTCGATGGCAGCGGAAAAGACGAAGCGCGCAAAGAAATCCCGTTCCGACGACGAAGTCGTCCTGAAGTTGCGATCGGATCCTCGTTCCGAACGTCGCTTTGAGCCCAAACCAACGCCCGTGGTGCTCGCGTCGATGGTGGCGCTGTCCGTCGCCGCCGTGATGGTCGGGGCCGGTGTGTACGGACAATGGCTTCGCGCCGAAGAACTCGGTCCGCATCCTTGGGCCAAGGTGCTCATGGGCGCCGGTGCCGCAATCCTCGCGCTCGCGGCAATCCTCGGACCTCGCGCGGCCGAGTGCATTCGCGTGGGCGATGCCGGTATCGCCGCCGAAAAAGGACCGTCCGAGATCGAACGAATCGGATGGTTTGAGATCAAAGAATTGTTGCTCGACGCGAGCGGGTTGACCGTGAAGGCACCCGGAAAAATCATCTCGATGCCGCTGCCGACATTGCGTGAAGCCGTGGGCGAAGCGCTGCGTGAAGCGCGTGCCCGCGTGCCGCATCTCGTCGAGCGCTTGGAGATGAACGGGCTCGATCGGGAAGGGGCTTCGTCCGGAGAAACCTTGGCGCTCGAGATGCCGCAAGTGACCGGGCAGTTGTGTCAAGCGAGCGGCAGCCCGTTGAAGTTCGAGAAAGACGCCCGCTTATGCGGCCGTTGCGGCGCGCTCTACCACAAGGACAGCGTGCCCAAGCGCTGCAAAGTTTGCGAAGCTCGCCTCAAGTAAAACTCGTTTGACCTACAACGAGTTCATCCAAAAAAACGCGTCGCGTTTTCCCGCAAGAAGTTCAGGTAAAACTCGCTGTTCTCATGCGACGGGATCTCTCCCGCATCGATGGCCGCTTCGAGCGCCTTCTTGAGCTCGCCGATCTTTCGTGACGGCGGAATCCCGAACGTCTTCATGATCTCGTCGCCGATGCCGCTCGGGAGCGGAGGCACCTGCGCGTCGATCTCGCGAAGCTTCTGCACGCGCTCGGCAAGCTCGCTGATCTGACGCAAGCCCTTCTTCTTCTTCTCGGGGCGCTTGGTCGTGATGTCGGCGCGAGACAAAGCAAAAAGATTGTCCAGACAATCACCCATCTCGCGGGCAAACCGCCGCACCGCACTGTCCGACCACGACGAGTCGTATTGGCTCGCGCGCAAATGATGCAGGATCAAAAAACGTACGGACGTCTTCAACGCAGGCTCGGAAGTGAACAGCGGCAAACGTCGATCCAGCCTGTCGAACATGCGCGCACCGACTTCGGCGTGTCCGAAAAAATGCACTTCGCCATCGGGCGTGATCGTGCGCGTCTTGACCTTGCCAATGTCGTGCAACAACGCCGCCCAACGAACTTCGATCCGAGGTACGGCTTGACGAACCACTTGCTTCGTGTGTTTCCAGACGTCTTTGTGGCGCCATTCGCCGTCGCCGAAGCCGACGAGGGCTTTGACTTCGGGGAGCATGGTGGTGAGAGCGCCGCAATCGAGCAGTGAATCGAGGCCGAGCTCGGCATCGGGGGCCATGATGATGCGGTCGCATGCGCGGCGTACGTCCGGGAGAAACCGTTCGGTTGCGGCGCGAAAATCATCGGGTTCGGCGAATTGAACCGGTGCGGTGATCCCTCGTTCGGCTCGTTCCACAGCCCAGGCAAGGGCGTTCATGGCTCGCTCGGGATCGGGCGTTTGGGGCTTTGAATCAGAATCGTCTTGCACGCGGTAAAACTCGAGGACGAAAGGTCGTGGCGACGGTTAGCGCGGGAACTCGAGCGTGTCGAGTTACGTGCGCACGCGTCAAGGTTGGAGAATGGTGGAGACGTTGAAAGAACCTTCGAGAGGCAACTGCGGCTTGTCGCGATGGATGCGTTCGAGGCCCACCAACATGCCGGGATGCAAACCAAGCGGCAGCTGCGCGACGTCGCGGGTCAAAAGGCGCAACATCGCAATCACCATCGGGTGATGTCCGACGATCAGAGCATCCGTTCCGTGATCGAGAAGCCGGCGCAACATCATCGTGGGGATGGGTTCGTCCGGGTGTAACTCTTCGTGATGGTCGAGATGCACATCGGGACCGGCAATGGTGCGCGCCATGATCTCCGCCGTTTGCGCGGCGCGAAGGTACGAGCTCGAAAGAATTCTTCGCAGATGACCGCCGTGATGCGCGTGCAGCCGGCTTCCAATGCGCTCGATATGCCGCCGCCCTTCGTCGGTGAGTGGACGATCGGAATCGTACCCCGAAGGAGACGAGTCGGCGGCGTGGCCGTGGCGCATGATGTAAAGGCGCATGGGCCTGCGAGCTTGACGCTTCGGTCCCAGCTCACGCAAGCGGGAATGCGTCGGCTGAAGTTGATGGGACTCAGTTCGACTTGGCGGGAGCACGCGTCGCTCCCTCGCCCTTTTCGCCCTTTTTCGCAGGCGCCGCAGGTGCCGGGGCCGGTGTTTCCGCCCCCTTGCGATGAATGCCGTGTTTCGCCAGCACCAAGTTTTCGATGCGATCGAGCGTCTCCGGATGCTGTTCGAGGTACGTACGCGCGTTTTCGCGGCCCTGACCGATGCGATCGTTCTGGAATGAGAACCAAGCGCCGCTCTTCTCGATGATGTTCGCTTCGGACGCGAGGTCGATCACGTCGCCCGAATGGCTGATGCCCTGGCCGTAAAGAATGTCGAACTCGACCTCGCGGAAAGGCGGAGCGAGTTTGTTCTTCACAACCTTCACGCGCGTACGATTTCCAACGACCGCCGGTTCTTTTCCACCCGCCGCCGCCTCTTTGATCTTGCCGATCGAGCGGATGTCCAGACGAACCGAGGCGTAAAACTTGAGCGCGTTGCCGCCCGTCGTCGTTTCGGGATTGCCGAACATGACGCCGATCTTCTGGCGGATCTGGTTGATGAAGATGAGCAGCACGTTCGAGCGCGCGACGGTGCCCGTGAGCTTGCGCAAGGCTTGGCTCATCAAACGCGCCTGCAAACCAACATGGCTGTCACCCATGTCGCCCTCGATTTCAGCCTTGGGGACCAGAGCCGCCACCGAGTCGACGACGATCATGTCGACCGCATTCGAACGCACGAGCATGTCCGCGATCTCGAGCGCTTGCTCGCCATAATCCGGCTGCGAAATGAGCAGTTCGTCCGTCTTTACGCCGAGCTTCTTCGCGTACGTGACGTCGAGCGCATGCTCCGCATCGATGAACGCCGCAACGCCGCCGGCCCGTTGTGCACTCGCGATCGCATGCAACGTGAGCGTGGTCTTACCGCTCGATTCCGGTCCGTAGATCTCGATGATGCGTCCGCGGGGATAACCACCGATACCGAGAGCGATGTCGAGCGAGAGCGAGCCCGTCGGGATCGCCGCAACGTCCTCATGGAGCGCTTGGCCCTCCTTGAGGCACATGATCGCACCCTTGCCGTACTCTTTTTCGATGCTCGCCTTGACGAGATCCAGGGCCGCTTGCTTCTGCTTGTTGTTCTTTTCGTCGCTCATGACGTCCTCGAATGGGCAGGGGTTTGAGGCGCTGGGTTTGTTTCTTCATGGGTTCGGCGCCACGAACCGTTGGTCGGGACAAGGCTTACTGTCCGGTTGTTCAGGAGGCAAGGTGATCCTTGTTCAGGTCGGACGGGAAATGTCATACCATAGTCAGATATTTGAAATAATTGGATTTTTGTGATGCTCAAAAAGTGGCCCGCCCTTTTTCGCCGGTGGTTGGACCTGCGCGATGGGCGGAGCGTCACCAAAACCAAGCGCCGCCCGCACCTTTTGAAAAGTGGTCGGCACTGCTTCGCAGCCGTTTTCTCGCGGCAAAGTTCGTCAGAACAGCCCGATCGAGAAGTGGAAAGCTCCGAAATCTTCCCACTGGCGACGAGTCAAGTTGATGCCGTAGTCGAGCGCGAGCGGTCCCACGGGCGTGATGATGCGCAAACCCGCGCCCAGCGCGTAACGCAGCTGGTAGTCGATCGCCGACGGCTCTTTCCACAAGTTGCCTGCGTCCAGGAAAAACCCCGTCTGAAACGTATCGTTCAACGGCACGCGCAGCTCGACGCGCGGATTGATCGACAAGTTTCCACCGCGGATCGGAACGTTCGCCAACACCGCTCCCCGCGTGGTTTGTCCTTTCTCGACGAGCCCCCGCGCGACGTCTTCCGGCACGAGTGCGTCCGAAAGAAACGCTCGAATCGTGTCCACACCACCCAAGAAAAACAGACGATCCGGATACGTCTCGCTGTCGTCCGCGAGCTGCCAGTTGTATCCGGCCGCGAGGCTCAACGCGACGCTCGGACCCTTCTTCGTGAACTCGTAATACCCCGACGCGCGTCCGGACAAACGCAAGAAATGGCTGTTGATTTGCGCCTTGTTGTTGCCGAACGGGATCGCGTTGACGTGCTCGGCGCCGAGCGCCACGAGGCCGCCTTTGGTCGCGGCAAACGCGTTGTTCCGACCATCCCAGGCAAAGTTCACACGTTCGGCGAGCGCGATCGATTGCCCCTTCGGATACCGAAGCAACGGGATCAACGGTGAGTCGATCGCCGTGTCGTTGAAGACGTCGATCTCGTTCACTTCGGCCGAACCGCTGATGCGCACCGTGATCGTACGCGTGGGTCGATACGCGAGCGCGGGGACGATGGCTTGTCGGGAAATACCGAAGCCGCGTTGGTTGTCGCGAACGTCGATGCCGTCGATCGAGAAGCTCCAGAGCGGACTGAATCCCACCTCCGGAAAGTTCAGCGACGCCGTGTTTCGACGCTCGAGTTGTTGCGCGACGCTGAGCTTCTTTTCGTAGTCGGCGCGTACGCCCGGATCGAGCACGATGAAGTCGAAGAGGTACGCGAGCTGCACGCGCAAGGTCAGCGAGATGGCGAGCCCCGCGATGTTGCGATGTCCGTACTCGACGGCAAAACGCAGACCTTCACCC